>Ga0257121_1002551_pt1 | contig 12744 bp, 10 predicted proteins | sample SI106_100metaG_FD_190180 | JGI IMG/M metagenome (GOLD analysis project Ga0257121, IMG submission 190180) | Marine microbial communities from Saanich Inlet, British Columbia, Canada - SI106_100 | ecosystem: Environmental > Aquatic > Marine > Inlet | place: Canada: British Columbia | collected... | reverse complement strand
AATAGCAATCGTTGTCGGGTTTTTTGCGCTCATCAAGTCCGTCGGCATTACTCCCGGCATCATAGTACATTCGTTAACGGGTGACGGCGGTGGTACACCCTCGCAAAAAACTGTACGTTCACGCCTACAGGTGCCGGATGGGTTCTCTGTAGGGCTTTATGCTAGCAATGTTGTTAATGCTCGAGTCATCATGTTCACTCGATCAGGCGATCTGCTTGTAGCCCAACCTCGGGAGTCAACAGTCTCGCTGCTGGCGAGAGATGCGAATTCAGATGGCAAGGCAGACGGACAGCGCATTCTGTTGGATAAGCTCTACCGTCCGACGAGCATCGACTTTTTTGAAGACTATCTGTACATCAGCGAATCCAACGCTGTCGGTCGCATCAAATTTGACCATGAGTCCGGTGAAACTATCGGCGAGTACGAACGCATTATTACAGGGATAGCAGACGAGGGTAATCACTGGACAAAGACGATTAGGTTTGGCCCTGATGGTCTCCTGTACCTTGCTTCCGGTTCCTCCTGCAACGTCTGTGACGAAATCGACGACCAGCGTGCCTCCATCACTCGCTACAATCCTGATGGATCCGGTGAAGAGAGGTTCGCCACGGGACTTCGTAACTCGGTTGGGTTCGATTGGGCACCTTTCGACAATCAAATATACGCGACAGATAATGGCAGGGACCTGCTTGGTGACGACTATCCCCCCTGCGAGCTTAATAAGGTTGAACTGGGCAAATTCTACGGCTGGCCAAACGTGAATGGATTTGGTGATCTTGATCCTGACTTTGGTGACGAATCTAAAATGATCGAAGCCACCTCACCAGTTCACGGATTCAGGGCTCACAACGCACCATTGGGTATACGGTTTATCGAATTGGCTGCCTTTCCCAGAGCGTATCGTGAAAGCGCACTCGCTGCACTTCACGGCAGTTGGAATAGGTCCAGCTACGATGGGTACAAGGTTGTGTCACTGCATCATAAATCTGATGGCAGCTTCGAAGAAAAAGATTTCCTGACCGGTTTCGAGAAAGATGGAAATATCATTGGTAGACCGGCGGATGTCACCGGTGGCCCTGATGACTGTGCCTACATATCAGACGATTTTGGCATGGCAATTTATCGTGTCTGCTACGGTATTGAAGGGGAGGCCATCGCCTCCACTTCTTCGTCCGTAATCCAGGAAACAGGTCTTGAAGACTTTGATAAGGCAACCCGCCTGAATCTTCAATCCGACGGTGAACAATTGTTCATGACTCGTGGTTGTCTCACCTGTCATGGGGTAAGTGGTAGTACCTCATCGGGGTTGCTTCCCCTAAAGGCAATCAATAAAAAATACACTTTGGATTCGTTGTCGGCATTTTATAAAACCCCAACACCGCCCATGCCGCCGGTGCATCTGAATGAAGAGGATCAACTCGCTCTGTCAGCGTATCTCTTGGGAGTCGAGTAAGAACTGCGATCCAAGAAAGGTATCCATGTTCTGGCGCATCCGCTCCAATCTTTTTGTTGCGACAGCAAACAGCTGCACAAATTTAGTTGTTGTAACCTAAACTTTTTAGATTCGAACGATGTTGGTCCTCGCTTAGAGAATAGCGCGTCAAGCAAAGTAGACCCAACGGAACTAGGATGGTGGAAACGGCAATTTTGATGGTTACAAGTTTATAGACAGCGATCTCTTTTAACTCACTGGTATTGGCATCATCGAAACCCGCCCACTGAATCATCAAACCAGCGAACAACACCCCAACGCTCCCGACTAACTTAGTGACAAGATTACGACCAACTAAGACAAGACCATCTGACCTCGACCCAGTCATCGCTTGATGCTCTTCCACAACGTCGGCAAACATTGATACGACGAGAATAATAAAAAAAGTCCAAATCGCACCGTTTACAAAGCCGTGAAAGGCCCAAAGCCACCACAACGGGCTTAACGTCCCCGCGCCAGCTTCTGGGATTAGTTGAAACCCTAGGTAGTAATCCATTGCCATCAAACCAATAAGCAGCGGGCTAAAGATAAAGCTCACGAAGCCTGAAATCAGGACGAGGTTTCTCTTGTTTTTTCCTTTTGCGAACTTCCAAGTGACAAGCGCCGAAATAGCACCTCCACCTAATGCGATGGGTCCAGCCCAAAAAAGATCACGGGGCGCGAGTTGAAATAAGAAATTGTTCAAATAGACAGCATCGCCGCTCTGTAATCCGCCATTTACGCTAAAAAATAGGAATGCGAGAAGAAGCGTCATCCAGTTTCGATTCGCGACTAAAGTTTTAACTTCAGTAAACAACATTGGTAGAGAAAAGGCTTCACCTTTGCCGTTGGCGTCCTGTTTCAAAAAATATTTTTCGACAGCGCTCAGTTTTACCGTCCCGAGATAAGCGGACCAGCCTAACAACAAACTTACCCAAAGTGCCGCCCACGGATAAAACTCTGCGTGATCCCAACTAGGCATCAGAAACATAATCGGCCCTAAACACAGCCCAATTCCGAAAATCTCGAAGACTCGGTCTGTCGCAATCAATTGGTTCCTTTTTGAGTAATCTTTATAAAGCTCAACACCTAAAGCGAATCTCGGAACAGCAAAAATAGTTTGGGACACTCTAAACAGGACAATCAAAAGAGTGAGTTGTGCGAAAAGAATCCATTGCTCTTCCCCTAGCTGGAGCACGAAAAGAGCAAGGCAACAAAAACTCATTGGCAAAATGCCCATGATCATAAACGGAATGCGACGACCATACTCCCCTTTATGCCTGTCGGACCAATACGCAATGACAGGATCTGAAATTGCGTCAAAGACCACTGAGATAAACAATGCAAGTCCGGCCAATGCCGCAGACAATCCGAGAACTTGGTTATAGTAGTAGAGTAAAAAAATACTGAGGAAGTCATTAACGCCTGCCAGTCCAATACCTGGTATGCCCCACCAGTACATTTTTTTTTCAGTACTGGAAGAGACTAACCCCCAGGTCGGTCTTGAAAACTTCTGGCCAATTTCTCCGGTCAAAACATCTAAATTTTCTCTAGACTTTTTTTCTAAGAAGCTGTTCAGCATAATTTAGCTCTCCGGCCTAAGAACCAAGCAATTGTATTAATTTTTATCCGAGTAGATCGAGACAAGTTTAGATGCTATCACGCTTTACTCTACAATGACTCGGGCGACAATCCATTGTCGAGCAACATTTGGCATGTGTTTAGAGAGCCTGTGTGTCATGACCGGGTTGGTGCCTGTAACAGAGAAGTCTAGACAACAGGGTGAAGCCTTCAGATCATGCACTAATTTGATCAACGGGCGTCGAGCGCCATTTCCAGGTTTTTAAGCGTAGAGCCGTCACGTAGCGGTTCGCTGTTGCCTGTCATGTCGAAACCCAGGCCGCGGTAAAGATTAATCGCAGCCTCGTTGATGTCGGTCACGGTGAGCTCAATACGATGGCAACCCTGAAGCTTCAGGTAATCCACCACGTGATTCAATAGCGCTTTTCCAATGCCCTGGCCACGTACGGTCGGTGAAGCCCACATGGCTCCAATGTGCCCAACCTTGTGTTCATCGACATTGCCGGAAACTAATCCACAAGGTTTAGTGCCTGTTTCAGCGATAAACATCTCGAAGCCTGTCGCAGCTTCAATACGTTCTGCGGCATTCGCCCAGTAGTCAGCATCTTTTTCCGCAAAGTCCTCATGCATTGGGCTGAATGAATCCGGTGAATCTTTAAGTGAACCCAATCGAAGTGATTGTAGTAACGCTCCCTCGTCTGACTTCAAAGCTCGGATGCTGATCATAGTGTGAACCGGGTGACCCACATGCACTGAATCGGTTTTTCTTCATCTGTGTATTCGTGGTACGCCGCCACAATGGTTCCATCGTCGCACTGGGTGACGGAAGGATAGCCCGTATGCCAGTACTGACGGAATGTGGATCGTGCGGAGCCGCCTTCCCGAATGATAAACTCGTTTTCCTTCTTCCAGGTGATGCCATCGTCTGAAATGCATCCCCGTACACCAAACTCATCTTTGCGGTATCCATAGACGGCGAGAACACGGCCGTCCTGCAATTGCATGACATCAGCTGGAAAGCCCCAGAGTGGCGTTCGAACAGGGCGGCTCCAACTGGCACCGTCATCGTCCGAATACACAAACCACATGTTGTCTGATCGCCCCGGTCGGGCAGTGGCCCTGATCAGGCACACCAGTCTGCCGCTATCCATCCGTGCCATGCCGGGTTCAGCGAACTGTAGAATATTCGAGGCATCGTGGGCAACGGTTGCCCAGTATTGCCAGTTTTCGCCACCATCATCACTACGCAGCACAAAGCACCGAATGTTCTCGCCACTTTGCGCGATAAACTCTCGAGTCTCACAGCCGTGTAACGGCATCAGAAGCCCGCCGTCGTCGAGCTCAATAATGTGTCCGGCACCAGATCCACCAACAATATAGTGTGACAAACCGGAGTCGGCCATTGGCGCCGTGTTAACAGGAATAGGTGAGCCCCAGCTATTGCCCTCATCGCCCGACTTAAGCAAGGCATATCCGGTTTGCCGCTTTAGCCGTTCAGCGCGACCGGGAGGAGGGCCGCCGATATCCTGTTCTGACATATCCTTTAAGGCGACAGGGGCGACAAAGCTGCATACACGGCTGTGCATCAAAATCTGACCGTTTTTCAACTGAGCGAATGCACAATCCCAATTGCCCTGATGTTCCGTGAATGGCCAGATCACCGCATTGGAATCCTTGTCCCAGGTCTTGCCTCCATCCGATGATTTGATCAGGCAGGATTGACCACTGTCCGAATGATGATGGCCTCGTTCCTGGTTGTACCCCAGTAAAAGCGTGCCATCCTGCAGCCGAATGATGCTCCCCTGGTTACAGGCATGCTCCGGGTCATGTAGTGCCAGGATATGTTCCACATTTTTTATCATAGTCTTCTGCACTTCCTTTTTTTTGCGGAGGGACGGGTAGTTGAGATCAGTCCAGTATGCCAGAAAGTTTCATGGCTGTTTTTGCATTCGAAACTGGTCATGTGTTGTTCAGGCCAGGTAGTGCCGAGCAAGTTGTTCTTTAACGCCCCCGAATTTGCCCGCTAGTGGTTAGCGATAAACTCGACCAGCCTGTTTGCCATCTCTTCTCCCTGAGATTCTTGAATGAAATGTCCAGCAGGTATCCTATCGTGGGCCATGCCTATTGCGCCGGGAATATTTTCGATGAGAATGTTTTGAATTTTCTCGGAACCCACGAGCATGTCGTATTGACCAAAAATAGTGAGAAAAGGTCGGTTGTAACGTTTTATCGCTTCCCAAGCGGCAAGGCTGGCTTCGATTTCCAGCATCGACGCCATGCTGGGCAAAGTTCTAATACCTGTCATATAAATCTCTTCGGGGAAGGGCGCATCATAGGCGCTGACTTCATTTGTTGTGAGTTCAATGCCTCCAAAGTCCCGCATGATGTTATCGCTCGCGCGCAACTCAGGACCTGTTAGCGCATAGGTCATCCAACCTTGGAAGAAGTCAGACATATCCTCTTTGATGTAACCCTTTTCTTGGCAGACCTTAAGAAAATCATCAAAGGTACGGACCGTCGAATCTGGATCCACCGGATATTCTTCTCGATTGATGTTCAAAGGAATGTTGAGGACGGGTTCAGGCATTAAATTGAGCGCCGTGTTCGAAACCATGACTCTTCTAAAGTAATCAGGGTGATGCGCCACAGTGATCAAGCTGGTAAATCCGCCCCAATCCTGTCCAAACAAAGTAATGTCTTTGAGATCCAGTGCTTGGATTAATCGGAGCCACCAGTCTGCATGAGCATAGATGGTGTGCGTGTGAATATTCGTGGGTTTGTCGGAGCGCCCCATACCGATCATGTCAGGCGCTATCGCTCGATACCCAGCGGCAGTGATAACTGGAATCATCTTTCTGTAAAGATAAGACCAATCAGGCTGGCCGTGGAGAAGTAGGACGACCTCACCATCTTTGGGGCCTTCGTCGATGTAGTGCATTCGAAGGCCATCAACTTCTGCATAATTCGGTTGATATGGAAAGTCGGGAAGGTTTTCGAATTGCTCGTCAGGCGTTCGAACAAATTCTCTGCCATCAGTGGTGTGAAGTAGCTGTATGCTCATGATAAATAATTCTTTTTAGGGTAAATACGACTCAGGTATATCCATAGTGTTAACGTTGACGAGTTCGTAAGGAACGGAATGCCTGTTGAACACGGCTTCCACTTTTCGTGCAAACGACGAAAGGGCGTGCCGTAAACTATAATATTGGATATACATATCTCTTTTGCTTTCGTGGGATTGAATGCTGGCTATTGGATGGGTCTGGAATCTATAATAATGTAATACATTAAATATGGCTACAGCAGATGAATACATCTATTGGCCTAATTAGAGAGGTAGAGGGATAGTGAAACGCGTAGTTCGTTTTTTTGTTGGCGCTGCTGCTCTGCTTGTGCTGCTTTTTGGTGTGGGCTTCTGGGTGATGTTCTTTTCTGAGCGACCACCGCTTACGATAGATCCTGCGACCCTGGGTGGGGATGGCAGCACGCTCAATTACTGCGAGATGCCTGTGCTCGATGGCAGCGGCAAATTGGCGGCCGAGATACCGAAAGGTAATACGCCGGGTTGTAGCTACGATCATTTCCCGCTGCCTGTTCTGGGTGAATGTACCGAGCCGTTGCCTGAGGGTGCGGATGATATCCGCGGCCTTTGGGTGGGCGTTGAGGGTGGTCACACAGGGCACGTCGAGCGTGTTGAGCAATGCGGCTCAAGGGTCGTCGTCACCGCTTCTGGCATTATTCATGATGGTGGGCCTAACAGCACCGGTGGATTGACTTCGAACGATACCGAAGGTCAGGTGTTGTTTGTTATTGGTGAACGGGAATATTGCCCAAGAACGTCCGCGAGCATGATTTGGAATGATGGTGTGTTGGATTTTCACGTGTTTGGTTGGGGGCCTGTTGTCGTGCGCCGATATATGGATCGTGAACAACTCATCTGGGAATACGCGGATGGTTCAATCACGAGAATGGATCGCCTCTGTCAGCTACCGGAAGAACACAAGTACCCCAAACCCCGGGGTTCGAGGATTCAATTAGGATGGAATTAAGATGAAAAGAAAATTACTGATCTCGTTTGGTGTCGTTGCGTCATTGATGGCTATTACTGCGCTCGCACTACCAACAATATTGCACACGGCGGGGCTACACCCTGAATTTCAGGGAGAGATAGCGGGGCCGTTGCCGGGAAGGCGGGCGCTGATCATCACGACAAGCCATGATGTGTTGTCAGCGCCCGGTGAGACGACAGGCGATGAAACGGGCGTGATGGCGTCAGAGCTAACCCATCCTTACTACAGTTTTCTGCAGTCTGGTCTTGAGATTGATGTCGCGAGCATCAAAGGTGGGCAGGTTCCCGTTGATCCGCAGACGCTCAATTTTGTTGTTAGAACGCCCGAGGACGAACGCTATATGGATGATGCTGTCTTGCAGGCAAAGGTGACTAACTCCATTGCGGTCGATGACGTCGATTTCACTGTCTACGACATTGTTTTCTTGTCCGGAGGTTGGGGTGCTGCTTATGACTTGGGGCAGTCACCGGTTTTGGGAAAAAAGATAAGTGAAGCCTACTATAGTGAGAAGAAGCCGCTGATTGGTGGCGTCTGTCACGGGGTGCTTGGTCTGATTAAAGCGCTTGACAGCGAAGGTAATCTGCTGATTGCTGGACGTAAGATGACAGGCGTCACGGATAAGCAGATCAAAGAATTGGGTATTGAGGTGACACCACTGCATCCAGAAACAGAACTGCGTAAAGCCGGTGCTCGATTTGAGGCGAACAGTGCATTCCGCGACGTTTTAGCCACGCACACTGTTGTCGATGAAGAGAAGCGATTCGTCACGGGGCAGAACCAGAATTCCGGCCGTGAGACAGCGCAGGCGATGTTGGCGTTGCTGTCAGAAAGATAATGGATATAAAAATCTGGGCTTTTGCGCTGATGTTTCTTACCTAGGATGTGTCGGTAAGGCGCAGTGCGGCGCGCAACATCACTTCTTGCGCGCGCTTGGCAGACAGTTTCTGATCTCGACGCAAGCTAACCCAAAACATAACGCCTAGCACGCCATCGATTGCCTCAAACATTAACGGGTCAGCGATTGCCTCTGGAGGCAGAATTGCCCTGAGTCTTTTTCTTCGCCGCTTGACATCATTCCGGGTATCGGATTTCGCTTGATCAGACCTGTGCAGCAGCATAGTCCGTGAAATCTGCGTGGGTAGAAGGTGCTCATAAACGCGCGCGCGCCTCTCTACGATTGTGTGAAGCATCTGGGTGGTGTTTCCAGGTGGCAGTGGTTCATCCATCACGGCAAGTGCTAGCTCTCGCCCTTCTGACAGCACTTCTAGATAAAGTGATTTCATGTCCGGGAAGTGACGGAACAGGGTTCGCGTGGTCAGGCTGGTTCGATGAGAAACTTGTTCCGCGGTCGGTTCGGCATAGCCTTCAATGATTAACTCGCGAGTACAATCGATGATCTTTCTTCGACTGGCTCTGCGGCGTTCCATTCGGCCATCTACTCTTTCTCGCGTCATTCAGTCTCACCTGCTGTACGGATGCTGATGTGTGCATCGCTGTATGAAAAGTACTATCGGCGATTATTCTAACTCATCTAAATAAAACTGTGCTTTTCTTGCCGGCAGAACAAACCGGTTGAAATCGCCGAAGGCGAGTTGCCTGTGTGTCAGCCAATGCGCCTTAGTTTGTTTAAGTTTGATATGCTTGTTAAAACAAAAGTATATGAAAAATAAGAAACGGAGTGCAGAGATGGCTGACTTAACGGGTAAGGTTTATGTTGTCACCGGAGGCAACGGCGGGATTGGGCTCGGTATGGCTGAAGGTATCGCCATGGCTGGAGGCAGTGTTGCCGTTTGGGGGCGCAATGACGAAAAAAATCAGGCAGCGTTAGATAAGCTAAAAGCAATAGGTGTTAAAGCGGCAGCCTATGTGTGCGACGTTGGAGACGAAACAGCGATTGTAGATACGATGAAACGAACCGTTGATGACTTCGGTAGATTGGATGGTCTGTTTGCCAATGCTGGTCGCGGTGGTACAGGTAAGAAATTTATCGATATGTCCCTGGCTGATTGGCGCAGTGTGATGGCGATTAATCTCGATGGTGTGTTTCTGACCCTGCGAGAGGCCAGCAAAATTTTGATCGAACAAGGCGAGGGTGGCAGTCTGGTAGCAGTCTCTTCAACCTCAGCAATTCATGGCGCTGCGGGTAATGAAGCTTACGGCGCGGCAAAAACGGGTTTAAATGGTCTTGTTCGGGCCCTAGCGGTGGGGCTTGCCCGTTACGAGATTCGGGTGAATGCGCTGCTGCCAGGTTGGACCATTACCGATCTTGCGTCCGGTGGTTATAACAACGACAAGTTTCGCACGGTGACAACGCAGCGGACGCCAGCGCGGCGTTGGGCCGACCCCAGCGAATTTCGTGAAATTGGTGCGTTCTTAGCAGACACAACCATGACATTTCACACGGGTCAGGAAGTGACAGTAGACGGCGGTTATACCGTTTTTTGACCGTCGCTGTTTGAAGCCGTCGCTCGGCAGGCTTGTTAGAGAGGGTCTTTCGGGGGTTTAGCCATCGCCTCGAGCCAGGTTTGAAATATGTTGCTTAATCTTTTATCTAGCTCTTTGGGCGATACGCCAACCCGCTTAGCATAGGGCAATCTAAAGATGCGATATCCCCTGAGCATTGCAGAGATAGCCACTTGTAATGCCTCAAGGTCGTGACCTCGATCGATATCGCCGTCGATCACATCCTGGCGCAGTTGGCTCAGGAGACTGTCGTATAAAGGAATCGGATCAACAGTGTCGTCGCCATCAATGACTAGCAGTGCGCGCAGTTGGCTGTCGTTGGTTGCATCTACGCTGTGTCTGCGGAAAGTTCTTAGGCGCCGCGCTACAAATCGAGCAGGTTCCGCACCTTTGGTCAAAGACTCGACGATAAATTTAAATTGACGATTGATCGCTGCGCGCAGTAGCTCCTGTCTCGAGCCGAAATAGTGATAAATGCTGCCTCTGTTTACTCCCGCTCCGTCGGCTACCTCGCGTAGATTGAGGCCGGCAAGGATACCCTTGTCTCTCAGTAGTTTGAGCGCGACTTGAATAAGTTTCTGTTCCGTTTCCGCACGACTTCTTTTCTTTTTCGTTGGGTCAGTTTTAATCACTGGTTTACTCGGTTGCCTGCTATGGGTGGTTGGTCGGTTCAATGTATTTGCATTTGATTGATATTAACAGTTATCATTGTGCTATTACAATTTAGCATAACGCTAATTAACATTCGCTATGAAAGTCAGGCGCGTCTCCTTCGGATTCCGCTGTCGCTCGTGAGCAGCATAGGCAGGTAAATGATAAAAAGAGAAATGATCACAGGTTGCATCTTTGTGGGGGCACTCCTGAGTGCATGTGGCGGCGGCACCCAGCCAACGGAGGAGCAGCGCATGGCGCTCAGGCAGCCGTTGTTTGAGACCGAGCATAAGATCATTGATCGTCGTTCAAGCACGGAATCGGATCAGAGTCCGGTTAACAAGCCGCCGATCAATCCGGAACGAAACGCCTATTTCGGTGATCTACACGTACACACAAAATACTCGTTTGACGCCTATGCCTTTGGCACCCTAGCAACGCCGTACGATGCTTATCGTTTTGCAAAAGGTGAAGCAATCAAACACCCGTCAGGTTTTGACATGCAACTGCGTGAACCGATGGACTTTTACGGCGTCACGGATCACGGTTTTTTTATGGGGGTGGCGCCGGTCGCGGCAGATACCAGCACCGATTTTTCCAAATACGCTTTCGCACAAGTTGTGCATGATCTCAATGCGCCCGATAACATGGATAGATGGAGCGTGCTGGACCGGATGCGTAGCTTCGGTCTTGCGCGGGCATTGGCTTTATCGATTGTCGATGGCGAGGTCGACCCTGAAGAGCCGTTGGCAATAACACGAAGCGCCTGGGCTGACTCAATTGATGCGGCAGACCTACACAACGATCCCGGGCAATTCACCACCTTTGTCGCTTATGAGTACACAACCATAGCGGACGATAACGGTAGTCTGCATCGCAACGTTGTGTTCGAGAGTAGTGATCGCTTGCCCGAAGTGCCATTTTCGCGAATGCACTCGCGCAACCCTGAAGACTTGTGGGATTGGATGGACAAGTTGCGTGAGGACGGGGTGGAATCTATGGCTATTCCGCATAACTCGAACAAGTCGAATGGTCATATGTTTACGCTCGAGGATTGGGCGGGTGACCCAATTGATGATGAATATGCGGTGCAACGCATTCGTAATGAACCGTTGGTAGAAATCACTCAGATTAAAGGCACGTCTGAAACCCATCCCCTGTTGTCAACGCGCGATGAATGGGCGGCTTTTGAGTTAGTGAGTACGCGCGGTGTTGGCATGGGCAAGCCTATAGCCAGTAAAGCAGAAGGCAGTTATGTGCGTGAAGCGTTGCGGCATGGACTGGAAATAGAAGCGCAGGGCGTTACCAATCCTTTTGCGCTTGGTTTCATTGGCTCCAGCGATACCCATGTGGCCGCTTCACAAAATGATGAAGCTAACTTTGTTTCCAAGTTAGGTGTCTTGTCTGCAGATGCGCAATCCCGTGGTTCTGTGCCGGTAGGTTTTCTGGAAAGCACCGTTTATGGTCTTCTTCCTAATCAGCGTGTGGCAGAAGTAGATGGCAACAGTTATGTAGGCAGTCAACAAACTGAATTTGGTGCGGCCGGCCTGGCAGCTGTATGGGCTGAAGAAAATACGCGTGAAGCAATTTATGCCGCATTTCGTCGAAAAGAAACCTTCGCGACATCAGGTCCGCGTCTACGACTAAGATTTTTTGCCGGATATGATTTCCCCGATGACTTGCTGGATACAGCCAGTGGCGTTTCGTATGCCTATGCCAACGGTGTGACGATGGGTGCCGATCTTACGCCATCTACTTTAGCAAGTAAGCTCGAGAGTGGAAGTCTCCCTAAGCATACCGCACCGAAATTTGCTATCTGGGCGCAGGCGGATGCTAACAGCGCACCGCTGCAGCGACTTCAGATAATTAAAGGCTGGATTAATGCAGCTGGCGAAACCTTTGAAGACGTCATTGACGTAGCTTGTGCGGGCGGTGTCGCGGTAAACGCCAGCACGAATCGTTGCCCGGATAACGGCGCCACAGTCAACTTGAGCGATTGTAGTTTCAGCGCCAATACCGGTAGCACGGATCTACGTGTTGTTTGGACTGATCCTAACTTTGACGCCAACGAACGCGCTTTCTATTATGCGCGGGTGTTAGAGAATCCTACCTGTCGTTGGAACACGTGGGACGCCATTCGAGCCGGCACTCAGCCGCGTGCTGACCTCGCGGCAACGTTACAGGAACGCGCGTGGTCTTCACCCATTCAGTACCTGCCAAGATCAATAAAAACGCAGGACTAACCCCAGAAGCTCAAAGTGCTGCCGTAAGTTGAAGCGAGGTGTCGGAAAATGAAAAAAGTGATCATATTGCTACTTGTTGTGGCGGCTGTGGCAGGCATTGGCCAGGCATTGTTAAAACTGCCCTCAGTACAAGACGCGCTGCTAGTTCGCGGTACCGCTGCTGTTGCCGAACGAGGCGCCGAGGCTTTTCCAGAATCAACGAGCCTCAGGGTTTTTGTTTGCGGTAGTGCATCTCCTTTGGGCATGGGTCAGGCTCAAGCCTGTA
>Ga0257121_1002549_pt1 | contig 12751 bp, 10 predicted proteins | sample SI106_100metaG_FD_190180 | JGI IMG/M metagenome (GOLD analysis project Ga0257121, IMG submission 190180) | Marine microbial communities from Saanich Inlet, British Columbia, Canada - SI106_100 | ecosystem: Environmental > Aquatic > Marine > Inlet | place: Canada: British Columbia | collected... | reverse complement strand
ACGAAGATTTCGTGCGATCAGAAATTAAATCAGTTTTCAATAATAGTGTTACTGTTAAAAATAGAATTCAGCAGAACGACGGTTTATATAAAATGTTAAATATCGAAAATTTATTTGTTTACATATTTGTAAGTCTAATCGCTGCAATTGCCATATTTAATATCACTGGAACGATAATAATGATCATTATCGATAAACGAAATAATATTAAAACACTTGTTTCATTGGGGCTAACGCTAAAAGAAGTAAGAACAATATTTTTTTACAATGGATTATTAATGACGTCTACAGGCTTATTCGTTGGTCTTTTCTTTGGAATAGCAGTAATCTTTTTTCAACAAAAATTTGGTTTTGTGTCCATAGCTCCAAACATGCCTTATCCAGTAAAGCTTGAATTTATAAATGTCGTAATTGTGTTGGTAACTATCCTTTTTTTAGGCGGTGTGGCTTCAAAAATTGCAGCAACTCGAGTTACAAAAAAGTTAATTGCTTAGTCAAACTGATAGTCCTTAAATTTTAAAGCTACTTCGTCAATCACATTAAAAACATCAATGGAATCATCACTAGTGACCATTTTCATTCTATATTCCTTAAAATGAGGTATTCCTCTAAAATAATTTGTATAATGCCTTCTTGTTTCAAAAACACCTAATTTTTCGCCTTTCCAATCGATCGCCATTTGCAAATGTCTTCTTGCGGCTTCAATACGTTCGGACATCGTAGGGTTTAATAATTTTTTTCCTGTTTTTAAATAATGTTGTACCTCTCTAAAAAACCAAGGGTTACCAATACTCGCTCTACCAATCATTGCGCCGTCAAGACCAAATGAATCTCTCATTTCTTTGGCGCGTTCTGGAGTGTTAACGTCGCCGTTTCCAAAAACAGGTATGTGCATTCTAGGATTGTTTTTTACCGCTGCAATAGGAGCCCAATCAGCTGCTCCCTTATACATTTGTTTTCTTGTTCTTCCGTGAATCGCTATTGCTTTGCAGCCTACATCTTGTAATCTTTCGGCTACCTCAACAATTTTTATAGTTTCTTCATCCCAACCCAAACGTGTTTTAACTGTTATTGGTAAAGAAGTATGTTCAACCATTGCTTTAGTTAAAGAAACCATTAAATCAATATCTTTTAATATCCCGGCACCCGCTCCTTTAGAAACAACTTTTTTTACCGGACAACCAAAGTTAATATCAATAATGTCTGGTTTCGAAGCTTCCACTATTTCAACACTTCGTAGCATTGATTCTAAATTTGCGCCAAAAATTTGAATTCCAACAGGTCGTTCTTTTTCATAAATATCAAGTTTCATAACGCTTTTTGCAGCGTCGCGAATCAAACCCTCAGACGATATAAACTCCGTATAAACGACATCTGCCCCTTGTTCTTTGCACAAGGCACGGAACGGAGGGTCGCTTACATCTTCCATAGGAGCGAGTAACAGCGGAAAATCTCCTAGTTCTATAGTGTCTATTTTAACCATATGTTTGCAAAAATAAGTAAATTAATGGCTATCTGTATACGTCTGTGTATAAGAGTAATTATTTAGATTTTAATAAACCACATAAGCTGGTTTTTTATAATTATCGTATTGACAATCATTTTAATTAGTTTTTTAAAACGGTTTTTAATTAAGCACTGTAAATTGGTTCCTTTTATTCTATATTTGCAAACTCAATAAGAGTAGTATTTTTTTATGAAAAACATACGTAATTTTTGCATTATTGCCCATATTGATCATGGTAAAAGTACTCTAGCTGATCGCCTTTTAGACGCCACTGGATCAGTTACTGCACGCGAAAAACAAAACCAATTGTTAGACAGTATGGATTTGGAGCGAGAACGAGGTATTACCATTAAAAGTCACGCGATACAAATGGAATATGTTTATAAAGGAGAAACGTATGTTTTAAATTTAATAGATACTCCTGGGCATGTTGACTTTTCTTACGAGGTTTCCAGGTCAATTGCGGCTTGCGAAGGAGCCTTGTTGGTGGTTGATGCTGCTCAAAGTATTCAGGCTCAAACTATATCTAATTTGTATTTGGCACTTGAGAATGATCTAGAAATTATCCCTGTGTTAAACAAAGTTGATTTACCATCTGCAAATCCAGAGGTGGTAACTGATGATATTGTTGGACTCTTGGGTTGTGATGCGGAAGAAGTAATTCCAGCGAGTGCTAAAACAGGTATTGGAATTGAGAATATTTTAGAGGCTATTATTGAAAGAATACCAGCTCCACAAGGAGATGTAAACGAGCCATTACAGGCTCTAATATTTGACTCTGTTTACAATCCTTTTAGGGGAGTTGAAACCTATTTCAGGATATTGAACGGGGAAATTAAAAAGGGCCAGCATATTAAATTTATGGCAACCAATAATGACTATTATGCCGATGAAGTTGGGGCTCTTAAATTAAAACAAGAAATAAAAAGCAGCGTAAAGGCTGGAGATGTGGGTTACTTAATCACAGGGATTAAAGAAGCTAAGGAAGTAAAAGTGGGTGATACTATTACCGATTTTAAAAATCCAACTAAAAATAGTATTGATGGTTTCGAAGATGTTAAACCAATGGTGTTTGCAGGGATCTATCCTGTAGACACAGATGATTACGAGGAGTTAAGAAATTCCATGGAAAAGCTTCAGCTTAACGATGCTTCCTTGGTTTTTCAGCCAGAAAGTTCAGCTGCGCTTGGTTTTGGTTTTCGCTGTGGCTTTTTAGGAATGCTTCATTTAGAAATTATTCAAGAGCGTTTAGAACGAGAATTCGGAATGACGGTAATTACGACGGTTCCTAACGTTTCTTATTATGCTTATGCCAATAAAGATCCTGACGAAATACTGTTAGTAAATAATCCTTCCGATTTACCGGAACCATCAAGTTTAAACAGGGTTGAAGAGCCTTATATAAAAGCTTCAATTATCACAAAAGCGGATTTTGTTGGTCCAGTTATGTCGCTATGTATTGGGAAACGCGGGCAAATTACCAATCAAACCTATTTAACCCCTGAAAGGGTTGAGTTATCTTTTGATATGCCTCTCGCCGAAATTGTTTTCGATTTTTATGATCGTTTAAAAACAGTTTCAAAAGGATATGCTTCTTTTGATTATCATCCAATAGGTATGCGAGTTTCTAAACTAGTAAAGGTAGATGTGTTATTAAACGGTAATCCGGTAGACGCTTTATCTGCTTTATTACATCAAGATAATGCTTATGATGTAGGGAAAAAAATGTGTGAAAAGCTACGCCAACTAATCCCAAGACAGCAATTTGATATTCCAATTCAAGCAGCGATTGGAGCAAAAATTATTTCAAGAGAAACAGTAAAAGCGCTTCGTAAAGATGTTACTGCAAAATGTTACGGTGGTGATATTTCTCGTAAGCGTAAACTGCTTGAAAAACAGAAAAAAGGAAAAAAACGAATGCGTCAGGTAGGGAATGTAGAAATACCTCAGGAAGCTTTTATGGCGGTACTTAAGTTAAATGATTAAAGTGTGAAAGGGATTTACTCTCCGTGCATCCAATATTTTTTACTGAGCAAGGCGGCTTCTGATTCTATATTTTTTTCATCAGGGACACAGCAATCAACAGGACAAACGGCTGCACATTGAGGCTCTTCGTGAAAACCTTTGCATTCTGTACATTTATCGGTCACTATGTAATAAAATTCGTCAGAACCTGGTTCGTTTTGTGCGTCAGCATCTGACTTAGAACCGTCAGGCAAGGTGATTAATCCTGTTAAAATTGTTTCGTCTGAAAAAGACCACTCCTGATCTGGTTCATAAATTGCATTATTTGGACATTCTGCAACGCAAGCATCACAATTAATACACTCATCTGTAATTTTAATAGCCACAACTCAATTTTTAAAAGAACAAAACTAAAATTTATCTGCGTATTATAAAGGATGTATTTTCATAAAGTTATTATAAAATACTCCTGATAATTAAAAAACTCAATACTTTTGACTATAAATAAGTTTACTTCTATTAGAAAAAATCTTCAAAATCAAGAAAAAAGATAAAAGGTTTGTAATTTTGCGGTTTCAATTTTGAAAAAACATTAACATGATAAAAACGGATATCTTAATCATTGGAGCTGGACCAACAGGTTTGTTTACAGTGTTTGAGGCAGGTTTACTAAAGCTTAAATGCCACCTTATAGACGCGCTTCCTCAAGCTGGGGGACAGTGTTCCGAAATTTATCCAAAAAAACCCATCTATGACATTCCTGGTTTTCCAGAAATTCTTGCTGGAGATCTAACCAATAATTTATTGGAACAATGTAAGCAATTTGAGCCTGGATTTACTTTTGGAGAACGTGCAGAAAAAATTTCCAAAGATGAAAACGGAATGTTTGTGGTGGTAACAAGTAGCGGAACAAAGCATCAGGCACCCGTAATTGCTATTGCTGGAGGTTTAGGAAGTTTTGAACCTAGAAAGCCCGGTTTGGACAACTTAAATTTTTACGAGGGTAAAGGGGTGGAATATATTATTAAGGATCCTGCTATTTATAAAAACAAGCGCATTGTTATTGCCGGGGGGGGTGATTCGGCTCTTGATTGGAGTATTTATTTGGCGGATATTGCAAAAGAAGTTACGCTTGTTCATAGAAGAAATGAATTTAGGGGGGCTTTAGATTCTCTTGAAAAAGCGAGAGAATTAAAAAAACAAAAAAAAATAAATATCATTACTCCAGCCGAGATTACTCAACTTATTGGAAAAGAAAAATTAGAGAGAATTGTCATTACAAAAGATAAAGTTGATACCAATATTGACTTAGATCACTTTATTCCGCTTTTTGGTTTATCGCCAAGACTCGGACCTATTGCTGATTGGGGATTAGAAATTGAAAAAAATGCTATTAAGGTAGACACCTTTGATTATCAAACAAACGTTCCTGGTATATTTGCAATTGGCGATATCAATACCTATCCTGGAAAATTAAAACTTATTTTGTGTGGATTTCACGAAGCAACATTAATGTGTCAATCTGCGTTTAAAATAATAAACCCTGGTAAAAAAAATATTTTTAGATATACTACAGTAAGTGGTATTGATGGTTTTGACGGCACTAGGAAGGAAGCCAAAAAACCCGTCATTCAATCGCTCAATCATGATGATTAATTATGTCGGACATTAACATCACTATAAAGGATCGAGATGGGCATATTCATAAAGTTTTAGCACCAACAGATATGGCTATGAATATTATGGAAATTGTGCGGTCTTATGAGTTAGCTCCAGAAGGTACAATTGGGGTTTGTGGTGGCATGGCTATGTGTGCATCTTGCCAATGCTATGTTCATTCCAAACACGCTATTCCTAAAAAAGGAGAAGAAGAAGAAGCTATGTTGTCTGAAGCGTTTAATGTTAAAGAAAATAGCAGGTTGGGTTGTCAAATATCCATAACGAAAGAGTTAGAGGGCTTGTATTTAGAACTGGCGCCCGAAGAATTGTAACCCGAATATTCTAAATCTTAATAATATCTAAAGTTTTTGCCCTAATACATATGTTTAATTATCTTTGTTCGCCTATGGAATTACACCCTATCGAAGCAGGTAATTTTAAATTAGATGGCGGAGCTATGTTTGGTGTAGTTCCTAAATCAATTTGGTCCAAAACAAATCCAGCTGATAATAACAATATGATAGATATTGCTGCTCGCTGTCTATTAATTGAGGATGGCAATAGGCTTACCTTAATAGATACGGGTATGGGCAATAAACAAAGTGATAAGTTTTTTGGATATTACTATCCTTGGGGAAATCATAAGTTGGAGTCTTCATTAAATAACAAAGGTTTTCATAAAGATGATATTACAGATGTGTTTTTGTCTCACCTCCATTTTGATCATTGTGGTGGTGCCATACAGTGGAATAAAAATAAAACAGGTTATGAGCCTTCCTTTAAAAATGCAACTTATTGGAGTAATGCAAATCACTGGGATTGGGCTACAAAACCAAATCGTCGGGAACAAGCGTCTTTTCTAGCCGAAAATATAATACCGATAAAAGAAAGCGGGCAATTAAATTTTGTTGAAAGCCACGATGGTGATTTTTTAGAGTCAAAAAAAATGAATTTTGATATTTTTTTTGCAAATGGTCATACCGAGAAACAAATGATTCCACATATTAATTACAAAGGAAAAAAGGTAGTCTTTATGGCAGATTTATTGCCAACCGCTGGACATTTACCCCTACCTTTTGTAATGGGATATGACACAAGACCTTTATTAACTATGTCAGAAAAAGAAAAATTTCTAAATTTGGCAGCAAACAATAATTACTATTTATTTTTAGAGCATGATGCTCATAATCCAATTATTACTGTAAAACAGACCGAAAAAGGAGTTCGTCTGGACGAGTGTTTTACGATTAACGAATTTTTTAACTAAATAACAATGAAAATATTAAAACCTCTTTTATTCGCAGCTACAACAACTGTTTTATTAACAAGTTGTGGAAGTGCTGTAAGGCCGATTAATGCGGCTCTTTTAAAGAACACAAACGAAAAAACAACCAAAACAACTAAAATTGAAGATGCCCAGCTTAAAAGCTGGAGCTACACTGATTTAGCCTCTGACACCATACCCGGTATGAGTGTTGATAAAGCTTATGTGGAATTAATTCCAAATCTTAAAGGAACAAAAGTAATCGTTGCTGTAATTGATAGTGGAGTTGATATTGAGCATGAAGATTTAAAAAACGTAATTTGGACGAATACGAACGAAATTCCAAACAACGGAATTGACGACGATAAAAACGGGTATATAGATGACGTTCATGGATGGAACTTTTTAGGTGATATTGTTGGTGAAAATCTTGAATTTGTTCGTATTATAAAAAGATATAATACTGCTTTTGATGGAAAAAACAGCACTGATATTGAGGAAAGTGAAAGAGATGTTTTTAACCTTTACGAGAGTGCTAAATCAGAGTATAATAAGGAACACAAAGAAATAAAAGCGAACTTTGATAGGTATAGCCAGATGCTTAGTCAAGTAACGGTATCTCATGACGCTATTTCTAAAAAAGTGGGAAAAGAGGATTACAGCGCTGAGGATTTAGCTGCTATTTCAGATCCGACAGAGGAAGATCAAAAAAACATTGGTGTTCTTTCTCAAATGCTTTCTTATGGAGGTACAATTCCTGAATTTAAAGAACGTCTTAATGGAGGGGTTCAATACTTTCAGGGCCGATTAAAAAATCACTTCACAATGGATACCGATTTTAGAGCTGTTCTAAAGGACAATCCTTACGATATTAATGATAATGTTTATGGTAATAATGATGTTGATGGGCCAGATCCAAAAAAAGAAGATGCAACACACGGAACTCACGTAGCTGGAATTATTGCAGCTCAAAGAGGTAATAATATTGGAATGGACGGAGTGGCTCAAAATGTTGAAATCATGGCATTAAGAGCTGTGCCGGATGGCGATGAATATGATAAAGATGTGGCGTTGGCAATCCGTTATGCTGCTGATAATGGAGCAAAGGTGATCAACACTAGTTTTGGTAAAGCATTTTCACAAAACCCAGAATGGGTTTGGGATGCTATTAGATATGCCGCAAAAAAAGATGTATTAATCGTTAATGCAGCAGGAAACGATGCAAACGATTTAGACGTTGTGGTGAGTTACCCCAACGACGAAATAGTAAAAGGTGAAGAGATTAGTGATAATTTTATCACAATTGGGGCTTTAAATTATAAATATGGGAAAGAGATGGTTGCTACTTTTTCAAATTATGGAGTAGCGAATGTTGATTTATTTTCTCCTGGTGTAAAAATTTGGTCGACAACTCCACTAAATACTTATGAATATTTACAAGGAACATCAATGGCATCGCCTAACGTTGCGGGAGTAGCAGCCATGGTTCGCTCTTGTTATCCAAAACTATCCGCTAAACAAGTAAAGCGAGTGTTAATGGATAGTGGCTTAAGTGTTTCTGCCTCAGTAATTGTTGGCGGAGACGAATCTAATATGCAACCGTTTACCGCTATCTCTAAATCTGGAAAAACAGTAAATTTATACAACGCGCTAATTTTAGCAAGCAAACTGTAATTATATGAAGTTAGTTTTAAATCTTATTTTTTTAATAGTGTTTGGTGTGGGGTTTTCCCAAAACAACACGTCTTACTGGCAACAAAAAGCAGACTACAAAATAGCAATAGATTTAGATGTTGAAACCCACCAATATAAAGGTGTTCAAGAGCTAACTTACACTAACAACTCACCCGATACTTTATATCGGGTGTTTTATCATTTATACTTTAATGCCTTTCAGCCTGGGAGCGAAATGGATATTCGTTCGAGGAATATTAAAGATTCAGACAAAAGGGTTGGGGATCGTATTTCTAAATTGTTACCTTCAGAAATTGGTTTTATAAAACCTCAACGATTAACACAAGATGGAGTTCTTTTGTCTTTTGAAATTGCTGGAACCATATTAGAAGTTGACTTAAATACTCCTATTTTACCTAACAAATCAACCGTGTTTACAATGGACTGGGACGCGCAGATACCTGTTCAAATAAGGCGATCGGGAAGAAATAACGCAGAAGGTGTCGCATATTCTATGACACAATGGTTTCCAAAAATAGCAGAATATGACTTTGAAGGTTGGCACGCGACACCTTACATAGCGCGTGAATTTCACAGCGTCTGGGGAGATTACGATGTACGTATAAAACTTGACGAAAACTATATTATAGGTGGTACTGGGTATCTTCAGAATAGTGATAAAAAAGGCTTGGGTAAAAAAACTAAGGGAAATACCAGAACTTGGCATTTTAAAGCGCCAAAAGTTCATGACTTTGCTTGGGCGGCGGATAAAGATTTTATCCACGACACTTATACGGGAGCCAATGGGGTTATCTTAAACTTTTACTATAAAAATGATCCTGAAATTATTGAAAATTGGAAACAGCTACAAGAAAAAACAGCGCAACTATTGGTTTATTTTAATAAACATGTTGGTGATTATCCCTATAAACAGTATTCTGTTATTCAAGGTGGTGATGGGGGTATGGAATATGCAATGTGTACTTTAATTACTGGTAAAAGAAAGCTAGGAAGTTTAATCGGAGTTACAGCTCATGAATTAGCTCACACATGGTTTCAATTTTTGTTAGCAACAAACGAGAGTAAACACGAGTGGATGGATGAAGGGTTTACCTCCTACATTTCTAACCTAGCTATGAATGAAATAATGAAGGAAGGAAAAGACAATCCAAATTCAAACTCATACAGAGGATACAATTATATTGCTACCAGCGGTAAAGAGCAACCCCAGTCTACTCAAGCAGATCGTTATACCACCAACACTGGATACGGTGTTGCCGCATATAGTAAAGGTGCTGTTTTTCTTTCTCAACTTGAATATGTAATAGGTAAAGATAATTTAAACAAGACACTGTTACGATATTATAAAGAGTGGGCTTTTAAACACCCAACACCCAACGATTTTATAAGAGTTGCAGAAAAAGTATCGGGGGCAGAATTAGATTGGTATTTGACGGACTGGACACAGACAACTAATACTATAGATTACGGTATCAAGAATATAGTTTCTGAAAAAGAAAAAACAACTATAACTATTGAAAGAATTGGTTTAATGCCTATGCCAATAGATATTAAGGTAACTTATGAAGACGGTGCGACGGATAACTTTTATATTCCATTACAAATGATGCGAACCAATAAACCAAACCCCCAGCTTAGTGAAAGTTGGAATGTTTTACCAGATTGGGCTTGGGCTTACCCAAACTACTCCTTTGTTCTTAAAAAAGATAAGAAAATTAAAAGTGTTGCAATTGACGCCTCTAGCTTAATGGCGGATATTAATTTAGAAAATAATACTTACAATTTAAAATAGTTATTGAAAAGTTGTCTCACAACACTAATGCGCCAAAGAAAAAGGAAGTAAAATTCGGGTAGATTTAGATATTGGCTTCTAATTTTTTACTTATACTCTCCCTTATTTCATACATTTACCAATATGAATTTTAGTTTTCCAAAATCTGAAAAACTTAAGAGTAAAAAAGCGATTAAGCTTCTTTTTGCAGAAGGTAACACTGTTATTAAATATCCTATAAAGTTATTTTATCTTCCAGTAGATAGCAGCGATAAAACAAAGGCGGCATTTTCAGTTCCAAAACACAATTTTAAAAAAGCTGTGAATCGAAATCGTATAAAAAGACAACTAAGAGAGGTATATCGTCATCAAAAACATTTGTTAAAAAATGATGATGATTTAAAGTATTTGTTGTTCTTTTTATACATTGGAAAAAAAAAATCAACTTACACTACCATTGATGCATCACTTATTAATGTACTTAAAAAAATGAAAAAATGAAAAAGAAAATTCTTATTCCTTTTCTTGCTTTAGGCATTTTACTTGCGACGGTAAGTTTTAAAAAAGATTTTTTTGAAATCGCCAAGCAAATTGAAATCTTCACTACCTTATTTAAAGAACTAAACATGAATTATGTAGATGAAACCACCCCTTCTGATTTAATAAACAAGGCGATTAAAGGAATGTTAGATGATTTAGATCCATATACGGTTTATTGGAACGAACAAGAGGTTGAAGATGCTCGAATAAACAACTCAGGCGTCTATACTGGTATTGGAGCAACTGTAAGAAATAAAGATGGAAAAATGGTTGTTTTAGAGCCTTTTAAGGGATTTCCAGCAGATATTGCTGGATTAAAAGCAGGAGATGAAATAATCACTATTAATGATATTAATATAAAAGATCATGAAGGAGATTCAAGCGAGTTATTGAAGGGAATGGCAGATACAAAAGTGAATCTTACTTATTTACGTCAAGGAAAAAAAGAAGAAACATCTTTAATAAGAGGAGCTATAGATGTACATGCGGTTCCTTTTTATCAGTTGATAGGTGATGATATAGGTTATATTGTTTTGTCAAAATTTAATAAGAAGACCACTAAAGAAACAAAGGCAGCTCTAACAGACTTAAAGAGTCAGGGTGCAACAAAACTAATATTAGATTTGAGAGGTAATCCGGGGGGATTATTAACGGAGGCGGTAAATATTGTGAATTTATTTGTACCAAAAGGCGAACCTATTGTCACCACTAAATCTGCTGTGAAGAAGTATAATAAAACGTATAAAACTCAAAAAACTGCTCTTGACTTAGAAATTCCACTAGTGGTTCTTGTTAATGGGCGAAGTGCGTCTGCTAGTGAAATTGTTTCGGGAGGCTTACAGGATTTAGATAGGGCGGTAATTGTTGGAGCTCGTAGTTTTGGAAAAGGCTTAGTGCAACGACCAAAAAAATTAACTTATGGCACCCAATTAAAGGTTACTATCTCAAGATACTACACACCGAGTGGTAGGTGTATCCAAGCTTTAGATTATTGGAATAGAGATGAAAATGGTGATCCTGTTAGGGTAGATTCAAAAAAATACAATTCCTTTAAGACAAAAGGGGGAAGAACTGTTTATGATGGAGGCGGTATAATGCCAGACATAGAGCTTGAATCGGGTAAATTTAGCACCATAACAACTGCTCTGTTGAAAAACAACGTGATTTTTAATTATGCAACTCAATACTATTATTCAAATAAATTAGAAAGTCCCGAAGAGTTTGTGTTTACAGATGCTAATTTTAAAGAATTCTTAATTTTTATAAAAGAAAACAAGTTTGAGTATGAAACAGAATCTGAAAAATTATTTTCTAAAGCCATGCGTAAAACTTCGGAAGAAAATTTTAAAGATAATATTGATTTAAGCTTTAAGCAGCTTATGACTGATATTGATAAGGCTAAAGAAGAAATGCTGGTAGCAAAGAAAGAAGAAATCATTACTATATTAAGCGACGAAATTTTAAAGCGTTATTTTTATCGCGAAGGAATGTATTCCTATCAACTTACCCATAGTGCAGAAATTATTAAAGCTGTTTCAGTTCTAAAAAATGAATCTTTATATGATAAAATATTAAAATAATATATGGAGCGTTTTTTGTTTTTTTTTGAACACTTACCAATCTGGTTAAAAGGAAGTTGGATTATTTTCTTTATTTCTTTTTTTTGGATTATTGAAGGATATTATTCTTTTTACAAAAGTAATTTTAATAAATGGAAGCATGCAAAAACAAATTTATTATTATTGTTAGTTGTTATTCTAATCAACTCATTTTTTGGTGTTTTATTAACTTTTATAGATGTCTGGTTAAAGAAAACGGAGTTTGGAATTCTTAATATACTGGATGCTGTTCTTTGGAAAAAAGTAGTTTTATCTATTGTGGTTCTTGATTTTACCTCTCAATATTTTATTCATTTTTTATTACATAAAGTAAGGTGGATGTGGCGATTACATTTGGTTCACCACACAGATAAAAATGTTGATGTTACAACAGGAACAAGACACCATCCTTTTGATTTTTTAATACGCGAAAGCATGGCGTTATTTGTGGTTATAATTATGGGAATGCCGGTCTCTTTTTATTTTTTTTATAGGATGATAACTATTCCTTTTACTTATTTTAATCATGCAGATATTTCCTTACCTCTTTGGGTGGATAAAGGGTTGAGTTATATAATTGTTTCTCCTAATATGCATAAGTTTCATCATCATTATCAACAACCTTGGACAGATAGTAATTTTGGGAATGTTCTCTCTATTTGGGACAGATTGTTTGGTACTTTTATATATGAAGATCCTAAAAAAATAAAATATGGTTTAGACTCTTCAAACCACACCGATGATGAAAATTT
>Ga0257121_1002543_pt1 | contig 12763 bp, 13 predicted proteins | sample SI106_100metaG_FD_190180 | JGI IMG/M metagenome (GOLD analysis project Ga0257121, IMG submission 190180) | Marine microbial communities from Saanich Inlet, British Columbia, Canada - SI106_100 | ecosystem: Environmental > Aquatic > Marine > Inlet | place: Canada: British Columbia | collected... | reverse complement strand
TCAATCAGAAAATATTCTTGTTCAGGACGAAAGGGCTGTTTTTTATTTCCTATGAGTTTTATTTGGCTGATGTAAAACCGAAGCTTAAACAAAGAGTCGGTTTGGCTTATTCGGTGAGGAACAGAAACCAAAGAATCATGAATGAGCTCAAAACGAACAGTGGTTTGAGAAAGTCCTATTTTGGATAAAAAAAGCAGTAATACGGCGAGTCGGAACATTATTTTTGTTTATGCTTAAAAAACAGTACCGCTAAACGTGGGACCAGTTTTGCAAACCGCTTTTTTTGATCTGGTCCGCAGAGGTTCTTTATTTCTCTGAAGTGAGAATAGTGGGCTTTTTCAATTTGCAAGTGAACAAGAGAAAGTCGGTCTAAAGCTCTTTTGTTTAAAGAGTCTGAAAAGGGAGTTTCCGAATCATTATTTAAAGAGGAGTATAAATCGTTTTTATATTTCCGCAACTTATGATTTAAACCTTTCATTGTTTTTCTATGACGTTCTATGAGTGCATCATAATCAGCCACTTGGTTTTTAGAAAGTTTTAAATCCTTAATCACTTCTTTTTTGGGTCCTCCTTTTTGGTGATCTCTAAAAAACGGGATGGATAAAAGAACAATATGGCTTAACACCAGAACAACAATAACGGTTAGATAAACTTTATTTTTATTCATACAAATCATTTTGATTGGTAAAGTAGGAACTGTTTTTTTGAATGCTCTTCTCTTCGCTTTGTAGGCCGCTATAGATTGTAGTACTTACGACCAAGCATAAACAAGCACCAATTAGTGAAACCTGAAAAATAGAAAACAGGTTTTTTTCTTCTTCTTCTATTTTGTTCATTATTCGATCAAACATTTCTGGTTGAGCGTGAACCTTGTTGATATTTTTTAACAGGTTGATATCGGTCTTCATACGAAAATTAGACGTTTTTTTCATCGAGATTCCTTTTTTAATTGTTTTGATAAGTTTTTTTTTGCTCTCTGAAAAAGCGACTCAACCCCTTTTACACTCATGTTTAAAATTTTTGATGTCTCTTTCTGGCTCAAACCTTCGTTTTTAAGAAGTAAAATAACCGTTTTTTGCTTTGAAGGAAGAAGGTTTAAAGCATAAAACAACCGGTCATAAGCTTCCTTTTCTTCAAGTAGAACACCAGGGTGTTTTGTCTCTTTTCTTTTAGCGTAATCGTTTGTTCCTGGAGATAAAAGCTGGAACAGAGGTCTTCTTCTTTTTTTTCTAATAAAATCCAGCGAAGAATTAATAGTGATTCTGTAGATCCACGTTTTTAGTGTCGATCGTTGTTCAAAAAGCTCTTGCTTATGGTAAATTTTAATAAACACATCTTGAGTGATTTCCTCGGCATCTTCAACCTGTTGCACATAGTTGAGTGCAAGGTTATACACCATGTCACAATGCTCTTTATACATCTCTTCAAAACCCAGCATCATTTTTTAGACGACAAATTCATCAAGAGCCTTTAAGGGAGTCAGCTAAAATTCTATGAAAATGATGAACGCCTTGCTCTCTTGTGGGCGAAAATCGCCCCGCTTGATAAGTGCCAGATTGAAGCCCTTTTTGAACGCCCTCCACGACAAACTCATCTTCTCTTTCTACTTTGTCCAATACCGATCCCGCGCCTTCACTTAGCTTGGACTCGTCCCAAACATATGACCTGAAGAGCACTCGGGTTTTGTTTTTAGAAATGGGGCGAACTACATTAACAGAAAGGCCCCAAGGATAAAAGTTGAACATCATATTTGGGAATAGCCAATAGTAATACGCAGCAACAGCTTTTCCTTCATCTGGATGACCGCTAGGAAGATCAAAAACTTCTTCTCCGCCAGAGGAATAACCAATCTGTAAGGACCCGTTTTCAAAGAGCTCGGTGGTGTAGCTTCCATAATCTAAAGCCGCATTTAGGTCTTCATGAACGAAAGGGATATGAAAGCCTTCAAGGTAGTTGTCGCAGTATAGAGCCCAATGACAGTTCACTAAATAATCTTTGCTTTGTGAAGGGTCAAATTTAAATTCATTAAGAGGAAGAAACCCAATCCTTTCATTCATTTTAGAAAGAACATTACCTATATCAATATTGGGTTCGACTCCAACAAAAAGTTGTGGGCCTAATTGTGCCGTTTCGAATGGTTTAAGGTGATCGCATGCCCTGGGAAAACCTTCGACATCTTTGAATTCGGGCATAAATTTAAACGCTCCGTCTGTTGCCCAGGTTCTTCCGTGATACCCACATGTAATTCTTTTTGAAACACCTTCGTGATGAAAGATGAGGTTACCCCTGTGTGTACAGACATTTGAAAAACAGGTCAACCCAAGCTTTGCATCTTTTCTTATGAAAAAAGGCTCTTCAAGGTATCCTTCAACAAACAAAAGGGGCTTGACATAAGATTCATGCGGCAACAAGTCATTGATGCTGCCAAACCATTGAAAGGACCTTTTAAAAACACGCTCTTTTAGAAGCTCAAAGACCTCATCACTGCGGTAAAAACGGGCAGGTAATGTTTCTGCTTTTTTTATATTCTCATCAACATGAAAATTTTCCATTCTCATTCTTTTTACCACAAATCTAGCGAAACAAGCTTATTCAAAGTTGGCGTTCCAACGTGTTTTTTGATCTGCGTAAAAAGATTTTTCTCCTTTAATGTGGCTTTTCGCTTTAAAAACCCCAGAATTCATCGTTTTTGAAACTTGGTTATCAGCCTCATTAAAGTCTGCCATCCACACAGCAATTTCTGCAAGGTTACACCAAATCATGGCAGAGATTTTAGCATTGATCCTTTCTTTTTTATTTTGAAGGTTACTTTCTTCAAGAATGGTTAGCCACATTTCTCTAGCATTATCAAGAGCATCCATTGCCTCGCTTCGGTCTCGGCTGCCTTCAATTTGAATAAGGGCTTCAGAAGTTTGGTCAAAGGCTAAAATAACGTCAGTGTAATCATAATCTTTGTACTTTTTCACTGAATAAATTTCTGCCTTTCTTGATTTGTTGATATATCCGAACTGACTGTCTAAGGCTCCTGCTGAACCGGATACTGCAGCTTTTCTTCCTTCAGATTCGATTTGAGAATAAAAAGAGGCACGGTTATTCATGTACCATTTTGCAAAGTCGTATGTACTTTTATATTTACCTAAACTTTTGATTTGTGTCCCCCCCACGATTTTTTCAAACAAAACTGTATTGCTTGGGTCTGTAACTTCCATTTTCGCCTGTAGAGTATAGCTACATTTATAATCATATTTAGTATTGGCACCCTCTCCCTTTTTAGAATAGCTAAACTTCATGTTTTTAAGGGGAAGCAAGGTATATTTTACAAGCAATCCATCAGCGCCTTCATTGAATCCACTGATTTTAATACCTGAAGCTGTGGCATTAGTCGAAGCAGAATGCTGAATCGGTTTAAGAACCAAGTCTAAAGAAGGCTTCGCTGGGTAATTCATAGATTGAGAAAGCCCTGATGAGTTTTCTTGCTGCTGTAAAAGCGACATTTTAGAAAGCCATGTTTCCATTCTCTTTTGATAAAGACTTACCGCATTATCCAAACGTATTTGGTATGTAGAGGTGCTGTCCATATTCGCTCCCTCAACATCGGTAACAACCTCAAATCGATAAGAACGTAATCCTTCCTCTACACTTGTAAGCGGTAGCTGGGTATAATTGAAGGTTACAAAGTTGTCATCAATGTTTTGAGCAGTGACAGGTAAACAAAATAGACAGGTAAAATAAATAAGTTTTTTCATAATAATTAATTTAAGTTAATGCTAGGAGGGTTGACAAATACCGTGCAAAACCCTTAATTTACAATTATTTATGGAAATCTTCTTTATTCGGTCAAGGAGGATTCTTTAATACTACGCTTGAGAACCTCTCCTAAAAAAACAGAGATAATAACATAGGAAAGAAAGAAATATAGACCGAATAAGACATTTGCTTCTACATCGACTCCCGGATTCATGTTAGAGAAGCTAAGATAGGAAAGGAAAGCACCAACAACATAAACATCGGCCATACTCCATTTACTGATAAAGGATAAAACCTTTTGCATTCTTTTTGTTGAAAAACTGGGAAAAAGGAGAAAGAAAAGAGAAGCCCCAAGCTTGAAGCAGGGAATAATAAAGCTAAACAACCCTATACAAACACCAACAATGTAGTTTTTTGATTTAAACAAAATATTCATAATGTCAAAAACACCTTTGTTCTGATAATAAAAATAGGTCCGGCCAGGAAAAACTTTATCAATGCCGTATGTGGTATCCGCATAAGAATCAGCTACGGATTTAAGCGTGTCTAAGACAACGTTTTTTAGCGCTTTAACTTGAAGGAGGTGGTCATTTAAGGGGTGGGTAATTTCTGTTAATGGATCTATAACAGAAGACATAGCGTTGATTTTTTTTGTAAAATCTGCTCCATAAAATGGAATTTTTGATGAAAAACTCTTGAGGGTGTTGAGTTTGGCCTGAGCGTTTTTTGATTTTTCGTGAATATCATTGGTGATAGAGGTAATTTTTGTATCCAACGAATCCACCATGGAGTTAAGATGGTTGTCCATACTATCCACCTTCATCATTCCGTAATCATATGCAGGCGTTTCAATGGGCTTTACTTTTGCCTTTACAGTAAGCTTTTCTTTGTAGGCCCCAACTTCTAGCATGGGGTTTAGCACTCCCTCCAGCAACAGGGTTAAGGCAATTAGAGATAAAGAAAAAGCAAGGCCAAAAAAGGGTTTTGTTTTAAATAATAGAAGCAACACAAGTGCACCAAAAACAAGACTAATACAAATTAAAGTGTACCCTGTATTAAGAGCTTTAGCGTTGTGCTCATCTGCCGTTTGTAGAACGTCATTGTATTTTTTATTCTTTCGTTCCCATTCTGCTTCCGAAACCCATTCTTGAAAATTCAGCAGTCGATCATTGAAATTTAATATTTCTGCAATTTTATTTTTTTCATTTTGTGCTTTAACAGAGTGTTTTTTAGAGTCCAAAATGAGAGAGATAGACCAAGCTAGATAAATGATGCTCAGTCCGGCAAGTATGGGTTTCCAATATTTTTTAATAATTTCCATAAAATGTCTGTTATTTAATAATTCCCCTCCATTAAATCAACAACCGCCTCGCAATCGCCAAATTCTTCCATTAAGAATTGTTTGTCTCCCCTACCATTTCTTTCAATCTTGTGTTCCTTGAAGTATTCAGGTTCAATTTTATCACGACATTCTATTTTTTTTGCTTTTAAGTCTTTGTATTCTTGAGTGTTTTGTATTCTTTTACGTTTGTCGAAATCGCCATTTGCAGAATTAAGCAATTTTTTAAGAGCAAGTCTGTTTTCAAAACAGTCACATACTGGATCAGTTGCGCAAGAACTTAGCACGAAACAAAGCAAGAGAACCCGGATTACTGCAAAAAAAAGATTCATAGAAGGTTAATAAATTTCACAAAAAATTCCATTTAATCTAAGTTAGAAAATTTTGAATAGGTGAGTATTAAATAGTTTGGTTAAACATTTGCCCCTCCGCAAACAATAACCAAAACACGTTCGTTTTCATCAAAATGCTCAGGGTAAAGAAAGGGAATAGAGAGTGCAGCTCCGCATGCAGGCTCTACTTTTTTAGATGTTTCCTTATAAAACAGCTGAGAGGCTTTCACAGCGTCCTCATCTGAAACAAGAACTGGTTTGATATCGATTTCTTTTGCAAGTGACAATGCCCTTGCGGTAATTTTTTTTGCCCCCAAAGTATTCGCTATGGTATTGATTTCTATTAGCTCAATTACTTTTTGTGCGTGCCAGCTTTCGTAAAAAGAGGCGGCGCCTGTGGTTTCTACAGTCGTGATTTTCACATCTAACCAGTGGTTTCTTTTTAACCCTTCTATAATTCCACAGAGTAATCCTCCTCCTCCAACAGAAACGACGAGGCGGTCGGGTTTTTTCATTTGAGTTTTGCACTCATCTATTATCGCAGAATGCCCATCCCAAAGTAATGGATCGTCAAAAGGAGAAACAAAAACAGCACCTGTTTTGTCTGCGATTTCAAGTGCGCGTATATTGGCCTCGTCCCAAACATCACCGTTTATTTCTACCTTCGCTCCAAGGCTTTTAATTTTATCAATCATAAATGAAGTGGTCGTGGAAGGAACAATAACCGAAACCTCTAGGCCTAATTGTTGACCAACATAAGCCAAAGAATAGCCTGCATTTCCTCCAGAAGATGCTACAAATCGTTTCACCCCTTTTTCTAAATGATACCGGCAAAGCTTCTCCATGCCTCTTATCTTGAAAGAAAAAGAAGGCTGATCGCATTCCATTTTATAAAACACGTTTTGAATAGTCTTTGATTCAATTAAGGGGGTAACGCTGTAAAGGCTTTTATTTTCACTCATTCTAATTGGAAGACTTTTTTAACCGTTCCATCATTATAAATATAAAACAAAAGCGTATTGCCCTGTGACTTGACCTCTCGACCTGTAGAATCAACAATTTTAATAAGCTCTTTATTTTCGTTTAATTCTTCAATTCCTACAAAACACCCTGCTGAATCATAAAGCAAATGGGCCATTATGTTGGTACAATATATTCCCGTAGCGCCTCCTCCTAAACAGGTTTGCTGCATTGAATAATCACAGGCAGTTCCGGGTTCATTTGGACATGATATTTCTCCATCGAAACAAGCACTAAAAAATTCGAATAAGTAAACCTTATGATTGGGCGCAAGCCATAATCTATAATCACCGCTTAGTCCAAAAACGAGTGTTTTAGAGTTTAATAAATTGGTTTGAGATAAATCATATTGATATATACTGGAATAATCACTCAAAAAATCAGATTCTACATTATAAATTTTACTTCCATCAGGAGAAAAAACAAGTTCGCTTGAAGGGGTATTCAATGTGTTATAAAATGTTACATCTCCCGTATTTGAGTCAAATTGATATACATCCTTCCCGGCGCATAAATAATCTCTTTTTGGAGAAATAGAAATGATCCCAGAGCCCGGCACAAGCATTGTTAAATCACTTATTCCAGAGGGGGTTATTTTCATTCTACAGAGAGAATCATTCGTGTAGGAATACAACCAATAATCTGTATTGTTGCCATGAAGAATGGCGGTCACGGGCTCTTGACCTGTGTTTAAATCGCCATTTATATTACTTGAAATCAGGGGGGTGTTTTTTTGCATAACTTTGCCCAAACCTCCGTTTTCATTCATATCGATAATGGCATATGTGAGTCCTGAATTAAAAGAGTTATTTGCAGTAATTGAGGACTCAATGCAATCCTTTGTAAAAAGGTAATACAGGTTCGTGTTGGCATTTAGTTCGTCAGAAGGGAAGGGAACAATTATAGACCCCTGCTTTGAGCTGATGCAACCAGTAGAGTCTCCGAGTAAACCATTCTCCATTATTTCGTGATCCGCATTCCAAACAGCACCGGTAATATTAGGAATAGAAGGAGAATCCCCCCCGTTTGTATAGAATAAAATTTCACCAGAAGAATCACAAATCGAAGAGGAACTTTCGTATGATGTCATTGCTATTGGGCAAATAACTTGTGGTGTAGGAGTTCTAAAATCAACACCAACGGTACCAAAAAAACAGGTGCTCGCTTCGTTTTGGGCTGAAATATTGAATGCCGATATGAATATAAAGAAGGAAAGGGTGATTTTCATTTGTTTTAGTTTTACACAAGACTTTAATTCGGGTCCAGCGTCTGTTTAAGTTCAATCTGTTTCTGCAACATCTATACCAATCAGCATCATTGTCTTTAGAAAAAAGGGTTTAAGCAGCTTATTATTTAGATTCATTAAATGTTTGATTTAAGCTATCTTGTGAGGACTTTTGTACAATGGAACGGAGGCATTATGAAATGAAAAATACAACAATAATCGCAGGAACGTTAAAACAAAGTTTTTTAAAACGTGTTTTATGAAGGTATTGTAATAAAATAGAACCATGGAAGCAGTTACAGATCGACAGACAATTTTGGATTTAGAATTTGACAAAATTTTGGATTGGTGCGCGAAGTATGCACTCTCAGAAAAAACCCAAAAACGTGTTCTTGAATTGGTTCCTCGTAGTAGCTTCAATGATTTACAAAAGTCCATACAGCAGCTTCAAGAGTTTTGGGATATACGTGAAACAGAACGTGGATTTCCCGCCTTGGACTTTGAAGACCTTGAGGAAGAGATACGATTTTTAAAGATTAAAAATGCGGTCATTCCTTTGAGTGGAATTTTAAATATTCATCAAGCATCCTATCTAAACAATACCATTCTTGTTTTTTTTGAAAAATCAATAGGAGATTATGGGGCAATGCAAAGTGTGTTTGAAGACACCCAGTATACTATGGACATCATTGAACCGATTGAAAAAGTAATAGATGCATCGGGTAAAATAAAAGACACCGCCTCTTCTCAACTCAAAGACATTCGTGCTTCCATTCGGAGTACCCATCGACAAATACAAAAGAACTTTGAGAAAGAGCTGCGAAAATTATCCAAAACCAACTTGCTTGCAGAAACAAAAGAAACGGTAATCAATAACCGCCGAGTTCTTTCTGTGAAATCGTCTTATAAAAAGCAATTTTCAGGTCTTGTTTTGGGAAGCAGTAAAACGGGAAATGTTGCCCATGTAGAACCGCGAATAAACATTGAATTAAACACAGAACTTGATCATCTTCATGTTGACGAAGAAAAAGAAATGCACCGCATACTTCGTGAATTAACCCGCACATTGGCGTCACACTCTTGGCTCATAGAGGCATACAATAGGAGCTTGCACGAACTGGACTTCATTTCTTCCAAATACAAGCTAGCAAGGGAGATGAAAGCCGTGAAACCAAATATTAGGAAAGGTAAAACACTGGATGTTTTGGATGCTAAGCACCCATTACTAAACAAAAAAAATCGAAGTGAAAAAAAACCAACGTTTGGACAAAACATTCAAATGGATGAGTCTAGTAGAATGCTGGTCATATCTGGGCCGAATGCGGGAGGCAAAAGCATAACTCTAAAAACCTTAGGACTGTTTCAGCTGATGGTTCAATCTGGAATGTTTATCTCAGCAAAAGAAAACAACACATTTTGCTTGTTCAATCAAATTTTTTCAGAGATAGGAGACAATCAGTCTATAGAAAATGAATTGAGTACCTATTCTTATCGACTTACAAGAATGCAAAAGTTTTTATCACTTTCCAATCCAGAAACACTTCTATTATTGGATGAATTTGGGACAGGTTCCGATCCCGACCTTGGAGGAGCTTTGGCAGAAGCTTTTTTTGAATCGCTTTATCGAAAGAAGATCTTTGCGATACTCACAACGCATTACAGCAACATTAAATCCAGAGCAGTTCAGCTTCCCCAAGCCATTAATGGTTGTATGCTTTTTAACCCTGTAAATTTACAACCTCTTTTTAGATTTGAAATGGGTTCGCCAGGAAGCTCTTTTACTTTTGAGGTGGCAAAAATAAACGGTGTTCCTGAATCGCTAATAGAAAAAGCGAAGAAAAAATTAAATAAAGAAAAACTGCGTTTTAACGAGCTTTTAAGTGACCTTCAGGGCAAAACAAATCTTTTAGAAAAACAAATTAAGGAGCACAAAAAAGAAGCGGATGAATACCGAGAGAAAGCTGAACATATAGAAAATTATAAAGAAAAATTACAGTCTAAATATGACAAACTAAATCAGTCAAATCAGGCGCACGACACCCAGCTTTTAGCAGGAAAAAAAATGTTAGAATTTATTTCACAGTACAAAACAGGTAAGGGTAAAAAAATTAACGAGGAAATTTCTGAAAAGATTATTGCTTATTTAAAAGAGCAGAAAACCAAAACTGAAGCCAAGAAAAAAGCCAAGAAACCCAAAAGAAAATTAAGTAAAAAGCAGGTAATATCTTATCGTCAGGACAAAATTATTGTTGGCTCAAAGGTTAAAATAATATCCACAAAACAACAGGCCACAGTAGACGAAATTAAAGGAAGTCAAACCACATTGATTATTGGAAACACACGTATTAAGGTTGCTCTTGATCAGCTGATTTATGTATCATAGATATCGTGACTAGAAACGGCTTTTATTGAGCACAGCGCACACAATTTCTGCTTTGTGGCATTAATAAAACTCTTCCAATGGGTATGGGTTCTCCACAGCGAATACAGATTCCAAAATCAGCATCGTCTACTTTATTTAGTACCAGCTTTAGCTTATTTAATTTTTCTTCGGCTTTTCGCAGGGCCGCTTCAACAACACTTTTATTATTTATGGCATCCATTCGAGAAACACGACCAATCGCATTTTCTGGAGAAATAGGTTTTGTAGACTCTTTGTAATCCAAGATGGCTTCTTCTGTTTTTTTTAGCTCTTCAAGGATTCGGTTTTTAATGTCTTGTTTTTCTACTTTGTTCATTTGAAAAGCAAAATACCGTAATTTTATCTTTTATTAAAGAAAGTAAAGCACAAAGCTTTAATTCTAAATATGAATATGCCCGAATCAAAAGAAGTTAGAATCAATAAGTTTTTAAGTGAAGCAGGTTTCTGTTCTAGACGAGAAGCTGATAAGCTAATTGACAAAGGAGCGGTCAAAATAAATGGCCTTGTCCCAGAAATGGGGACAAAAGTGCAAGTGAACGATGTTGTGACGGTTGATGGGGTAGAGGTAAGAAATAAGCAATCAGAACATGTTTACATCGCATTTAATAAGCCGGTTGGTATTGTTTGTACAACCGACACACGAGTTGAAAAGGACAACATTATAGACTATATTAATTTCCCTTCGAGAATATTTCCAATAGGGCGACTCGACAAACCTAGTGAAGGCTTGATTCTTTTGACAAATGACGGTGATATTGTAAATAAAATATTAAGAGCCAGGAATAATCACGAAAAAGAATACATTGTTTCTGTAAATAAACCGGTCACAGCTGATTTTTTAAAACGTATGGGAAATGGTGTTCCAATTCTTGATACCGTAACCAGAAAATGCGAAGTAAAACAAATTTCAAAGAATACTTTTAGAATTGTTTTGACCCAGGGCTTAAACCGTCAAATCAGAAGAATGTGTGAGTATCTGGGTTACAAGGTTCTACAGCTCAAAAGAACACGAATAATGAATATTCCGCTTGATACAAATAGAGGGAAATGGAGGCATCTCACCCAAAAGGAGCTATCAGATTTGAATCATCTACTTACAGACTCCTCTAAAACGATTTAATGATTTTCCTCTCAGGAAAATCACCAACCTTAATGTAATATACACCTGAAGGAAAAGAAGAAAGGTCAATCATTTAATTTTTTGACCAGATTCTCGTATTAAGATCTAAGTCTTCCACTATGTTTACTATTAGCATCAAGTATTTGAAGTAATCTTCCACAAGCTTGTAATTCAGCATGGACCTGAATAAAGGCGGCTCAAATAAATTTTTGCTTAAGGAAATCGCGATATACACTTTTGAGTGTAAAAATGAAAGATAAATCTTACCGGACTTCTTTTGAAAATCCATAATACGCTCCATCAAAGCAGGGGTTAAAATATATCTCGCCTCTACTTGGTCTGATCCATATACAACAAATGCTTTTTCAAAATCGGGATTTTCTAATTTCACAAGATCAGGACGTGAAACATTCATTTTTTGAAATATGGTGCCAAGCTTTCCAAATAATTTTTCTGCTCTATCAGGTAAAACGATTGTTTCACCAACAAAGTCTTTATGAAAATCAGCAATAAAGAATATTCCGTTGAAAATGGAGACGTATCTACTACGACCATCTTTGTCAGTAGTTTCGTATTGGGCGTTCAATTCAGAAAATCGAACTTCAGTTTTACCTATATTACCGACAACCAAATCGTCACCCCTGTAGCGATCAATATTCCTAATGAATATCTTGCTATTTGAAAACTCATGCTGAGAAATGAAAGAAGTGGAATTATAGGTAAGGCTTGGATCTATAAAATTGACCATTTCCTTAATAATTTCTTCTTTGTATTTATCTTTCAGTTCTTTCTTGAGTTTGTAGAATTTTGGTAAAAAAATCACCCCCAATGTCATATTGATCAAAATTGCGACAATAAATACCCAGACATTTAAACTAAAAAAACAAATCAGGATACCGCCAATCCCTAGCAAAAACATCATAGCTCGGGGCAACAGTTTCTTTCGTTCGTTTTCAAGGTCGCGTAGCTTACTTATTAAATTAACATCATAATACCGATTAAATTCTTCTTCCGTTTTCATAATTTGATTTTAGGTCTTTCATCGGTTTGACCTCTAAACTCCACAGGAATTACAAACATATTCTTCCGCTTATATGCAATCATAAGAGCGACTATATTCATAGGGAAAGATTCTACTCCATTGTTATAATCTGTAACAGATGCATTAAAGGCTCTTCGAGAGGCCGCCAATTGTTCTTCAACTTCATTCAAACTTCGTTGAAGTTGCATGAAATTATCACTGGCCTTTAGGTCTGGATACGCTTCCACCGCCAACATTATTTTATTCATGGAATCAGTGATTTTATTCTCAACAGCAACTCGCTCATTACTACCTATTTTATTATCAAAAGCTTCTGTTCTCAGCTTTGTGATTTGAGCTAGCATCGCCTTTTCATGATTCATATAGCCCTTGACAGCGTTTACTAAATTCGGAATTTGATCTGCTCTTTTTTTGAGATATACATCAATACTTGCAAAAGCATTCTCAACTTGATTCTTTCTTGACACTAAAGAATTGAACATAATTACAAATAACAGAATCAGACAACCAAAAATT
>Ga0257121_1002541_pt1 | contig 12767 bp, 16 predicted proteins | sample SI106_100metaG_FD_190180 | JGI IMG/M metagenome (GOLD analysis project Ga0257121, IMG submission 190180) | Marine microbial communities from Saanich Inlet, British Columbia, Canada - SI106_100 | ecosystem: Environmental > Aquatic > Marine > Inlet | place: Canada: British Columbia | collected... | reverse complement strand
TATGATAATCAAAGTATGGTGGAGGGAATGGGATTCGGATAAATCCCTATACCCCTCCATATCAATGGATTTATTGAATCAAAAATAAATTTCTACTCACAAATCTACTCACAAAAAGAAAGTTGTCTAATGGGGAATAATTACCCCTTCCTTCTCCAATGTCATTTAGCTCTATAAGGCCCTCTATCAATGGGTTTTAAGAGTTATGCGGATGTATAGTAAAAAATATGATAACTTTAGATCAATGGAGGATTTATGCATTACCTAGACAACTTAATCATTGAAGAAGCAATAACAGCAAAATTAAAAGAAAGCGTCATCAGAAAAAATATGCTCTTGCGTATATTATCGAATAGAAATTTCGATTATGATACTAGGGACTATGAACTTGTAATCAACCAATTAATCATGAATGGAAAACTCAAAGAAAATAATGGATTTATTCGTTCTAAAGGCACAGAAGATTTAACACAATTATTTGAAGAGCATAACGGTGTCCGCGGCATTTGGGCTTCTAAAAAATAAGGGGAATAATTTGATAAATACAAAATTAGAGAAGCTATATTTAGTTGATTCAAAAGAAGAGTTGTGCGATAAGTGGAGACAAGTATTCTCTAGCTATCCTGAGGTAGAAGTTCTAACAGGTGACTACTTTCAACAAAGTGCTGACGCCATCGTAAGCCCAGCTAACTGCTTTGGAATTATGGATGGTGGACTTGATTTAGCCATCAGAAATGAACTAGGTTTTCAAGTTGAGACAGACATCCAAAAAGTTATTCTAAACAAGTACCACGGCGAGATGCCAATTGGTACTGCTGAAATTATTGATACGAATCATGACAGATGGAGCTACATGATTTCAGCACCCACTATGAGAATACCTGAGAATGTTGCCTTTACCTTAAATGCTTATATCGCCTTTAGGGCAATTCTGATTGCTATAAATAGCTTTAATGAGAAAAACTCTGAGTTACCAATAAAGTCTCTTGTATGCTCAGGTTTAGGGACGGGAATAGGATCAATGGAGCCCACCAAGTGTGCAGCTCAGATGAGATCTGCTTATAAGCTGATTAAAGAGCCTGCAAGGATTTCAAGCTTTGCAGAAATCCATAAATCTCACTTATCATTATTAACAACATGAATTATGGATGCTTAGCCAAAAATTAAGCACACATAAAAACATTCTATAGAAAAAAATAAGTTATTTATAATTCATTTTGATCTAGAATAAGCATTTATGAAACAAAAAATTGTAATTTTTGCCAATTCAGTTAAACATGGAAATCATTGTGTTGCAGGAAAATCAATTGAAACAAAAAAATGGTATCGACCTGTCCCTTCATCTGATGGTGGAGCATTAAAAGACAGTCAAATTAGATATTTTAATAATTATGGCCCCCAGCGATCAGTTAAGCATCTTCAAATCATTATTATGGATTTTACTCAAAATGTACCTTTATATTTTCAGCCAGAAAATTATGAAATCACTGATATTCCATGGCAACAAGAATACAAAATAGATCTAAAAGACATTTCAGACTATTTAGATCATCCAGCAACACTCTGGGGTGAAGGTGATTCTGTGGAGAGCCAATTAATTCTTAATCATAAAGTGCCCGTTGAGCAGTCTTTATATCTTATCAAAACAAATCAAATCAAGCTCGAAAGACCAGTTTATGGAGGCAAGCCTCATAATAAAGTCTCTTTTGTTTATAATGGTATAGATTACACCTTAAGCTGTACTGATAAAAATTTTGACTCCTTGTTCAACGAAAATGAAGTTCAAAATAATAAATACTTATGCATAAGCTTAGGTGAAAAATTTAACAACAAACATTACAAACTTGTCGCTGGATTAATATAAGTTATTCTTATGAAAATTTCTACAATTGGCTTTACAAAGAAAAATGCTGAACAATTCTTTCAATTACTTAAAAAAGATAATATCAAGACATTGATTGATGTTCGATTAAACAATGTCTCTCAATTGGCAGGGTTTGCAAAGCGGGACGATTTGAAGTTTTTTTTGGGTGAGCTTTGTAATGCTGAATATGTTCATGAACCAGATTTAGCTCCCACCAAAGATATTTTGAATGCCTACAAAAAAGGAGACATCACCTGGGAAAAATACGAAGAAGGTTTTTTAAACTTAATGGCCCAAAGAAATATTGAAAAAACCTTTAATACCCTATCTCTTAAGGATAGTTGCTTACTATGTAGCGAACATGAGCCTCATTTTTGTCACAGACGCTTAATTGTCGAATATCTAAATGAGAATACGAATTTAAATTTAAAAGTTAAGCATCTGGTTTAAAAATGCAAAAGATTCTATTGCTCTATCCTGACCTTTTTAAGTCATATACTAAATTTGATAGAAAGCTTTCAAAAATCCTCTCTAAGACGAAAGATTTTAAATTTATATGTAAAGATGATCCAAATAACTTTATTGATAAATATATAAAAGAATATTCTCTTTCAAGTAGCTTTGATACATACGATAAATTAGAGGAGCTTGATGTCACTCATGCAATTGTTTTTGATGATGGTGAAGAATTTAAGGAAGAAGTTTTATTTCTTAAGAAAAAAGAGATAAAAATTCGAATTATTAAGATTTTAATTACAAGAGTTATCAATATTAGAAAAGATGTCGAGTACAGCAACTTAGAATCTAATTCAAAATATGAATACATCGGAAGGGGCTCTTATTGGGGAAATCCTCACTCAATGTATGAAGCAGGCGAAGATAGAGATGAGGTTATTAGACTATTCAAATATGATTTCGATAATGATAATTTTCCTAGAAAAAGAAAGTCAGAAGTTCATCATTTAGCAGGAAAAAGACTTGGATGTTTTTGCAAGCCACTTTATTGTCATGGCGATATTCTTGCTGATTATTTGAATAGCTTTGATGATGAAAAATAACTCTATTCAATACTTTTAATAAAAGTAAATGACAGCGATATGAACATTCAAGATTTAACAATTAATAGCGTCTATGACAAGACATTAATTTTAGATACTTTTAGTATTGATGGTGATCTTTATGGAGTTGGAATTTCACTTAAAACAAATTCTATTGTTGCAGTCTATGCTTTAAATAGCTCGTACAATAATCGCTGGGAAAATGGAATTCTAAAATATATCAGGAATATTCAAGGAAACACCCGCCTTCATGAGCAGAATGCAGCTTTGCTGAATGCATCTTCGAAACAAACTACAATACATGTTTTTGAAAAGTCTTTTGGAAAATACACCTATAAGGGTATTTTTATTTCTAAAGATGATCCAGTAATTGAAAAAGATTCACTTAATAATTCTGAAACATACTGCTTCTCTCTAGCGCCAGCCTCTAAAGAGGCAATTCCTAAAAAAATTAAAAGCTCTCAATTAGATAATTCTGACGACAAAATGAAGCTTTTAAGTGTTTATCGAACCGAACGAGATCTCGTTATATCAACCAGCAAGGGTGAGCGCTATTGTCGATTATCTAACGCCACATTTCTTGATATTGATGAACTTGAAAGAAAATGCAATTCACTTGTCGGATTAAATATCATTTCAACAGCCAAATGGGGTTATGAGGATGATTATTTTTTTGGTGAAGTAGAGGAAGATACTGAATTAAATCCAAGCTCAAACATTCACATAGAAAAACCACCAATCAAAAATAAAAAATTTTCACAAAGCCTTCAAAAGCCTTTTGCAGATGATGAGAGATTTGTTAAAAGAATAATAGGTCCTCCTGGAACAGGCAAAACGAATACATTAATGAAGCTGATTTCATCAAGACTAGAAGAAGGCCTAAAGCCTTCAGAAATTGCATTTGTTTCTTTTAGCAATGAAGCGGCCAATGAGGCTAAAAGGAGGATTATGGATGAAATTAAAAATAATCCCGCTTTATCTAGCTACAACAAAAGAGATTTTATCTACTTTAGAACACTTCATAGTCTATCTGTTGCGCTAGGTTGTAGTGGCGGTAAAAAATTTATGGATGGCAAGCATATGCGGAAGTTTGATGGCACTATTGAGTCAAAAGAGGTTTGGAGAGAAATGGGCGCCGCTGAAACGGTTACTTGGAGAGATGAGCACTTTTGCCTTTCCTTAAAATCTTTAGCAAACTCAAGAAAACTCTCTGTTGATGAGGTATTCGATGATGCATGTGAAATCGAAACTGAGACTTCAAATCCATTTCAAGTTGAAAGATCATTTAAATTCAATAATTGGCAAATTACCTCTAAAGACACTTTAGTACTTGCTAAAGAATGGCTCAGACTTTATGAAGATTACAAAACTAAAAATAATTTAATGGATTTTGATGACATGATCGCTGCAATGAATGATCCAAATTTTGATAAAAGCAAGATGCGATTCAAATTGTTTATTGTAGACGAAGCTCAAGACAATTCTGATGCTCTTTGGGACTTTGCGAAGCTTGTCATTGCTGAATCGAAAGAAAGCATTATTGCTGGAGATGATAATCAGGCTATTATGGAGCAGTTTGGGGCAAGCCCTCAAGCTTTCTTAGATCTTGATGTGAATGAAAAAGAAGAGCTTACAAAGAGCTATCGGCTGCCAATTTCTATAAAAAAAGCACTAGATATTGGTCCTGGAGCAAAATTAAATCCGCGAAAGTTTATATTAAAATCTGATGCAAAAAAAGGCTCAATTATTTCAAGAATTTTTTCAATTGTAGATGGAAAAGAGACAGAAGGCTCATTTGATTTATATGCACTCGTTCAACATGTTTTAGACTTGTCGATTTCAGGTGATTGGTTAATTATGGCGCCCACCAATCGAAGCGTCAATCATATTTCAGATATATTTAAAAAATATAAAATTTCACACTATAGAAAAAATGAGCCAATAACCATAAATAAGGAAAAAAAAGTGAGTAGAGACATTCGTGTTCAAACTATTCATACTTCGAAGGGTGCTGAAGCTGAAAATGTAGCAATTGTAATCATGAGTAAAGGCGATAGTCATATGTATTATCGTAATGGTATCCATTCGGACCGACTTGCCTATGTCGCTGAAAGTAGGCCTAAGAATAGATTGTATTGGGTAGTCTAAATATTTTAATCAATAATCAAATGCTAAATTTTATAGATCTGAATACGCCCATCATCCAAACACTCAACTCTGTAGCCTAATACACTAAGCAACTCCGATGAAGAGTTATCGCCATAGCACGAAGCAAATCCAAGCCAATAGCAAGCCCTTTCCTCATCTTTTTCAAAGCCAAATATTCCTTGAGAAAAGCATGTACCCGCTAGACTCATACAAATAATGTCACCACCTTCAGCGCCCTGTAAAGTCCAATATGAAGATTTTTTATAGTCTACCTGCGTACCCCAACCTTCTCTGTATGCTTTTGCAAGTCCTCCAAATGCACCAATAAAGCCTAAATCTGCTGATTTATGCTTGTATTCTAACGACTCCTCATATTTTCCTTGATAAAACAAAATATCTGCAGCAGCATTAATTGAGTCAGGCTCATCGATCTCAAGATAAAGCTTGATAGCCAAATTATAATCTCTTGCTTCGTATGCTGAATTTGCCCTTCCAATTGGATTGTCACCAAAATCAATGCCATCTAATATTGTGTGATCTTCATGTTCTAAGTTAAAAACTTTATCTCTAGAAAGACTCGTTATCTCTTCTTCTAAATCGTAGTATTCTCCATCGATCGATACCTGGTTATTTGCAAGAGCAATATTTTTAAACCAAATCTTTGGAGAGTATTTTTGTGGATTCCAGGTTGAATAAACAATCCTTTGTCCCATCAATTGATTCGCCAATTTGATTCTCTCTACATGACCTCTAGCCCAGTTATTTTTGACAGTAAATCTTTCGCCATTCTCAGCCTCTAATTCGATGCGGACAACTGCTTTTTGAAATGGCTTGCCTTTATTATCGATATCTGAATAGGCTTTAACTAATAAGTAGGTGCCAGAATTCCACTCTGACTCAGTATCAATTGATTCTTCTGGCTGCTCTTCATTCGAAATATAAGCAACAGATTGATTTTTAGAGTATTTCGTCTTAAATTCTTCTAGATCAGCTTCAGCTTTTTCGCGCTTAACCTTTTCAGCTTCAGCTATTTCAATAGCCTCTTCTTTTTCTAGTTCAGAGTTAATAACAACGCCAGATAGATATTCGTTCTCTTGCTCAAAGGCTTCAGCCTTTTTGTTACTTTTTAAAAGTGCTTCTGAGAGGTTATTTATTTTATCCTGAGCAACTTTTATGGCTTCTTTAACTTTTTTTGAACCAATTTTTTCTGATAAATAACGAACAACATTGACAGTATCTCTTACTCTTTTTTTATGCATTTCAATATTATCATCAGCGGTGATGTCGCCATCTACTCTCAGTTTTCTAAGAGTTTCTGAGAGCAATTCTTCAGCTTTAAATGCAGACCCTTCACGAATCACAGTCACTAAATTGTCGTCACTCCTCAACAACACAAACTTTCCCTGAAGAGTTTTATCGCTATTTGGCAGCTTAAATGATGCTCTAACTCCATACTTAATGTGTGAGTCCCGAATTTCTTTATCCTTGATTTCACTGCAGTTAAATAAATCTAGTTTTGTATCTTGTTTAAAGTAGAAGCCATATCTAAAGGCCAATGAATCTAGATTTCCGTGATGCTGAGCACGAATTGGTATCTTTAAAGTTTTATTAATGTAGAGCGATTTTTGCATATAATAAAATTGTAACTCATTTTTATAGCTAGGTATTTTTGAATTATTTACTCTTTTAAATAAAATAAATTAATGAATGAATGAGTTTGAAAAAAAAATTGGAGAATATGGTCTAGATTTTGTATCTTCATTTGCTGCAAGTGAAATTTTAAAAAAAATTCACTCTTATGGTGATGCTTTGCAGTTTGTCCTTGAAGAACTTGATGCTGCAAGAAATGGAAATCAAACGGCTGTTAGTTTTGCAGAAAATAGTGGTTTTCTTTCAAAGGATTATATAGGCGCGATGGATCGATCCTATGATGCAATTGATGGCTCTGATGGTCCTCAAATGCTTCTTGTTAGCCTTGCTTTTGGTATTGAAGACATAGAGCTTATGTCACAATTTAAAGTTGCTACAGTTGATAAAGTAATGCAATATTGGAAATTGGGAAGGTATAAATAAATGCCTCTATTCAATGGATTTGAATTTGATTCTGATTGGCAATTTATAGTAAACGACTTTGACTTAAGTGACTCGAATATAATATCAAAAATTGATGAGTCTAGTGATTTAGTTGATTCTTTAATTACTGACATAAGAGAGTCAACAAATATTCAAGAACGTATCGATGAATTTATACTTTTCATTGGATTTTCCGCCTCCACTGGTCACCCTATTGCGGTTGCATTATCATGCTTTATAGACTTTGAAGATACCGGCGAACTTGCCTCCAATCCTTTTGCAGAAAACCTCCCAGTTCCAATTGATCAGATGGATGATGACGCGATTGAATTCATGATTGACTTGTATGAATCTCTTGTGGGTAGAAAAAAATCCGAAACTGGAGTGCAATATTTATTTAATCATGTTGATCAAATTCTAGATATGGCAGAGATAGGTAATGCAAAGATGCAATTTCTTTATGGACTCTTAGGCTCTTTTACTGGTCAAACTCGAGCGCTTTATAGGTCTTGGTATGAATCTTCAGCACTGGGGGGCTTTGAGATAGCCTATTATCATACAGCTGGAGCATTTGATGGTGAATCTGATGACAGTGACTGGGGGAAAAGTGCTTATTGGAATTATCAAGGAATGAAAACTGAAAATAAGAATAGCCTATGGTGCTGCTACAATCTTGGAGTGATTTACGCTCTTGGTGATTTTGTTAAAAAAGATTTAAATGCTGCATCATTCTATTTGTCTTTAGCTTATAGAAATGCAAACAAGATTCAATACTCAAAAGAGTTAAAAAATCTTGTTATTAGTGCAATGAAAGAGCACTTGGTAACTTTTCAAGAGCCTCCTTATTATCATGAAGATAAAGAATTACACCCAGCGCTTGCCGAGCTATCACATATCTACTAAATTACCAATTTGATATATCATCAACATCCCATGTCTCTTGGGATTTAATTAGTTTAAGATTTTTATTTATTTTGTAAGATTTTGTGCCACCTGAATTTGCCATAAAATACCCGTAAGGCTCTTGGTTAAAAAGCTTATAGGTATATTCATATTGAGTGTTATATCCTTCATAGCCAGAGAGTATTTGGGGAGAATAATCAATTGTTAAATACTTATGAACAGAATTGATCACGTAATTTAATCTCATTTCGATACCTACCTGCATTGTAAACAATTGCCAAGACTCTGACTCATCGAAAGCTACGAATACAGATAACTCATTGCCTGAAGATTGGCCTTTAAAGACTATTCTTACAAGTCGACCATCAAATTTACCATTTGTATCAAAGAACTGTTCGACATTTTCATGAATATATAAAATGTTATCCATGGAGGAAATGAACATAATATCAATCTCTGCTTCATTTAATCTCATATTAGATTACTAAAAGTATAAAACTATTGATATTACTTTACACTATAAAATATAAATTAACTTGAAATATAATGTCTTATAACAATATGAATATAATTAAAAACTAGGATTAACTATGGATATTTTTCTACCAATACTTGGACTTATAATGATTATGGTTTTCATTGTTGGGGCAACCATTGGAATAAATACTTTAATGAAAGGCAAGGTAATCAATTTCCTATTAAATAAAAAACTACTCTTAATCATTGCCTCAATCATATCAGCAGTCTTTACCTTAGCTTTTATGATGAGTGGTTTATATATCGATGGATGGGTTGAAGTATTTTGGTTTGCTTACTTTTTAGGCTTTATATTTGTAGTAGCAAGATACACGCCAGACTTAGTTTTACATCTTAAAAAGATTCACCTAAGCAACCTAGAGGATGTTGAAGAACAAGAATTAAGAAAGCCTTTATGAAAGATATAATAATTCACTCTATCAAATGCATTCTTTTTTATAGTATTGAAATATAATCCTATTATGAATTATTCAAAGATTAAAGAAAAACTTTTTGATGTTTTAAAGCTACTTATGCTTTCAGCCTTTTATATACTTTTTATAGTGATATGGCAGGAAATACGTTGGCTTGGAATAATTCTGATGATCATTATGACGCCTTTGTTTTGTTATATTGTTTATGAAATTTTCAAAGACATGCATCAGAGTAATTTAGATGACATTCAAGAGCAACTTAACATGGTTCAAGACACCTGGATAGAGGATATATCTGACAGAGTAAGAAATAACTGGGAACTTAATAGCACCAAGGTTGTTCCTTACAGTAAGTGGGGTTGTCGAATCTATATTCAGCAAGATGAAGATGGAAACGTATTAAACACTGAAATTCAGGAGTGCAGCATAAGAGACAAGGGAAGAGCTAATCGTATCAAAAAGTCCCTAATAAAGGCTGTTTTAAAGACCTCCCCCCTACCCCATCCTGAAGATGATACTGTTTTCACCAGACAGATCTATTTTGACTTTAGTGCGTCCTAAATAAAAAAACTATGCAACCTCATCTGGCTGGAAAACATACGCAGAGAAGCATAAGATTAGTAGGAGTTTTTTCACTAATCTATCCATCTGCAGACATAATTATAAGTGTCATACAAGGTTTGCTCTATATTTTCACAGAAGTCTAAATATTCAATAACAGTGTAATCTTTACTCAGATAACCTCTTTCAATTAATTGCTCTATTTGCAAATGATATTCAGGGGGCTCCATAAACCAATGGTGGAGAATGTATGCAAATAATGCCATTAAAGCAAACAATACTATGGGAATAATGGGAATTGCTAGTAAAAGGGCTTTCTTTTGCCTCCTTACAGACTCTTTTGTTTGTTCATAGGTCCAGGCATTATTCATATCAATCTACTATGTTAAATTCTCTTCTCTCACAGACTTCAATTCCAGTATCTGAAGTTTCGCAATAAAGTACCTGTTCATTCTCATCTTTCAAAATATCAGCCATAGCAAACGTGAAGAACAGAATTATGAGAGCGATGAAACTGAACACAGTAATAATGATTGACTCTGCTATAGACACCAACCACACAAAAGCTGTCGTTATGATTTCCATTAATTGAAAGTGTATTTCTTCATACTGTATTTAAATGTTTAATGATTCCATTCACATTGATTGAGAAATATAATAGTTATTAAGCAAGAACCCAGCCCAAATAGTCATACCAATAACAAATGCTAGGAAGAAGCCCCCAGCCCATTTAGCTTGTTTACTGTATGGATGTTTAGTGTTCATAAGCCTAATACTATCCATCCTTTATAAATTGCTACAGTGAAGTAAACGCCTAGAAGCAAAATCAGTCCTAATCCAACAATAACTATCTTGTATTGAATATCAGCTACCCTCTTATTATCTTGAGGCACGGCAACCCATATAAAGCCTAAAAGTAAAAGAAATAGAAAGATTGCAATCAAGGTGTATATGCCTCCCCACCTGGAAAAGCTCCTGGGTTAGTCTCCATTAGCCATATCCCAAAAAGTGTTGAGGCAACAATAAACAAAATAGGGATAGAGAATAGGATTAGGATAACTTTTCCTAGCTTACGATACTTTGTGAGTTTTATGAAAAATAAACCAAAAAAGAAGAGAAATAGCCATCCTGGGTAAAGTGGAACTGAATTGAGAAAGCTAATCAAGGTGAATCCCAGAAACTATCTTGAAGGCATACCCACATATCAGAGCACGAAGTAAGCCAAAAGACAAGAGAAGCAGTCACTACAATAAATGGCACAAAAAATAGAATTATCAGCGTAATCCCTATCTTTTTATAATTGGTAAAGTAATGAAGGAGCATTCCATAGAAGGGAACAAATAACCATCCTGGATAAAGTGGAACTGAATTGAGAAAGTTGATCATATTATTTTTTATACTGTATTTGATACGAAAATATAAAGACTTAGATAAGAAAATGCTAGAAGCATTACGGGAGTTATAAGCTCAAATAGGCTCTTTTTAAACAATCGGATAAGTATCACTACAAGTGAGCCCACTATAGTCAAACCAAATAAAATTTCAGGTCCGCATCCTATGACTGGTGAGCATTGATGAGGACCCATAGAAGATAGCCACATTGATAGCAAACCAAAAGCGCTGACTATTAACCAATTGCGCTTGTATTCACTAATATTTACTTTAATTTCTTGATTATTCATATCAGGTCCAGCCTCCTCTTGTCATACAAGTCCAAAATACTTACTACCCTTCAGGCTGACTCATTGGCTTTGAATTTTTATCCTTAATTAAGCTTTTCTCAAATTCAATTAAGACTAGCTCATAGCCTTCAGCCTGCCAGTTAGCCTCCAAATCATCTAAATGAAGCAAAGCTGCATCAAAATCTCCTTTCAGTCTATTCAACTCAGCAAGTAAAAAACGAGGCGTAAAGTCAATTTCCCTATCACTTTTTTCCTCACTCAGATCATTAATTGCTAAATTTAAATATCTATCGTATTGCGAGCGATTAGATCTATTTTCAGCCATCCAACTCGCACTAAGGTAATGCCATGCAGTAGTTAGATTACCAGCACCCATATGCTCTAAAATCTTTGCTAGTAAATAGTATTCATTATTTCCGGACCTTGATCTTTGATACGCCCTAGAGTTAACTAACTCTGCTAATTTACTGAGCTCTTCTTCACTATAACTATCTTTGTAATCTACAAACCCATTAGGACAAACAATTAAAAGCCTTGGATCTGTTCCATAACTTCCTCGAGGCTTCAAATCAAGTCTTCGATCATATATTGAATAAGACATCATCACTTCGGTAGTATAGATTGCACCACCAACAGGACAGGTTCTTGTCTCGGTTGAAAAAGTAGTTGCATTAGATCCAACTGAGACAATTGATAGTAAAAATAGTAAAAACGACATATGTATATTTTTTTTCATAATAACTAATAGTTCCTGATTCGTTTAAATCGATACTGTACCGTTATCAGAACATTTTCTGTTAAGTTAACGATGCCGCAAATATTGGGGTTAATGTCCCTTTTGATGGCTATCTGTTTACCTTTTTTGCTCAAGTAAATAATAGCGCACCCTCTCCTTTGTCTTTTTTTAACGCAATAATTCATTAAAAGATCAAGATCGCTGTCAGTGATATGGCGCTGCTGCTGCCTTACCTTAGCATGACGACTCTTGATTAGGCTATTCACTCTAGAAAATACCCCTGCGGATAGCACTCTGTATAGTGCATAGCGTTCATGCCACATCCAACCCTATATAAGTCAACAACACTCAATCCAAAAAATATTTGAAATATAACTGTCAAAATCAAATACAGAATTATTGGAAAGAAAAACAAGGTAATCAGCGTTATTCCTAAATTTCTTTTGGCTGAAGAGCGCAGTAAGGTTAAACCATAAACGAGCATTGCTAGCCAAAACAGAGGAATCATGATTGCCATATATTTCTCTTTGTCATTACACCAGCTCCATAAAGCTCACTAAAACAAATAGCGCTACATGAAAAATGACCGACATCAGTAAGACCTTGTTACTTATAAATTTAGAGTCTTTTCGAATAGGAGTGACGTTTATTTTCATATCATTTTAGCGATGACAACATACCTTAACGGCCCTCTAGCTACTAAAGCATCAAACGGATAGCAAGTAATCAGTTTGAGCTCGTCTTGGTCTGAATGTATGGTTATGTCTTGCTTCGTCGCATCAATAATCTTAA
>Ga0257121_1002532_pt1 | contig 12799 bp, 11 predicted proteins | sample SI106_100metaG_FD_190180 | JGI IMG/M metagenome (GOLD analysis project Ga0257121, IMG submission 190180) | Marine microbial communities from Saanich Inlet, British Columbia, Canada - SI106_100 | ecosystem: Environmental > Aquatic > Marine > Inlet | place: Canada: British Columbia | collected... | reverse complement strand
CCTGCTGCTGAAGAAGATGCACCTGCTGCTGAAGAAGAGGCACCTGCTGCTGAAGAAGATGCACCTGCTGCTGAAGAAGATGCACCTGCTGCTGAAGAAGAGGCACCTGCTGCTGAAGAAGAGGCACCTGCTGCTGAAGAAGAGGCACCTGCTGCTGAAGAAGAGGCACCTGCTGCTGAAGAAGAGGCACCTGCTGCTGAAGAAGAAGAAGCAAAAGATTCTGAGTAACACCTTGAAGCTTCAAAAAATAAGCGCTCTCAACCCTTTGGTTGGAAGCGCTTATTTGCTTTTGTTTATTCATTGCTCGGCTGTTGAACAGACGGCAGTAGAGATAAAAGAAGACACTCAACAACCAGTGGTCTTTAGCGAAGATCCTTTTGCCGATTCTCAGGTAGAAATTGTGGCAAAAAACAATGTGCAAGAAATTAAAGAAACTGATTTGACGTCTGAGGCCGAAGCGTCTCGTTTGGTTGAAATAGATCCTGCGGAAGTTGATTTAAGCGTCGAAGAAGAAGCACTGCTTCAAAGCGAATTGCGCTTAGCTGCTCTGCAGGCTAAAATTCTTGCAGACGAACTCTCAAAGTTGTCGGTCGTCCAAATTGATGGTGCTATTCAGACAATGGGAGACAACCTGCGCGTGGACATCATCTCACAAAATCCGTTTGGTGATGTGATAGAACTTCGTCCTCCGGCGAAGGGCTTGATATTTGAATTTAACTGGACTATTGAACGGTGGGGTGCCTTGACTGGCAGCGACAAAGTTCAGCGTCACAGGGTGTTTCGTTATCCTGATTGGTTCCTTCTCGAGCCAGGCGAAGTCTTTCAAGAATTCACCATGCTCCCACTCGATGTTGAAGGCGCCCCCGGGGCGGTTTGGGTTATGGAAATCGATGCGAGAATACGTTGTGAAAGCGTTTCGCAGGGTGAAAAAAATCTGCCAATTCATAAGATCGACTACAACAGTGTTCGCTTTCTAGTGCTGCCCAGGGGATGGGAGCAATTCGCTGACTCTCCCTTCGAGTCATTAAAGCAATCTCTTGAACTTAATTCCGAGAAGGCAGATTTTCATGTGATGGTTTGTACTGCTTTGCTACCCAAAGCAGAGCGGGCGTCCGCAGTGCAAATGCTCATCGATAAATTGCGCACCATCGAAGACCCTCATCGTGCGTTGAGTATCACCCAGGCCTTAAATTGGCTGACCAGAGAAGAACTAGGAAGTTTGCCTCATGTTTGGCTCGAATGGGCTGACCAGTACAATCTATAATAGAGAGACATGGATCTCAACACACTCGTGCAACGATTCACTAGCGACATAGTTGGTGAAGAGCAATTCCAGAAAATGCTGGCGAAGTCAGATGCTGAATCAACACCCTTGCGAGTGAAGTTTGGTATTGATCCTACCTTCACTGATGTGCACCTTGGCCATTCAGTACCAATTCGATTGCTGCGGGCATTTCAAGACCATGGTCATCTTCCCGTGCTAATCATTGGCGACGGCACAGCGCGCCTAGGAGACCCCACCGGTCGCAACGAGCAGCGCCCGCCACTGACTGTCGATGACGTCGCCAGCAACTCTGCTACTTACCTAGAGCAAATTGGCTCGATTCTAGATTTAAGTGAGGGGAAGTGTGAGGTGCGTTACAACAGTGAGTGGTTCGAGAATATGAATTTCTTTGATGCGCTTAAGCTTGCATCACAAAGTACAGCAGCTCGATTGCTTGAGCGTGACGACTTTAAGAAGCGCATGCAGCAAAACCAAGCAGTGCATTTACATGAGATGATATATCCCCTGATGCAGGGATATGATTCGGTCATAGTCGAATCAGATGTTGAGCTTGGCGGTAATGACCAGTTGTTCAACCTTCATATGGGGAGGCAAATGCAAGAGCGCGCCGGGCAGCGCCCACAAATATGTATGACAACTCCATTACTGTTGGGAACCGACGGACGCAAAATGTCGAAGACTTATGGTAATCATGTCGGCCTCAATGCTGAGCCAGCAGACATGTATGGCAAAGTAATGAGTCTTTCGGACGAGGGAATGCCGTTATGGTTTCAGCTTGCCACATCGCTTACTGATTCAGAAATATCTCAAGCTCTAGCGGGCCATCCGCGGCAGGCTAAAGACCGGCTTGCTCAAGAAATAGTCGAGCAAATTCACGGCGCCGAAGCGGCGTCCGTTGCTGCTGAGGGGTTTGTGCAGCAGTTTGCCAAAAACCAGTTGCCGGATGACATTGCCAAATGCGTTTTGCAAAAAAAGTCTTTGAGCTTGGCAGCTCTGCTAAAGGAATCAGGCTTGGTAAACTCCACGTCAGAGGCAAGGCGTATGCTGAAAGGCGGTGCTGTAAAGCTAAATTCTGAGGTGCAAAGTGACCCGAATCTTGTGGTTGAACTGCAGAGTGACGAGGCAGTGCTTTTGCAAATAGGCAAACGTCGTTTAGTTAACGTTGTTTGTGACTAGTCTTCTGCCGCGGGTAAATTTTTTAGTCGTAGAGCCATGATATCGAAGCCGTTTTCGTCTTCACTAATGGCTGTCGAATAACCTAGCTGGCTCAAAATCTGGTCTTCTTCGGCGCTCAAAGTATCGATCAGGCAATCAGCAACGGCTGAGTGAGTGACGTCGTCTAAATACTTCCGTTGACGTTTGGACGCCATCGAAAACTGCTCGAGAGCTGACTTGAAGCGGGGGTCAGTTTTAGTAAGAGGCGTTGTCTCACCGGGGTCATTGATTCGGTCGAAGACAAGGTAGGGCGAATTGCTCGCGCGCTGCATTTGCAGGGACACAGCAATTTCTTCTGCCGTACTATTCTGCTGGTTGTATCTGAAACTGCGAACTACGCTAAATTTAGAATTGCGCCAGCCGTCGCTAATGTTTAATTTGTGTGAACGACGATGGCCGCCAGAGAAAATGTTTTGGAAGGCACTACGGTCTATGGCCTCGCCAGTAAGGTCGCCGCGCAAACTTTCGCCCTCGGCATTACGCAATCTTGCGTTGCTAGCTAAATCTAGCAAAGTTGGCGCAACATCGTAAATGCGGCTCACGTTGTTGATGCGCGCGCCGGCACGATTATCGTTTGGTACGCGCAACACCATAGGGATGCGTACCTGCTCTGCAAACAAGGTTGAGCGGTGACCGATGCTGTTATGTTCAAAAAATTCGTCACCATGGTCGGCAACTACCATAATGATGGTGTTCTCCCATTGACCGTTATCTTTTAGTTTATTAATTAATTCACCGATGTGGCGATCGACCCAATTTATTTCAACGTCATAAAACGCAATAACATGCTCTAGGTCACGGTCAGAAATATTTCGCGTAAATGGAGGGCGAGTATCCATGACTCGCGAATCAAAATACCAATTACTGCCATCGAATTCACCGGTGTAGCTAGGGTCAAAGTCTTTAGCTAACTGTGGGTCAACACTTTTGGCAAGGTGGTCATAGTGGGCGTCGAAATAATGAACGAATAAAAAGAATGGGTCACCGTTGTTGTTGTCGAGAAACTCATTTGCCAGATTGTTTAATTTAGGAGAGGTGATGTCCCAGTGAGACATACGGTCGCGCAATTGGGTGACCATTTGCTTGTCCATCGGTTCGCGTCCTAACGACTTAAGCTTGGCATTCTCATCAACAACCATGGCAAGAAAATCTTCATGAGAAATCATTGCTGAGCGATAGTCATCGAAGCCATCGGCGAAGCCGTATTTATCTGCAAGGTAGGGGCCGGAGTAGTATCCGGCAGTTTGGTAGCCCAGTGCCGAAAAGGCCTGTGCCAAAGTTTCATGTGCCGGGTCGCGATGGAAGCGGTCGGTTAGTACTCCGTGCGCAAGGTCAGAGCGACCAGTCATCAATGACATATGAGCAGGTAATGTCCAAGAAGTAGTGCTAAATGCATCGTCAAACACAAAACCCTGCTGCGCAAGAGAGTCGATGTTTGGGCTAATTGCCACATCAGTAGCATAATGCGGACGCCGCCCGTAGATGCCCAAGTGGTCGCGTCGAACGGAGTCAATGCTTACCAGGACAACGTTTAGTTGTTCAGTGCTAACTTGGCCATCACTGCAAGCAGGGAGGCCTAGTGCGATAATCGCGAACATGGTGCTCAAGTTTTTCATTTTAGCGGCTTGGTAGAACTGTAAACGAGAGTTCGATTGCGGGCTGTAATTCGTAATTTGTTTGGATATTTAGTGTACCATTTGCGCCGTCGATAGCAGCAGGAGTGGCGACATATTCTATTTTATATAAAGAAACCTTATCCGTAGAATTACTTAGGTATTCAAGAGAAAAACCTGCTTCAGCAAATTGATTAAGATCAAGGATAGGTGCTTTGTGATCTATGGCAGTCTGCAATACAGCAAATTCTTGAACAGTTTTACCCCTTGATGGGTCAAAGACTAGGCGCTGTGGTTGCACATATACATCGGGGCGAGCAACCCCTTGAACATTAATTTTTACGGGTGGTGCATCAGGCAGGTTCGTTTTGAACTGAAAGATTTGACTGAAAGGGCCTTCGGCCAACTCTGAAGGAGCCGTGAAAATTAATTCGTAAGCTGAACGTTGATGGCCATCTAAAACCACAGCGTTGCTCTTTACAAACCAGCCGTTGAAAACACCATCAACATCTAAAATGAATTCGTTACTGTCGTGAGCGGCCACCATGGCGCGCCCGGTCGCTTGCTGACGAATGCCAACGTTGCCCATTTCGATGGCCCATGGTGAGACGACAAAAGGAGTGTAAACATCAGCAGCCCACTCGAGAATCATGCCGGGGTGGTCGGCAAAAACAATGGGAATCGATCCTAGTTTTCTAGAAACTGGTTTGCGATAACGTGCTGTGTCTAAAGTGAAAACTATTTCAGCAGTCTCGTTGGGGTGCAAGGCCAGATTCATTATCTCGCCGCGAAGCGTGGCTAATTCTTGGCCGCGTGCTGGTAGGCGCAATTTGGCTGATACACACTGGCATGAAAAAGGGCCAATTCTGCGGATGACCACATCTTTTTCAGTGACGTTCTTTAATGTCCAAGTTCCGGTCGCACGTTGTCCAAAAACGATGCGCTCGAATTGTAGTCGCGCAGGGGATGCACTTAGTGGCGGCGTAAGAGCAGTGCTAGTGTTGTCACCATCTTGGCACGCACCCAAAATTAAGGTGGCGCAAAAGAAGATGATTGAGGGTATTGGGTAAGACCGCATGTGACACTATCCTATCGTAACCATGAGTGATTCCCCATACCCTTTAACTGAGAGTCAGGACCCCCAAGTACACGCCTGTTTGATGGGTGAGTGGCTGCGCCAAGAAAATGGCATTGAGCTGATTGCTAGCGAAAACCAAACATCGCAGGCTGTGCTTGAAGCGCTTGGCTCGACACTAACTAACAAATACGCAGAGGGCTATCCCAATCGTCGCTACTATGGTGGTTGTGAGCATGTTGATGTAGTTGAAGACATTGCGAAAGATCGCCTCAAAGAATTGTTCAATGCTTACGGTGCTAATGTTCAGTGCTCTTCCGGCTCACAAGCAAATCAAGCAGCGATGTTGGCTTTGCTAGAGCCAGGCGATACAGTTTTGGCCATGGACCTCAACCACGGTGGCCATCTGACACATGGCCACCCCAAGAATGCATCAGGCGCGTTTTATAATTTTGTTCATTATGGTGTTTCACCACAAGATGAACGCATTGACTATGATGCGCTAGAGCAACAAGCATTGGAAGTGCGTCCGCAATTGTTGTTGGCTGGCGCTTCTGCTTATTCGCGCATAATCGATTTTGAACGCCTAGCGCAAATTGCTAAAGCAGTTGATGCTAGGCTAATGGTCGACATGGCGCATATTGCTGGTCTTGTCGCCGCCGGTTTGCATCCTTCGCCAGTACCGCATGCTGACGTGTGCACCATGACCACTCACAAAACTCTGCGTGGTCCGCGTGGTGGGGCAATCGTTGCTACAAAAGAATGGATTAAACAAATTAACTCAGCGGTGTTCCCAGGTATTCAGGGTGGCCCACTTATGCACTCTGTCGCTGGCAAGGCTATTGCTTTTGGCGAGGCGCTGAAACCAGAGTTTAAGCAGTACCAGCAGCAGGTCGTTGACAACGCCTCTACTTTAGCTAGCGAGTTAACTGCTCGTGGCTATCGCCTTGTTTCAGGTGGCACTGATAATCATCTTGTAATGGTCGATTTGCGTGGTCCAGAGGGGCCCGCTATCACTGGTGCCGTGGCCGAGGATGCCTTGCATGCTGCTGGCATTACCGTAAACAAAAACTTGATTCCGTTTGACCCCGAAAAACCGATGCTGACTTCAGGCATTCGAATCGGTACTCCGGCGGTTACTACTCGCGGTTTTAAGCAGCCAGAGATTATTCGTGTTGCCGATTTCATTGATAAGGCCTTACGAAATACAGAAGACGCGAATCTCTTGGCAGAGATTCGCGCCGAAGTTCTTGAAATGTGCAAGCACTTCAAGATATATAAATTTTAGGTTAAACTTTGTCTTGCAGCTTCGCGTCTTTGTCAAGAACGCGATCGTGCTGGGTGCCAACGAATTCGTCGAGCTTGGCAGCCATGTCTTTGTCACTTACACCAAGTATTCGAAGAGCGGTTAGTGCAGCATTAATTGGTCCTCCACGGCCAACACCAACAGTTGCTACGGGTACGCCGCCAGGCATTTGCACAGTTGCAAGCAGGGCATCTAGGCCACCAAGCGGCGGATTGTCTAGGGGGATGCCAATCACTGGCAACGTGGTGTGTGCCGCGATGACGCCCGCTAAGTGTGCTGCGCCACCAGCGGCACAGATTATTGTTTCGAGGCCGTTGGCGCGAGCTGAAGAAGCAAAGTCACAGGCTTCGGCAGGAGTACGGTGAGCACTAAGAACCCGGACTATCGGGGTGATACCAAAATCTTTCAAGGTGGCAACACATGGTTCTAGGCGTGGGAAATCTGAATCAGACCCCATCAGGATGGCAATTCGTGGATTGGACATGTTTATGACTGCAATGCGCAGCGGAGTAAATCTTGGAAATCGCAGTCACCGCCAAGCTCTTGGATAGCTCGCTCGGCACTGCTGTTGGCTAGTTGTTGTGAATAGCCAAGTTCGGTTAGCACACGTGTTAAATCACTTAAGTGTGCAGAGTCAGTTTGTGGATCGCCAGTCGCAAGATCACCGGCGAGCATGTCGTCAAGGTGGTCTCGCAATTCGACTATCAATCTTTCAGCCGTTTTTTGGCCAACTCCTTTCATCTTTATCAACTCCTTCACATCTCCCTCAAGAATGGCGCGCATCATTGCATCAGGCGGAAGTGAGCTAAGCAAATTTATTGCAGTGGTTGGACCAATTCCGTTAACAAGAATTAAACGCCTGAAAAGGGTACGCTCAGTTTCGTTCTCGAAGCCAAACATGGTGTGAGCAGTTTCACTAACCGCCAAATGACAAAGCAAACGGAGTTGGGTAGAGGTCTCGAGAGACTGACTGCACAACTCAAGACAGCGAGTGGAAGCTAGCAACTTGTAGCCAACCTGATTTGCCTCTATAACAACATAGCCACGTCCAACTAAATGAACGTGGCCATTGATGAACTCAAACACTACTTAACCCAAGAAGGCTTCTTCGCCACGTCCGGAACGTAGGCGTAAGTTGTAATCTTTAAGCTTTAACTGCAACTCATTGAGAGAGGTAATACCAAAGTTTGGCATGCCAAGCAAATCTTCTTCTGAATAAAGAAGAGCATCGCCGATGCGTTGCAGATTGAGGCGTTCAACTAGCGCGCGGTGGCAGCGAACAGATAAATTGAGAGTTGATATCTGCAATTCAAGAGCTTCTTTTTGTTCGTCAGATAACGGGCCCATCCATTTAAGTTCTTCTTCAAGATTGATGGAGCGAGCCGCATCGAAATCGTCAGGTACCATGAAGCTGCCGTCATCGCGGCGCATGCCAAGGCGGAGTCCTTTCTGAACCAATAGGCGCTTGATTTCGCTTAACGAAGTCTCGCCGAAGTTTTTCCACTCAAGCATGTCAGCTTCAGTGTATGAAACAAGTTCTTCAAGAGTGTTAATGCCCATGTTTGTCAGGCAGTTGCGCGCGCGAACAGACAATTCGAAGTCTGAAATCGGTGTGCGCAAGACCTTCATCATTTGATCTTCTTTTAGTTCGGCATTTTCATCGTAGAACATGTTCAGCGAATCGTGTGCATCAGTAAAGTACATCTTTGCCAATCGATTCGATGGGTCACGGCGCTGGACGGCACTAAAGCATCCGCAAGCGCGCTCGTAATCATTGTTGTCGTCATAGATCAGACCAAGGTTGATTAAAGCAGCGGTTGGAATAGGCAAGTGCTCGTTGAACGCTTCGTAATGACGGATAGCAGTGCGATCGTCACCATGAAGGTCAGCACGGAATGCTAAGCGAAAGCGCGCGTGAGTATGGCGTTCGTCAATTTCAAGGGCTTGCTCATAGAGAGAGCAGGCCTCTTCGTACTCGCGGCAAAGTTCTTTCTTGCGACCAGCAAAATAAAGTTGGTCGGAATTTTCGAGTTTAGCCTTAGAGTAAACTTTCTCGAAACCATCATTATTTCTCGAAGCCAGCATTGTTTGCAGGCAAAGAGCATTAAGTGCTTTGTCGCTTGTAGCGAATTTGCCATCAAGTATTTCAGCAGCGGCGTCACGGCTATCGAGTTCTAGCAACGAAGATGCGCCGATGAAGTCGGACAACATGTCATCAGTCGATAGACTGTTAGTTGAAATAAGAGCATTGTTGTAGTCGCCAGTTAACCAAGCAGCAACCGCAGCTACTGCATGATTGTCAGCCTCGCGGGCTTGACGTGCTTTATCGTCAATTTTGTCAACGACGTCAGTGCTATTAAGCAATGACTTGCGGCTTGATAAAAGCGCGCTAGGAGATGAAGGCATGTCAGCGAAAAAATCGTCGACATGGGAGGTATTTGCTATTTGTGCTTCCACGATTAAGATGATGTGAATGGGGGATTGATTATTGGGGTCGAATATTCTACAAATACCCCTATAGTTTAGTCAAACGCAACACCCATCGATTCATTCCGCATTATTGGCGGCCAGGCCCTTGGAGGCACGGTCGCGGTCTCAGGCTCAAAAAATGCCTGCTTGCCGATGCTTGCCGCAAGCCTGTTACTCGACGGCAAGGGCAGTTTCTGCAATGTTCCGCAATTGCGCGACGTTGACACAATCCTCCTACTTTTGCGCGAACTAGGGCTGGAAGCCGTCCAAAATGGCGATGTTTTGCACTATTCGCTGGTTGATCAAAGTGCGGTAGAGGCTCCATATGACATTGTGCGACGAATGCGCGCTTCCATTTGTGTGCTTGGCCCGCTGCTGGCTCGTCGTGGCGAGGCCGTGGTTTCGTTACCTGGAGGTTGCGTTTTTGGTGACCGACCAATCGATCTCCACCTTAGAGGGCTACGCGCCCTCGGAGCCGAAATAGAAATGCTGCATGGCAGTCTCGTCGCAAGAGTGGGCGACGGCGGACTGCAAGGCGCTGAAATTGATATGGGTTCTGAATTTGGATCTACCGTGCTGGGCACTATGAATGTGTTGATGGCAGCGTGTCTCGCATCCGGACAAACGGTTATTGCTAATGCGGCGCGCGAGCCTGAAGTCGTTGAACTTGTTAATTTCTTAAATTGCTGTGGTGCTAAAATTCGCGGCGGCGGTAGTTCCGAAATTATCATCGACGGCGTTGATTCTTTGTTTGCCTGTGACTACAGAATCCCGGCTGACCGCATCGAGGCCGCCACCTTACTAATTGCGGCGGCAATAACTAAAGGTGATGTCACTATTGAGAATTGTTTGCCTCAGCAATTACATGCTATCACTACCGCTTTGCAAGAGTGCGGATACGAGATAACTTCTACCGCCGACTCAATGCGCCTTAACGCCACTTCTGCTACTGCTACAGCGCATTCAATAGAGACGGCGCCTTACCCCGGCTTTCCTACCGATGTGCAGGCCCAGTGGATGGCTCTATGCACTCAAATTGACGGAGACTCTCACGTGGTCGACCATATTTACCCCGAGAGGTTCATGCATGTTTCCGAGCTGCAACGCCTCGGTGCAAATCTACAACGCAATGCTAATCATGTAGTGGTAAAGGGGCCTTGCCAGTTGTCAGGTGCAGAGGTCATGGCTTCTGATCTTCGCGCATCCGCAGCCCTGGTGCTGGCGGCTCTAGTGTCTAGTGGCGAAACAATTATCAGGCGCGTTTATCACCTCGACCGTGGATACCAGCGCCTAGAGCAAAAACTAAGCGAGTTGGGTGCTAATGTGCAGCGCATGGTAGACGAATCTAGTCCTTAAGGTTAAAATGTTGGGCCTTAACGGCCATAATGTTAGACAATTTAAGCAAATCATTCCAAGACGTACTCGGTAAGTTCCGCCGCACCGGCAAACTCACTGAGGCCGACATACAAGAGGGTACTCGCGAAGTGCGACGCGCCTTACTTGAGGCCGACGTCCACTTTAAGGTTGCTAAAGACTTCGCCAAGAAGGTCGGCGAAAACTTGTTAGAGCAATCGCGGCTTGAAGGCGTAACAGGAGGGCAACAAGTTGTTGCGGCTTTCCATAAGCAGCTGACTGAGTTGATGTCGCATGAGGCGCCAGAGTTGCCGAAAAACCCTGGTCATCCGATGGTGTTGTTATTGGCTGGCTTGCAGGGTGCTGGTAAAACCACAACTGCATCCAAGTTGGCTTTGCATATGCGCAAGACGCAGAACCGAAAAGTATTGATGGCTGCTTGTGACTTACAGAGGCCGGGCGCGATTGATCAATTGCAAACGCTGGGCAAGCAGTTAGAGATAGATGTATATGCCGAAGATCCTGAAAATAGTTCGCCAGAGCAAGTTGCTGCAAATGCACTGAAAAAAGCAAAGAGCGGTAGCTATGACGCGTTAATAGTTGACTCGGCAGGGCGTCTGCACATTGACGATGATTTGATGGGAGAGATTCGGCGAGTGTCTGACGCTGTTAAACCCGATGGAACTTACTTGGTGTTAGATTCAATGACAGGCCAAGATGCTGTTGAATCCGCGCAGACTTTCGCCGCCACCTTAGATTTATACGGTTTGATATTAACCAAAATTGATGGTGATACGCGGGGCGGTGCTGCGTTGTCAGTTACTCAAATTACTGGCAAGCCAATTTGCTTCCTCGGAGTTGGCGAAAAGCCGTCCGAATTTGAAAAATTTGACGCTGAACGAGTCGCAGGGCGCATTTTGGACATGGGTGACATCGTCGGTCTTGTTGAAACTGCTCAAGATGCGTTTGATGAAGAACAGGCTGAAGTCGACTACACGCGGCTAATGGAGGGCAAATTCACCATGCAAGACCTTCTAGACCAGTTCAAAATGATGAAAAAAATGGGTTCTATGAAGAAGTTGTTGGGCATGATGCCAGGAATGGGTAAAATGTCCGGCCTGCTTGACCAAGTCGACGATTCTCAATTCACCAGAATGGAAGCAATCATTTTGTCGATGACGCCAAGCGAGCGTCTCCATCCCGAGACGATTGATGGTAAACGTCGCCGTCGCATTGCCAGTGGATCTGGTGTGCAGGTGTCAGACGTTAACCGTCTTTACAAATCCTACCAGCAGATGAAGAAGCAGATGCAAATGATGAAAAAGATGATGGGTGGCGGCAAGTCGAAAAAACGCTTGCTAAACCAATTGTCCTCGTCAGGCAAAATGCCAAACATGCCTGGTTACAACAATTAACCAAAAACAGAATTAGCCTCAATGGCAGTAGTCCTACGTCTAAAGCGTTTCGGTCGCAAGAATCGACCAACTTACCGTATTTGTGTAATGGATCGTCGCACCCGTCGCGACGGCCGTGCAATAGAAGAATTGGGTCACTATGACCCAAATGTTGCAAACACTGATGGTGCAACTCCTTCATATAAGTTAAATGAAGAGCGTGCAAAGTATTGGCTATCTCAAGGTGCTCAAGTATCTGAAACCGTCGCTTCATTTTTGAAGTCAAGCGGTATCGATATCGTTGCTGCGCGTAAGGGATAACCATTCCACTTAACACCTACAATTAACTTAGCATGGCAAAGGTAACATCCGAAGACATTAAGCAGTTTCTTTCTCGTATTGAGTCGCGCACATTTCATGTGCCTGCCCGCGATGAAGAGCTAAGTGCTTTACGTCGTTTGCTGACCTTTGTGATACAAGAAACGGGCACTTTCGCAACTGCTAGCAAATGCATGAATGCGATAAACTCGCAATTCATCAGCCTTAACGAGCCGCGTGTTGCGCGTTTGTATGAGGTCCAAGATGCGCTTGAGTCGAAAAAAATCGGCAATGCTGCCCACAAGGCTTTGCTGATTCAAGAGTACTTGCGCCGCGTTTTCGGGATGCAAAATCACCTTGACCTAGATTGGTTGTTTGATTCTTCCTCTGAGCGTCGCCAAACTTTACTCGATGCAATTGGTTGCGTGCCAGATCATGCGGCGTACGCACTTGACGTAGACTCTATTGATGAAGAAGACGAAGATTACGAAGGGCTTCCAATTTCTCCTTCGGTAAAACGTTTCTTTGGTCGCATGGGTTGGCTTCCTGCAAATCCTAAAGAATCTGCAGTGCGTGAATTGCTTGACCCGATAGTTAAGGGTAAAGACTTTTACCCAATGTTTATTACTATGTCGATGGCGGCAAGCATGTTGCCTGTCTCCAAACCGCGCAAGTGTGCCAAGGCCGAAGCCTTCTCTCAGATTTACAAAAAACGTAAATCTTTGGGCGACGATGAGTTGCTTAATATTCTTGATTCTATTGGTTTCGACT
>Ga0257121_1002526_pt1 | contig 12818 bp, 9 predicted proteins | sample SI106_100metaG_FD_190180 | JGI IMG/M metagenome (GOLD analysis project Ga0257121, IMG submission 190180) | Marine microbial communities from Saanich Inlet, British Columbia, Canada - SI106_100 | ecosystem: Environmental > Aquatic > Marine > Inlet | place: Canada: British Columbia | collected... | reverse complement strand
TGAAAGCTATTACCAACCTTACAATTTTCAATCGTTGCTAGTTGGGCATCAAGAACTATCTGGTAAACATCACGCTGCACTGCACTAAATTTTCCGTTAATTGGGAAAGTGCGAGTGATGTCGGCGGCATATCCCTGATACTCTGCGCCTGCGTCTATCAGCAGTAAATCACTAGCGCCAAGTAGTTGGTCGTTCTCTGTATAGTGCAAAATGCAAGCATTTTCGCCACCAGCGACTATTGATGGATAAGCCCATCCGTCGGCATGGCCACCGTGCGCGCGAAAATAGTGGTGCAACATTGCCTCTATTTCATATTCGCGCATGCCCGGCTCGGTTTGGTTCATCACTACACTATGCGCTTCGGCAGAGATTTTACTCGCTGCAAGCATTAGGGTGATTTCATCAGGGCTTTTGATTAGCCGCATTTCGTTAACCACTGGTGCGTAATCAACAATGGTTTGAGGTGCCTGTTCGCCTAGACGTGACTTAGAACGCAAATTAGCGCAGATTTCGGCGACAAAAGCATCGAGCTCTTCATTTGCGCCAACAGAATGCCACAACCTCTTAGATGCTGTTATTGCCTGCGTAGCTGCCATCTCAAATTCATCATTTACCTCGACATGCGCAAAGCCGAGTTTCTCGATCGCACCTTCGGGGCCAAGGCGTCGTCCATGCCAAGTCTCTTGAAGCGGGTCTTTCGGCAACACGAACAAACACTCTTCGGCAACACCCTCTATGCCTTTAGCCAAAACCAAATAAGCATCAGCTTCATGACATCCAGTTAAATACCAAAAAGAAGAAGACTGTCGAAAGCGGAAGTCAACATCATGATTGCGGGTGACGTGCGAAGCGCCAGCGAAAATAGCGACATCGCCATCTTGCATTTGCGTGAAGAATTTCTTGCGGTTTGCGTTAAACATACGGGGAGGCTCTTAAGAGCGTCCCATAGTTTCGTTGCTCAGGGGGCTCTGGTCAAACGATTTCGCCTTACAAGCCTTATATCCCTGTCCATTTCTCTTCATGGCGACAAACATCTTCGCCAAATAAGGGTCAAAATGACTTCCGGCGTCCTTTTCTATTATGTTCAAAGCCTTTTCTACTGGCAGCGCTGACTTATATGAACGCTTGGTTACAAGAGCATCGTATGCATCTGCAATTGCCACAATGCGGCCTTCTAGCGGAATTGAGTCGCCTGCAACCCCCATTGGATAGCCGCGGCCGTCCCACCTTTCGTGATGCGAGCGAGCTATGTCTGCCATATCGCGCATCCCCGGAAGCGCGGCCAAGATTCTGTCCCCTGCAAGTGGATGGCGCTTCATTGTGGCAAATTCTTCGTCTGTAAGCGCTCCTGCTTTCAATAGCACGTCGTCGGGTACCGCCACTTTGCCGATATCGTGCAACAAGGCTCCAATGCGTAGCGTTTCCATGCGCTCACTTTCAAAGCCGAGACGCTTACCCATTTCGGTGGCGTACACGGCAACGCGCTGACTGTGGCCGCTGGTGTACCGATCTTTAGCTTCAATGGTCTTACTGAGAGCAATTGCTGTTTCTAAATATATTTTTCGCGCATGTTCGGTTAATGTTGTCATCTCACCTAGTGCAGCATGAAAATGTTCAATGGTCTGGCGCACTTGCGAACAACCAACTTGTGCGGTTCGCTCGCAGTAGTTGCCTTTGCGCATCTGTTCTAACAAACCATGTATGCCGTTTAATCCACGCATGGCAAAACGAACATATAAGAACGCCAAAACTGCTACCACGCTACCGAGTGTTAAGCTGAGTTCAGCAACGATAAATGTCCAGTGTAATGTTGGTACTTTGGATCTCAGCACCAAAGTACCGAGCTGTATCCTCGCTCCTTCAACGGAAGCTCTGATTTCGAATTCATCTATTGGCAATGGTGGCAAGGCAGAATTTCTAGTTGCGCCAAACTGCCAAACTTCACTGTTGGCGTTAAGCAACATGACATTTTTGTCAGCAAAACGCGTACTGATAGTTTTTTGCACTCGCAGATTTTGACCAGTGTCTAAAGGCCTTGAGATGTCATTTGCTAAACTACTCAGTGGGCCTTGCAAGCTCGCTTGCTGTTTCGCCACATAATCTCGCCTCTGTTCCTGCTCAATTGCACGGGAACTCAGCTGAACAATTGCCCACGTAACTAAGCCAGCAAGTATCGCAACTTGCAATGCAAAACTGATTCCACGGCGCGGCACAAACTTGTTGGCAGCGACTTTACTTTCAGTTGTTGGGCGAAACGAGGACGACATTACTCATTTATCGACGTTTTAGGCTGTTTACTGTAGCTTTTTGCACTAAAATAACGGCGATGATGATAAACATGTCAACCATTTTGATTTTGAGCTTGTTTGCGCAAACCACTGCTGGCACTGAAGATAGCGACACTGCCCTTAGCGGCAGCTCTGATATCGGCATTACGTTAATCAGCGGCAACAGTGAATCCGCAAATAGTGCCGCTAATTTCGATTTTAGCTTTATGCAAAGCGTGCATAAATTTGATTTTGGCCTGCACTACCAAGGGGTTCGCGACACTGATCAAAGCACTGGTACATCTAGCACTAGCTCGCGCTTGTACCGCAGCGATATTCAATATAACTACTACCTTTCAGAAGACAAGGAAACCTACTTCTGGACAAACATCGCTTCCAGACAAAATGAACCCAACGGCCTTGTGAGCCGCAATAATTTCGGTGCCGGCATGGGGTATCACTTCTCATTTGATAACGAACTCAACTTTAGCTTTGAAGCTGGGGCAACGTATGTAGATGAAGAAAAGGTTTCTGCTGATTCAGAAGCCACAGTGGCGCGCATGGCATTTGATTTCAAATGGCCTATCAGCAAAGATTTATCTATTCTCACTTCGTCAGAATTCTTAAGCGGAGATGACGTCGAGACTTTTGTGCAAGATTTTAGTTTACGCTATTCGCTAAATAATGATTGGTATCTACAACTTGCCAATAATACTGCGTACGATGCTTTCCCGTCGGACGGCTCGGTCACAACCGATAGTCGGTGGAATATGACTCTCGGAACTTCTTTTTAAGGTTACAATAGTTCCATGGCTGTTCGCCTCAATGTAAAAACTGCGACTGCACTCGTCTCTGACGATGTTGTGGTGACGCTTGAGATGTTTCGCCACACCACTGATCCCGACCTGCGTGTTACAGAAAACTTTGTGAGCATGCACGGTAAAAAAATCGGTGGTGCCATGATGGACTTGCGCAATTTACGCTTACGTGGTGCGCAAAAATTCGAGCTTGGCCAAGACATGTTCTTCACTAAGGCCTTGCTCGAACAAGCATCTAGTTATCCTGTTGCAAAATATCGCGCACAACGCTTTGTAGATGCTGGTTACGAAACAGTGATTGATGCGTGCTGCGGGTGCGGATCTGATGCCATTATTCTTGCTCAAGCAGGTCTTAATGTTAAAGCTTTCGACATCAATGAAATTACCGCGATTTTCGCCAAGAAGAATACCGAAGTCTGTCAAGTAACTGACAAAGTGTCCGTAGAAGTTGGTGATTGCACTGAAGTGAATCTTGGCGACGGCGCAATAATGCTCGACCCAGCGCGGCGTAAAGGCTCCAAGCGAATTATTAATCCAGAGCAGTGGTCGCCGTCGCCTGAGGCTATTGGTGAGCTTGTTAAAAACCGACCGGGTGCGTGCCTTAAATTATCGCCCTCTACCGATGTCGATTTACTTTTAGAATTATTCCCTGAGCCTGATGAAATCGAAGTTATTTCATACCGCGGCGAAGCTAAAGAAATGGTGTTTTGGTATGGCAACTTAGCAACAGGCGTCGCGCGTCGCGCCACCAAACTGCCCGATGCCGACTCAGTTGCTGGAGATCTGCAACCGCAAGCTACTACTGCCGATGAAATATCTACGTTCATTTTTGACCCCAACCCTGCCTTAGTGCGCTCTGGGTTACTGGGCATGGTAGCTGCCGAGCATAATTTGCAAAACATTGACCCTCATATTGGGTATCTGACTGGCGATAAGCAGCTATCTAATCCGTTTCTTACTTGTCTAAAGGTACTTGGCTATGACTCCCTTGACCCGCGAAAAATCCGTGTGTTGATGAAAGAGAATGAGGTAAACACAATTCAAATACGAAAGCGGGGCATTTCCGAATCCCCTGCGACTCTAAAGAAACGTTTTTTGCCAAAATCGTATGGCGATAAACACTGCACGTTTATTGCAACGCGTATTGGCGACCGCCACCTTGGCATTCTCGCCGAAGTCGTCGAATGATAAAAATTGTAAGCACACTGCTGTTTGTTGTTGCGAGCTCTTGCTCGGCTGGCAACAGTAATCGCAGTGATGGCTATTTGCATTACTCACTGCGCGCTGAGCCTGCGTCTTTCGACCCGATTCACTCTGCTAATGTTGTGAATGCTGCCTTGCAGCGCCAAATAATTGAGTGCCTGTTCGAATACGACTACAACACCGATGACGCAACGGTTAGCCCGCTACTGGCCAAACGCTATGAGGTGTCTAAGTCTGGCACCGTCTATGACATTTATTTGCGTAGCGACGCCAAGTTCTTTGACGGTGCTAGCCCTGCACTTTTTAATGGCAAGACGCGCGCTGTAAGTGCCGTCGACGTTCTTTACTGCTGGTTGCGCCAAGCTGATTCGCGAAATAGTGGCGACGGTTGGTGGGCAATGCAGGGGACCTTTAAAGGCCTCGACGAATTCCATGCTTCGACAGCGAGCCCTGATGCTAAGGTTGCCGAGAACGCCTTTGACAGCGCGATGACTAACGGCCTAGAAGGCTTGCAGGTTATTAGTGATTTGCACTTACGCATTACAACTGAGCATCGTGATCCATGGTTTCTTAATAGACTTGCTATGTCATACTTCGCAGTGTATCCGCGTGAAGCAGTTGAAACTGCACAGCGCAGCATGCGTGACCAGCCTGTCGGTAGTGCTGTTTTTCACCTTAGTGGTTTTGTCCCCGGACAAAATGTGACAATGACGCAGACTCCTAATTGGCGGCAAGACCTGCCGTCCATAGCCAAGGGAATTGATTTTCAAGTTGTGCGTGATTCACAGACAACTATCGAGTTGTTCAAGCGCGGAAATAGTGACCGCTTAACTTTATCCCACTCTAGTGCCAACCATTTTTTGGATTCCTCCGGCGCACTAAAAGAAGAGTTCGCAATGCAGGGCATCACTATGTCGCCCTATCCCCGTTCCGATATCAGCATGCTGTGCTTCAACATGCAAGACGCTGAGATTGGTAATGTGTTAAATAACGAAGACGAGAATAGTCGTCGACGCCAACTGCGCCACGCTCTTGCGCTGGCTTTTCCGCGCGAGCAGTGGCAGGAACTTTTGTACAAAAACTTGCCCTGCATCAAGGCAACCTCTTTTATTCCGCCAAACATTGGTCTTGAGCATGATGCATTTCCATGGCATGATGACCTAAACAAGGCGCGTGAGATATTGACCAAAGCTGGGTATTACTCCACACATTCGCTTCCAGAGCTTCAGTTTGTTTTGTTTGGCACAGACTCGCTGAGCATCGCATTGGGCGAGATTTATGCCAACTCATTGCAAGAATTAGGCATAGTCTGCGAAATAGTCGCTGTACCATATGCCCAGCAGGTTCAACGCGCGGTCAATGGCAATGCTCAAATGTTCGTGCGAAACTGGAGCCTAGACTGGCCTAGTAGCGCGCTTATTTACAACACCTTTAATAGCGAGCATATCGGCAGTGAAATCAATTTAAGTCATTTTGCGAATGTTGAATTCGATAGACTTTTAAGTAAATTAGAATTGTGCGAAACTAACGAACAACGGCAACAAATTGAGCAACAACTAGACGCAATCCTTTTTAAAGAATGTCCGGCCGTGCCTATCGAACATCGCCAGTCGTTAGTTTTGGCTGGCAGTCGCGTCCTCAATTTTAGGATGCGCCCTTTTGACTTGATGCCGTGCAAATCTTATGTAATCAACGATGACTAAGCTGGTAATCAACAAGATACTAGCTGCCTGCGCAATTATTGTCGGCGTAGACCTAGTCCTTTTCCTTGCACTGCAATCTAGTGTCTTCGGAGACCCTTTAGCCCGCGAAACCAACTTCAGCAACAGTAGCATCGAGCTGTCTATGGCGGCACAACGCTTAGGCATCATCGAAGGTAGCGGTCATGGGGTCTTAGATTTTAATATTGTGAATGAAGATTTGGGGCCTTACCGTATATCACTGGGCGAATCATTTGAAATTAAAAACGTGCAACAACAAACCGTGTTTAGCACTGCGGCACCTCAAACGATAAGCGAGTTAACAACCGCCATCAACCAGTCCGGATTTGTGACCGCCTCGCTAAAAGAACCAGATTTTGGCGCGCGCAATTGCATTGACATAGACCTTGACGCTTTTAATTTCGAAGTCGATGTCAGTTGGCAAAAGCCATTTACTGCAACAGTTATCAATCGCATTCATCCAGTTAAGCGCTTCGTGTCGTCCTTCACGCGCTTGGTGCAATTTGACCTCGGATTCGATCGTATGTCGAGGCCGATTGGCGAAACATTATTTACTCGTGGCGCACGGTCCTTGGCGATAGCCGCCCCATCGTTCTTCATAATCTTTCTTGGGGCTTTTTTACTGGCTGCCTCTAGTTACGAACGCAAACGATTGTCGCGGTTGTTAAATTTTTTGGCCATTACTTGCATGTCTTTGCCTGCACTTCTCTGGATATTCATCATTCGCCAGACGGTGGTAATTGATCTTGAGTGGGCACCACTTAGAGCGTTCAGTGAACCCATTCTGCCGCTGTTCGTGCTGCCAATTCTCATTACAATCTTTATTGGCATTTGGCCTGAATATTTGTTAATGCGCAGTTTCATTGATGACCGAATGAAGCAACCATTCATGCTCGCTGCCAAGGCTCAAGGAATAACTCCTCAGCGCCTATGGTGGCGTCACTTACTACCAAACCTTGCAGGGCCACTGGCTCAACATGTTGCGCTTAATTTACCGTTTTTGGTTTTGGGTTCATTACTGTTAGAAACGATTTTCAACATACCTGGCCTCGGCATCAGCATCGTTGAAGCAATCCAAAATCACGACAGCAACATGATTCGCGTGATTACATTTTTTATTGCAATCATCTTCTTAATCATGCAAGCTGCCGCGACCCTTGTTGCTCGGCGCTATGACCCTCGCCAGCGCAGTGAGGTAGAAGAATAATGAAATATGCCCGATTCGTTCTCGGCATTTACCTTGCGGTAGCAATTATCGCAGCAAGCGGGGTCATCCATATTGAAATAAATAATGAATTCTATCGAGGACAAGATGGTGTTTGGCAGTCAGCAGCGCATGGTGCAAAGGTGGCCGTTATTATTGGCACAATTGCAGCATGTACTTCGATATTAATAGGTAGCATACTTGGATTTATCAGCGCGTGGTACGGCGGAATACTAGAGACCTTCATTTTGTGGATGGCAACCAGCATCGCCGCCATCCCTGGCATCTTGTTGGTGCTAATTTTAAGCTACGGCATGGGAGGTGGTATTAGTGCAGTCTTTTTCTCAGTTGGACTTGTATCGTGGGTTGGTATTTACCGTTTAGTTCATGCCGAAGTTCTTAATTTACGAAGTCAAGGTCACGTAGAGTCAGCTCGCAGCCTTGGCGCATCGGTGCCAGCAATTGCGCGGCGACATATTTTCCCCTGTCTCAAACCTATCTTGTCGACGCAGTTCGTGTTGCACTTCATGTACGCCGTTAAAGCCGAAACGATACTGTCTTTTCTCGGAGTAGGTGTGCATCAACAAGCATCATGGGGACGCATGCTCGCCGACGCATGGGCTTTTGGCGACTTGCAGCAAGGTAACTATGCGCGAATTCTAATCGCTAGCTTTTGTCTTGCTGGTCTGATGTTAGCGCTGCAAAGCCGTATTTCCGGCCGTCAAAAGTAAAGTAACCCAAAGGCGCAACCGGGTCGTGGTACAACATGCACAACCACTGCTCGTCACAAGCACGCGGGATATACTCACTGCGTATCTCATACGATCGGCTGGCATCCATGTCGTAGGCCATGATAAAAGGCAGGTGCACATGATTTCGCGTTGGCACAAAATCACCCCAGAACGCCGCGGTCTTACCCGCGTCTTTGAAAGTAATCAAAGATAAGCCCTCTGAGTGCCCACCCAGAACTTGCATGGTTACGCCTGGCACAATTTCTTGTTGCTCACTAAAGGTGTTTAGTAAACGAGCATCGACCAACGGCTGCACATCGTCACGCCGATAACTTGCACGACGCATGTGGTCGTCTTGCAAACTTGCTTCTAACTCGGATTCTGGCAACCAATATTCGGCATTAGGAAACATTGGTTCACCATCCACATCGCAAGCGGCGCCGGCGTGATCCCAGTGGGCGTGGCTTAGCAAACAATGAGTAACATCTTCTGGCCTAACCCCCGCTGCGGCCAGAGACTCGACCAAGCAATGCCCCTGACTATAATCGATATGAAACATCGATTGCTGTTTCTCATTCCAGCGCCGGCCAAGGCCTGTCTCGACCACTATCACATGCTCGCCATCTTCAATTAAAAACGGATTGGTAGCACAAGGAATAGTATTATCCTCAAAAACTGGTGTTAGTTTTTGCCATAGCGGGCGCGGTACCACGCCAAACATCGCTCCACCATCGAGCGCAAAAGAGGCATCACGTAAAGCACGAATTTTAAACTTGCCCAACTGGGCTTGCTGCGCGCTAAAGTGAGAACTGCACATTAATTAACCATTGTTGGCAGCGAAGCGCTTTAGTAAATCACGCGAAACAATAATTTTTTGCACCTCGGAAGTACCCTCGCCAATCACACATAGCTTTGCGTCGCGGTACATGCGTTCAACTGGGTATTCGCGAGAGTAACCATTACCACCAAAAATTTGGATGGCTTCATATGTAGCGCGCATCGCAACTTCTGATGCGAAGTACTTTGCAGTTGAAGCGGCAACGCCGTAATCACGTCCGGCATCTTTCAGACGCGCAGCGTGGTAAACCATGTGACGTGCTGCTTGAATTTCAGTTTCCATGTCGGCCAACTTAAAGGCTACAGCTTGATGCTTGTTCAGTGATTTACCAAACTGCTCACGCTCGCTTGAGTAAGAAAGTGCTTGGTCAAGTGCACCTTGCGCAATTCCCAAAGACAAAGCAGCAATTGAAATACGCCCGCCCTCAAGAGTTTTCATGAACGTGGCAAAACCTTCGCCTTCTTCGCCCAACACTGCGTCTTTCGGTACTCGGCAATCTTGGAACACCAAGTTCACCCAGTCGGATCCGCGCATGCCAAGTTTCTCTTCACCAGGCTCGATAATGAAACCTGGTTGATCGCGATCGATAACCATTGCCATAATACCCTTAGAGCCCAACTCAGCATTTGTTTGAACGGTAATAACAAAGCATTTAGAGTAATTACCATTAGTAATAAAACACTTAGCACCATTAACCACATATTCGTCACCATCAAGCACAGCAGTAGTTTGCGTGCCAGCAGAATCAGAGCCAGCACCAGGCTCAGTTAAACCATAAGCACCCATAAACTCGCCAGAACACAAGCCTGGCAAGTAACGCTCTTTAAGCGCCTGCGAACCGAAAGCGTAAATCGGCCAGGTGCCCAATGAAACATGAGCAGCCAAAGTCAAACCCATCGAACCACAAACGCGTGAAATTTCTTCGACAGCTATAGAGTAAGACAAATTATCAAAACCAGCACCTCCCCATTCCTCGGAGAAAGGTAGGCCTGGCAAACACAACTCGACCATGCCATCCCAGGCAGCCTTATTAAATTCTTTATGTTCGTCTGCATGAGCAGAGCCGGGGCCAATCACTTCGCGCGAAAATTGACGCACTGTGTCGCGAATCATTTCCTGTTCTTCGCTTAAATCAAAATTAGTTACTAAGTCGCTCATTGTTCTTACAGGTTACGAGAGATAACGATACGTTGTACATCGGTGACGCCTTCGTAAATTTCAGTTATACGCGCGTCGCGGAAATAACGCTCGACGTCAAATTCTTTGGTGTAGCCAGCTCCGCCATGAATTTGGACCGCATCCTGCGCCGCCTTGTTACAAACGCGTGATGCAAAGAGCTTAGCCATTGAACATTCTTTAGTACACGGCATTTTGTTGTCGCGCAGCCAAGCAGCTTTATGCACGAGTAAACGTGCGGCTTCTAGTTCAGTTGCCATATCAGCCATCATGAAAGCAATTGCCTGAAAGCGGTTAATCGGCTTACCGAACTGCTCGCGCTCGCTAGCGTATTTAACAGATGCCTCGAGGCAAGCACGGTGAATACCAACTGCCTGTGAAGCGATGCCAATGCGTCCGCCGTCGAGAGTGTCGAGAGCAATGTTGAAGCCTTTGTTCACTTCACCAATCACGTTTTCTTCGGGCACGAAAACATCCTCAAGAATAATTTCGGTGGTTGAGCTTGCACGCAATCCCATTTTTTCTTCTTTTTTGCCGACCTTAACACCATCATATGCAGCCTCGACAATAAATGCCGACATGCCTTTACCTTTTGGTGCATCCTGATCAGTGACCGCATAAACCACTAACAACCCGGCGTAAGCACCAGTGGTAATCCATGATTTGGTGCCTGTGAGTTTGTAACCGCCATCGACTTTTTCGGCCTTAGTGGCGACCGCAGCCGCATCAGAACCCGCATTAGGCTCGGTTAGGCAGTAGGCACCGATTAATTCGCCACTAGCAAGTAGTGGGAGATATTTTTCCTTTTGCATGTCGGTGCCATGCTTAGCCAACATCGAGCAAAACAGTGACATATGCACAGAAATTGTTACGCCAACACTAGGGTCGGCAGCGTTAATTTCTTCGAGCAAAATCGAAGCGTGCAGGTTGCCAAGGCCAGCCCCGCCGTACTCCTCGGGCACCGTAAGCCCCAAGAAACCGTGTTCGGCCGCTTCTTTCATTGCGTCAACCGGAAATTCTTCGGCGGCATCGAGTCGCGCGGCATTCGGCCGCAAGCTTCGTTCGGCGAATTCTCGCGCCGAATCACGAATCATTAAGTGTTCTTCTGTAAGAGCAAAATCCATTGTTCTACCTTGTTAAAGGGGCTATATTTTACCCTATCCTAAAGAGCAGAAGATAACAACTTTGCTATTCGTTGGATTGCTCGGCATAGCCTAGCTCGGCGAGACGGTCAAGATACATCTGGTCGCCGGCAGCAGCATTTTTCATCTGTTCACGAATTTCGTCAGGGATAACTCGTGGCCCATAACTATTAATCGACGTTGGTGGATGAATGGTCAGAGATTCGGTAGTTAGCACCTCTTTGCTAAGAGGATGGAATACGTCGGCAATCGGCATACCACTTACGTGCATCACAAACGGTGCGACGTCGTAAATGTTCATGTCATCAGCCACATAACCTTGGCGAATACCCGGCCCAGCAGCAATGAAGATGCCATTGGGGCGATGATTGCCAGAATACCCTTCATGGGCAGAGCCATCACCCTGCTCTTGCCATGAGCCACCTCCGTGGTCAGAAACAATTATCACAGTAGTATCTGCGTCTGCCTCAGCAAGCAACTGGCCGACAATTCGATCAGCATTACGGTAAACAGCAGGAATCGCATCGCTCAAGCGCTTCACCGAGCTAGCATTTACATTCTCGAATGCCGACGGCTCGTAGTATTTCCAGAGCCAATGCTGCGCAGTATCTGTTGATGGGAAGTAAAAGCAACTAAGAGCCGGCAACCCTTCTTTATTTGCCCGGCGTTGCTGCAATAATGAAACAGCACTGTCCGCGTAAAAATTGTCGCGTGCGATATCTGCAATCTCATTTACCACTAAATGGTTTTCCCAGTAGATGTGGTTTTCTTTACCGAACATTTCGGCGTAGTCAGTATTTAGTTTAAAATTGAAAACATCTTTTGCTAATTCAGTGTAAAGACCTTCGCGGTACCAATCGTCGCGCTCACTACCAACTATAAGCTTGTCGAATAATTCTGTTTGTTGCAACAGCATTTCTGGTTCATCAATAAATTCGGTTTTGAAATCTGGGTAGAATTGCTCACCAAATTTTTCTTTCGCTATCAAAGGGTAATCACGGTAATACCAAGAGTAATCAAATTCATAGTCTGTCGGGTGAGTTGTGCCACGAGTGTCGAAGTGAGCGCGATCGCTTATCATCGCACAATGGTTATCGCCAAAAGCAGGCCATGAATCAACCCACCCTACAACTAAAGTATCGGCACCGGTAGCACCAACTATTTCCCATGCTCGCTGGCGCCGAGCATCGGTCGAATACACTGCTTTATCTTGAGCATTAAGCAGGTTTCCGATTATGCCTGGAAAAGGCAAGCGGAACGGAATAGGCTTTGACAGGGCCGGCAAATTGGTTTGATAAAAATCCCATATCTGGTGATTGCGTGGTTTCTCGCCGGTGATGATTGTCTCCCAGATTACTGGGGTACGCATACCCTGTGAAGCGCTATCTGCGAATGGCTGATTTGGAGCCATCTCCGACATCAAATTAGCGCGCGAGCCGCGAGCCAATAAAGCCTTTATATTTGGCAGTTGTCCGGCTTCAATCATTGGGTCAATAACATCAAAAGTGGCGCCATCGAGTCCGATTACAAACACACTCTCGGAATCGCGCGTAATACGAGTTATTTCAGTACTTGGAGCTGCAGGTGCTGATGGGTAAAAGAGAACAGCGCTTACTGGTGCTGACAAAAAAGCAAGAAGGCAGAGTGCTGCTACTCCTGCTGGGCGTAACCTCATGAACATTTTTGACAGGGGCCACGCAATAGCTGCCGACGCAGCA
>Ga0257121_1002517_pt1 | contig 12852 bp, 10 predicted proteins | sample SI106_100metaG_FD_190180 | JGI IMG/M metagenome (GOLD analysis project Ga0257121, IMG submission 190180) | Marine microbial communities from Saanich Inlet, British Columbia, Canada - SI106_100 | ecosystem: Environmental > Aquatic > Marine > Inlet | place: Canada: British Columbia | collected... | reverse complement strand
TAGCTGCAACATATCCAGGAGTAAAACTTTCACAATTTAAGTCTACAGTAAGAGTAACATCATACATACATGAACCATCATCCGTAGTAGCCGCTGGATTATAATTTGTTGCAGTCGCATCCATACAGCCTGATACTCCAGAAACCACTCCACCAAATACAACATCATCAACATAGTAAATAGTACTTGAAGATGGTGAATTTCCAAAATCGCAGAAAATTGAAGCCATATTAAATGTCCAGCCAAAACCTAAACCAATACTAAGCGGTTGAGTACCTGTAGCCTCATTTGAAAAATCAAATACTAAAGTATTCCACCCATTCGATACTGTTGTTGTAGCTTCTGTCTCACATGTATGAGTAGGATCAGAAGAATCCTCCACTTTTAAACGAACTTGAATACCCGCTTGTGGCGACCAAAAATCAACTGACATTGTTGAATTTGTTAATGTAAGAGGAATATCAGTTGCAAAACCAGCAGGTGTACCAAGAGTAGTACCAGCCCAAGTAGGTGATCCTGCAGTTCTATCTATTTCTAAAATAATATTAGAAGCATTTGTTGGATCAGCTGTTAATAAAGCAGTCGTTCCTCCAAAAGGAGTAACCGTATAATCAACTGTAGCATCATCCCAAGTTACTGGTAAATCAATCTGTGATAAAACCGGACCATATAAACATGAACCATCATCTACTGTAGCTAAAGGATCATAATTATTTGCAGTAGAATCTATACATCCATATACAGAACAAGAACCATCTGACTCACAACTACCAAAACAATGTAATAATGTCGTATCAGACAAAATTGTCGGTAATATTCTATCATTCCAGTTATTTGGATCTGCACAAGGTTGACCAGTTAGATCTTCCTTAGTTCCCCAGTCTCCACCATGAGCTGGACTATTTAAGAATATATAATTTCCAGTTGTTCCTGAATTCAAAGTTACAACACCTGTCCATGTTCCAGTTCCATTTGGATCTGACAATGGAACTGCTAAAGCATCTCCTAATACACCTCCACCAGCATACATACCATTAGAACCAACTGTAATGTTTGCCGTGTTTACAGATAAAGTAACATCATATGTAGATGGACCATATGAACATGAACCATCATCTACTGTAGCTAAAGGATCATAATTTGTTGCAGTAGAATCTGTACAACCAGAAACTGTTCCTGTAACACATACTCCACAAGAACCCCAAGTATCAACAGTTGTTAAAGCTCCAACTGTAATTAATCTATTTGCATAAGTTGCATAATCAGTAACAGGTGCACAAGTACTTCCTGATTGCATTGCTGCAATTAAACCTGCTGTCTCATTGTGTGCCCATCCATCTGCACAATATATATATTCAAATGAGCCTGCTGGCAAACTAAATGTTCCTTCCCATACACCATCTCCATCTCCATCAGTTAATGCGTAAGTTCCACAAGACCATACATCTGATGGACCCGTAGCTGCAACATATCCAGGAGTAAAACTTTCACAATTTAAGTCTACAGTAAGAGTAACATCATACATACATGAACCATCATCCGTAGTAGCCGCTGGATTATAATTTGTTGCAGTCGCATCCATACACCCAAGCACAACTGCAGATGCGCATCCATTCCAAGGAACAACATCTAGTGTAAGATCAGAAGCAATAACTTCTACCTCTCTATTTACAAATACATTACCTAACGAATCAATTGTTGTAAGCACACAAGATAAACTTGAATCTAAAGATTCTTGAATACCCCATGAATCAGCAGAAAACTTGAATTCATAAGATCCTGGAGCTAATAATGTAGTAAAATCCCAAACATTATCACCATCAACATCTGACATTGCCCAACAGTTTCCGCACCATCCGTTAAATTCACCATTGACTTCTGGAGTTGCAAATCCAGATACGCCATTCATGTCAACTTGGAAAGTTACATTATAAGATGAAGGAGCAGAAGCACAACTAGAGCATGATTCCCAACACACTACTCCTAAAGTAGTATCTCCTGAAACATTTAGCGTTCTATTAGTATACCCCCAATTTGTGACTGTACAAGGATCTCCTGCAAACAGGCTCTCTTGAATATTAAATCCGTCAGCAGAAAATTTAAACTCATGTGCAGTATTTTTAAGAACCTTGCCTGAAACTTCCCAGACATCATCTCCATTGGAATCAGACATAGCCCAACAAGATCCACACCAATTGTTAAAAGTACCATTCACTTCAGGAGTTGTAAATCCTAAAGATACAGAACTCATATCTACCTGAAATGTAACTGTTGCAGAATCAATAGGTGTTTGCGCTTTAGACACAAATACAATACTGAGTATCATCAGGTTAACGAGCAATAATTTAATAATTTTTTTCATTATAATTTGTTTTGGTTAATAATTCGGTTATAAATGTACAGAAAAAATAGTTAGTGTGTGATTTACATTTACTTTTTTTTCACTAGATTAAAAATACCAAAAAATATACTTAGTGTTAATTTAACACTATATGAAAATAAGCTTGTTTTTTATTAATAAGATGTCATATATGTACATTATACACTAAGGTAGCTGAAATATACTTTATATTATGAAAAAAATAAAAGAAAATGTAATAAAGAAGAAAGAAAAACAAGCTATAAAATTTATTTAGAAAGCTGAATAGCTTCTTTTATATAATATCAGATACACCCTCCATATGCATAAGAATTTTCGATTTTATAATTATCAATATCATTATCGACACAAAACATATGATGAATTAAATCTAATAATTTATTTGAATACCCCCATTCATTATCATACCAACTTATTATTTTAAGAAAAGTACCATTTAATTGCATACCAGCATTAGCATCAAATATTGAAGTTCTACTATCAGAAATAAAGTCTGAAGACACTACCATGTCTTCCGTGTATCCAAGAATTCCCTTTAAATCTTTAGATAAGGAGGCTTCTTTCATTACCTTACATACTTCATAATATGAGGTTGGAATTTTAAGATTTACAGTTAGGTCAATAACAGAAACATTAGCAGTTGGAACTCGAAATGCCATTCCAGTTAACTTACCCTTCATAGATGGTATGACTCTCTCAACTGCTTTAGCTGCCCCAGTAGATGATGGAATTATATTTTGATACGCCCCTCTTCCTCCTCTCCAATCCTTAACAGAAGGATTATCTATAGTCTTCTGGGCGCCAGTTACTGCATGAACCGTAGTCATTAAACCATTCTTTATTCCAAACTTATCATTTAGAACCTTTACTATAGGGGCAAGACAATTAGTTGTACATGAAGCATTGGAAACAATATTCATAGTTGAATTATAATTTTTATTATTAACACCCATTACAAACATTGGCGTATCGTCTTTAGACGGGGCTGAAATAATTACTTTCTTAGCACCAGATTTAAGATGTAATTTTGCTATATCTTTAGTTAAACATAATCCTGTAGAATCGATAATATAATTAGCATGAACTTCATCCCATTTAATATTTTCAATTTTATTCTCAGAACTTACTCTAATTCTTTGTTCGTCAATTATCAAATAATTACCATCAACTTCTATATTCTTAGAAAATCTACCATGAGTAGAATCGTATTTTAACATGTATACTATATGATTAATATCAACTATATCATTTATCGCAACAATTTTAATAGATTTATTATTAATAGCAGCCCTAAATACTAACCTTCCTATTCTACCAAAGCCATTGATACCTATCTTTATTTTCATAATATTAAATTTAATTAATATGCATCATAACCATCATCTACATATTTATTCTTAAATTCATTTTTATATTCTAAAAGTTCTCTTTCAATTTTTTTATATTTATTTACTACTTCAACATATTCTTCTTGATTTTCAATTTGATCTCTTTGTAATTCTATTTTTCTATTTATAAAAAATAAAAAAGAAAAGATGCTAGCAACTATGCAGCCAAAAACAAAACCAAACATGAATAAAAGAAAATTAAGCATTTAAATAATTTTTACAAACTTAGTGTATTTTTTACACATCACAATATTTTAGCATAAATTTTATTTTGTGTATATTTTACACTATCTTTGTGGAAATTTAGAAAACAATATGATTTTAATTGCAGATAGCGGATCAACAAAATGTAGCTGGGCATTATGTGATCAACATGGTGTACTAATAAAAAAATTTATGACTATTGGGTTTAACCCATATTTTATTGACAAAAAGAAAATTCTAAAAGAGCTAGAACAATCAGATTTAACGAAACATAGCAATGAAATTCATGAAGTTTTCTTCTATGGTGCAGGGTGTTCATCAAAAGATAAAAATAATATTATAGCAGAATCTCTTCAGTCTTTCTTTATAAATTCAAAAATTGTTGTTAAACATGACATTGATGCAGCCTGTTACGCAATGTACAAAGGAATCCCTAATATTACATGTATTTTAGGAACAGGATCAAATTCTTGCTTCTATGATGGAAAAAATATTATTGAGAACGCTCCTTCTTTAGGTTTTTTACTTGGAGATGAAGCTTCAGGGAACTATTTTGGGAAGAAAATATTGACTCTCTATTTCAATAATTTAATGCCTGAAGATCTAAAGATAAAATTTGAATCTGGATTTGAAACAGACTTATCAATCATAAAGAAAAATATATATAATAATAATAGATCAAATGTATATCTTTCAAAATATTTTCCTTTTGTTACTGAAAATAAAAATCATCCTACAATCCAAGATCTAATTTCTAATTCATTAAATGATTTTTTTAATTTACATGTTTGTTGTTATGAAAATTATAAAGATTTAGAAATTAATTTTATTGGCTCTGTTGGATACTTCTTATCTGAAGAAATAAATATAATAGCCAAAAAATATAACTGCAAGATAGGTGGCATAGTTAGAAATCCAATAAATAATTTAATAGATTTTCATTTTAATAAGATTATGCCTTTTACTGATAGTATTCCTGTATTAAAAAGCTAAGCAAAGAAATTATTTTAAAATTTAGAAGTTGTCCTATTTCATCATCCAAGAACCACCGACACTTAAAACATTTTCTAATTCTAAATATTCTAAATAAGACTCTTTATTTATTCCTCCAGTTGGACAAAAACTAACATTTGGAAATACAAATTGATACGTTTTTAAAGCGGGTATTCCTCCAAATAAATTTGCAGGAAAAAACTTAAAGAATCTTAATCCCATTCCTAAACCTAAAACAATATCACTTGGTGTAGCAATGCCTGGAATAAATGGAATTTTAGAATTTATTAGCTCCCTTGTTAACTTCTCAGATATTCCAGGGCTTACAATAAAATCAACTCCAATTTTTACTGCTCTCTGGATTTGCTTAGTATTAATAACAGTACCAATACCTAGGCAAATCTTATTACCATAATTTTTCTTTATAAATTCAATAGCCTCAAAAGCAACTTTAGTTCGTAGCGTTACTTCAATACAATTAATGTTCTTAGATAAAATAGAATTAATTTTAGGCACTATTTCATTCATATTATTAATAGTAACAACAGGAATTATTGAATGTTGATTCAATATAGATTCGATATTATTTTGTGCAATTTTCATAGTTATATTTTTTACAAAAAACTTGCCCCTTCTTCACTTGAAGAAACGTGCGCTCGCATATTAAAAAATAATTCCCTTCCTAATCCAAACACATTGCTATTATCTTTTGTTTTAATAGCTCTATTATTTACATGTTGATTCATACATTTCAATTCACCCGTAATGGCATTCATAAGAATAATATCTCCTGTTTGAATTTTAGCAATTAAACCACCATCTTTAGCCTCAGGAACAACATGAATTGCTGCAGGAATTTTACCAGAAGCACCAGACATTCGTCCATCAGTAATTAATCCAACCTTAAACCCTCTTCTTTGTAATATCGTTAGTGTTGGGGTTAACTGATGAAGCTCAGGCATACCATTTTGCTTTGGGCCTTGAAAAGGCAATACGGCAATAAAATTTTTATTTAATTCATTATTTTTAAAGGCCTTAATTAAATCATCTTGTTCTTCAAAAACAATTGCTTCTGCCTGTATAATCATTTGTTTAGAATCTATAGCTGATATTTTCATTACTGCCCTGCCAATATTTCCACTCATCATTCGCAAACCACTTTTTAATTGGAACGGATTTGAAACTGTCCTTATAATTGATTCATTTAATGATTTCTTTGTACCTTCTTCCCAAACTAATTTATTTTCTTTAATTTTTGGTTCTTTAGTATATTTATCTAACCCAAAACCAAGAATTGTATTAACATCATTATGCAATAAACCATTTTCAAGTAACGTCTGAATTAGAAAACCCATACCTCCAGCTGCATGAAAATGATTAACATCAGCAGCTCCATTTGGATAAACTCTTGTTAATAATGGTATTATATCTGAAAGTTCTGAAAAATCATCCCAGTTAATTATAATTCCAGCTGCTTTTGCTATTGCTATTAAGTGGATTGTATGATTTGTAGATCCGCCAGTTGCAAGTAATCCAATAATTGCATTAACAATAGTCTTTTCACTAACAATATTACATAAGGTCTTATCAAACGATTTATTTATGGAAGTTTGAGTAATAACTTTTACAACCTCTTCATTTAAAATATCTCTCAATTCTGTTCCTGGATTTACAAAACTAGATCCTGGTAATTGAAGTCCCATAATTTCCATGAGCATTTGATTACTATTAGCTGTACCATAAAAAGTACAAGTTCCTGGTGAATGATATGAATCTGATTCTCCTTTTAATAAAGCTTCTCTATCTATTTTTCCTTCTGCAAAATCTTGTCGAATTTTTGATTTTTCTTCATTACTAATTCCTGTTTCCATAGGTCCTCCCGGAACAAATGCAGTTGGCAGATACCCAAATTTTAATCCTCCAATTAATAATCCTGGAACTATTTTATCACATATTCCTAAACACAAAACGCCATCAAACATATTATGAGAAAGGCCTAATACAGTTGATAGACTAATAACATCTCGACTAAACAAAGACATTTCCATACCAGACTGACCTTGTGTAACTCCATCACACATTGCCGGAACAGCTCCTGCAACTTGTGCAACAGCATTATATTTTAATGAATATTTTCGTAATATTTCAGGATAATTTTCATACGTTTTATGAGCAGAAAGCATGTCATTATAAGCAGTTATTATTGCTATATTTGGAACTATGTTTTTTCCTAAAGCCTCCTTGTCTTTTGCCCTACAACCTGCAGCGGCATGAACAATATTTCCGCAACTTAAGTGAGATCGAGAAAATCCTTTATCAAATTGAGATAACATTTGACTTAAATATAATTCGCGAGTTTTCTTGCTTCTTAAAATAATTCTTTTTGTAATATTTTCAATCTTATTATTTATCATCATTGTGTGTAATAAATTTCCATTTCATGAACGTTTTTTACAAAATATGAAATTGGAACATTAGTGTTGCTTGAATTTTTTAGAACATTAAATTTATGCTCTCCAGTAAAAAATAAAACGATAGAATTACTTTTAGCTATAAATGCTTTGCTGCATGTAATTCTATTATAGGGATAAATAGGTGCTTTTGTCGAGTATACTCCTATATTAATAGAATTCATTAACTCATCTGATTCTTTATCATTAGGAAAAATAGAAGCTGTATGACCATCATTACCCATGCCAAGCAAAGTGAAATCTGTTCTTTCAAGAAAGCATGAATAACTGTTACTCACCATTTCTAAATTTAATGATTCATTATCAATACAACAAATCATTGATGATAATATTGCAGTTTTTGCGCAATTTTTAATAAGATTTTTTTTAATATGGCTCTCATTACTAAATACGCTTGTTTGATCTACAAAGCGCTCATCAACCAAACCTATCTTAACTTTTCTCCAATCAACATTTTCTTTTGAAAGTAATGAATATAAATTTCTTGGCGTTGATCCACCTGAAAGTAATATTCTTGCGTCACCATATTTTTTTATAGCATCCGAAACACAAAGTGAAATTTTTTTCACCAAAGTACTTTCAAGAATATTTATGTTTTCAAAGTTATTTATTTTCATCTTTTTATAATTTGATCCAAGCATGTTTTTTATCTAAAATCTCATTCCCAGGACCCCATGAACCGGCTTCATATAAAATATTTTTGAATTTAGTTTTTTCCCACCCATTCTTTATAGATTCAATCCAATTCCATGCAGCTTCTAATTCGTCTTGTCTCATAAAGAGTGTTTGTTCACCTCTTAATACATCTATAAGTAAACGTTCATAAGCTTCAGGTAATCTTTCATGAAATGAATCCAAATAATCTAATTTTAATGAAATAGGTTTATAACGATAACCACCAGGCCCTGGCAATTTAGTCATCTGCACAAGTTCAATTCCTTCTTCTGGCTGTAGCCTTATAATAAGTGTATTTCCAGGAACCTCTCCTTGTGAAGAAAAAAGATTATGTCTGACAGATTTAAAATTAATAATAATTTCAGAATATCTTTTTTTCATTCGTTTTCCAGTTCTTAAATAGAATGGGGTATTCTTCCATCTCCAATTATCAATAAAGGCTTTAATAGCAACAAACGTTTCTGTTTCAGATTCAAATTTATTTATATCCTGTAAATAGGATGATACTTGACTTTCTGATTTATCATCATCAGCAAGATTCCCGCCCAAGTACTGACCTTTAACTGTTTCTTTTAGGACAGATTCTTCATTAAAAAAGCGTAAAGATTTAAGTACTTTAAGTTTTTCATTGCGAACAGAATTTGCGTCAAGTTTTGCTGGAGGCTCCATAGCAATAAGGCAGAGCAATTGTAATAAGTGATTCTGAACCATATCTAATAATGCACCGCTTTGTTCATAATAATTACCTCTACTTTCTACACCAATAGTTTCTGCAACTGTAATTTGTACAGAATCAATGTCTTCAGAAGACCATGAGTGTTCAAATAAGTGATTTGCAAAACGTAAAACCATTAAATTCTGTACTGTTTCTTTTCCTAAATAATGATCAATACGATATATCTGATTTTCAGAAAAGCATTTATTTATTTTTGAGTGAATTTCTTTAGAAGAAGCTAAACTAAAGCCTAATGGCTTTTCTAACACTACTTTACTTCTTAAATTTATCAATTGACATTTTTTTAGCATGTCACTAATTTCGCCAAAAACATCTGCAGGAGTTGAGAAATAAAATATATTTTGAAAATTTGGTGTTTTATTTAATTCGTTTTTTAAGATTTCATAATCTATTTCGGTGTGTTTAGGAATACTTATTAATTTAATATTTTGCAAAAAATCTTCAATTTTAGTTTTGTCTAAATCATAATCGATTGTTTTTTCTATAGAAGATTTTAAGTCAGAATAAAAATTTGAATGTTTTTTTTTGGATCGAGTAATCGAATAAATATTAAAATCACATTTAATCTGATGATCAACATACCTATGAAAGAGAGCTGGATAGATTTTACGCATAGCTAAATCTCCATGTCCTCCAAAAACTATGGCATTAAAAGGCTTGATTTTTAATATTTTTTTTACAGATTGATCCAAGTAATAATATACATTTATTTGCAAATATATAACCTTTGTGTAAAAAATACACTAATTAACTATACTTATTTTTAATGAAAAAAAAGTTCGAACTAAGGATCGAGAGGTCAATCAAAAAGAAACCCACTCATTTGAGTGGGTTTTCTTTAATTAAATGGATTTGTAGCCCAAATATTAAGCTCATTAATAAAGCCTCTATCATCCATCTCAATTGCGGAGATTATTGAATGAGATATTTCCTTGGGAGTTAACTTATTACCTACATCTTGTCTCTCTACTCTTTCAGGGTTTCCAAATGCAGTTGTAACTTCACTAGGATTTACTTGGCAAACTCTAATATTATGAGCCCTTAATTCAGCTTGCCAACACTGAGTCAAACATCTAACTGCAAATTTTGAAGATGAGTAAATACTACCGTTCTTATATCCTTTTAAACTTGCTGTAGAACCAATATTAATAATAGTTCCATAAGATTCATTAATCATAAGAGGAATAATCTCTTTGGCAAATAATGCAAGTCCAAAAACATTTACATTAAATACTTTTAAAAAATCCTCTATATTTAACTCATCAATAGATTTTCTAACGCCAATACCTGCATTATTTATTAGAACATCTACCCTTCCATCTAAAATATCGATACATTTTACTGCATTCTCAGAGATATTTTTATGATCAGAAATATCAAATTCAATAATCTTAGCTCCTGTATAATGTCTAGCCTCAATCAATCTACTTTTTGATCTTCCAGTAATCAATACATTTGCTCCTTTTTTAACAAGATTTCTTGCTGTTTCCTTTCCAATTCCAAGACTACCTCCAGTTATTATAATATTTTTTCCTTTTACATTCATATCTTAATTATTTAAGCTAAAAATTACTCAATAATTTTCTAAAAAAGTTCGAACTTAGGACCATGAATTCGACCAAAAATAAACCCACTCAAATGAGTAGCTTTTTTATTTTATACATTGTAGTATTTAACTACTCAATAACAATCTGTTTAGCTAACTCACCTTCAACTGTTTTCAGATTAATATAGTGTATTCCTTTTGCAATCCGTGAAACATCCAAACTTGTAGATTGAGTAAATTCTTTTTTCAAAATTACTTTTCCAGTTAAATCTACCAATTCCAAACTTGCCAACTCATTATTTTGAGTTTCAATAGTTAAATTATTAATAGCGGGTATCGGATATATGTTAAAGTTATTAGTTAACAAATCAGCAACTGAAGATGAGGATGGAGAATGCATAAAATCTATAGCATCAATTCCACCCAAAGAATCAATTTCTATTTGAACTAAAGCAAATTTTATTAATGGGTCATTGGTCCACCAAGCATAAGAAGAAATTATCTCAACCTCAGAAGGAGCAATGGCAGCAGGCATTGGATACCAATTTCCGTTACCAGTGACAGTATCCGAACAATACAAGAAATAATCTGTCGTAGTAACATCATCTGTTTTTACTCTTAAAGCATCAAAAGTTCCCATAGGAATTATAACATCCCCATGAGCATCAACATTAAACTCTGTAGAAGATTCAATAAGAATCTGAATTGAATCTATTTGCTGTGCTTGACCCATGGTAATAAAAACTGCCATTGAATCGGGCAAAAGAGAATTGTCTATAACAGAGTCCATAATAATAACAGGACCTACTATAGTATTTAGACCATAAGTTAAAGGTAAAGGCACTACTAATTGAGGATATGGAAAATTATCAAAACCTACAAGGTTAAGCCCTTGTGCATTTTTATCAATATAAATATACTCTCCATTATCATCAATACATAAGTTTGCAGTTGGATGGTCAATGCCGAATGGCGTTCCTGTAGGGTCAATAAATTCAGTAGTATCATATTCTTGCGCTTGTAATGTAGAAAAATCCCAAGTTTGGTTAGGACCAGCATTTCCTAAAGAAATTGAAGATGTGGGAGCATCATCATACGCCTGATAAATAATGTCTCCTACGTTCATTAAATCAGTATCTGCTACTGTAATTTGTGCAAAAGAATTAAACCCTATAAATGCTAAGGAAATTGTAAATAGCTTTGTTTTCATATTTTTATTTTATTAATTTAAATACTCGTCAAAGTTATAATAAATAAAATTAATCAAAAACACTAGTTTATCATTTCTTATGCATTCAAAATACCACTTCTTTTCTAGTAAAACATAAACAGAATATTATTATTGAATAGCTGAATAAGAAGATAAAAATAAACGTAGGAACGTGATAATTGCAATGGAAAGAAGTTATAAAATTATTTCTTTAACCATAATTGCAAATATTTTAATATGACAATTCCAACGAACTAACAAGTTAGAATGTTGCAGTTTTGTATTTTTGAAAAATGGAATATGTAAATAAATTAAATTCTACAAAACGTTTGCTTTATTTTTTTGTTGTGAGAAAAAAAATGGCGGTAAAGAATTTATTTTATTCAAATAGTCAAAATCAACATCTTTTTATCTTAAGCCCTCCTTTTTGCGGATCCACATTATTAAACGAAATTATTTCATCATCCAATAATATTAGCTGCAATAACAACATAGGACTTAGGGAAGGGCAACATCTCCCAGTTGCTAACAAAATTCTATTTACAAAAGATAGATGGGATGCTGAAAAAAAAATTAATTGGAAACTAATTCATACTATTTGGAATAAATACTGGGATAAATCAAAAAGTATTTTCTTAGAAAAAAGTCCTCCTAACATTTGTAGGGCGATACAGATTGAAAAAGAATTTCCTAATTCAAAATTTATTTGTTTGGTAAGAAATCCTTATGCTCAAATTGAAGGAGAAATGAGAAGGTATGGCACTTCAGCAAAAGAAGCAGCTGAATTAAGCATTCAATATCTTAAATATCAAAAGAAAAACATAGAAGAATTAAAAGTTGTTTTTATGATAGGTTATGAAGACCTTGTAAATAAAACTATTAAAGCAAAAAAGAATATTATTTCATTTTTACCTGAATTGAATGATATCAATATAAATATGAATTTTTCTGCCCATAACTTAAGAGTTGAGAAAAGCTTGGCTATTACTAATTTGAATAGCGAAAAGATTGAGAAAATTAAAAAAGATGATTTGTTAATAATCAATAGCATCTTTAAAAAAGAAGAACTTCTTCTTAATTATTTCAATTACCAAATAATATAGTTTCTCTATATATTTTTTAGTTTAAAAATTTGATAAAAAAAAAGAAGCCCGAGCAATTGCTCGGGCTTCTTAATATTAAAAACTAACTTACTTCTTATTGAAGGATTAATTTCTTGTTAACCACACCATTATTAGTTGTGATTTCT
>Ga0257121_1002505_pt1 | contig 12879 bp, 7 predicted proteins | sample SI106_100metaG_FD_190180 | JGI IMG/M metagenome (GOLD analysis project Ga0257121, IMG submission 190180) | Marine microbial communities from Saanich Inlet, British Columbia, Canada - SI106_100 | ecosystem: Environmental > Aquatic > Marine > Inlet | place: Canada: British Columbia | collected... | reverse complement strand
TTGTTTTTTGTTGTAATCTACAGTAGCAATTAGGTTATCTACTTTGTTTGCTGCAGCATACATAATAGCTTCCCAGTTCTGACCTTCTTGTAACTCACCATCACCATGTAGAGTGTACACTAAATGAGAATCATTATTTATTTTTTTTGCATGAGCAGCTCCAATAGCAACAGAAAGTCCTTGTCCTAAGCTACCGGATGCCATTCTGATTCCTTCCAAACCTTCCTCAGTTGCAGGATGACCTTGTAAACGGCTGTTTATTTTTCGAAAAGTGGAAAGCTCCGATACTGGGAAATATCCACTTCTGGCCAAAACTGAATACCAAACTGGAGAAATGTGGCCGTTTGAAAGGAAAAATAAATCTTCATTTATGGCGTCCATATTAAAGCTTGTATCGTGTTTCATTATTTCAAAATAAAGAGAGATAAAAAACTCTGTACATCCTAAAGAACCTCCTGGATGCCCAGAATTATTAGCATGAACCATTCGAACAATATCTCTTCTTACTTGTGTAGCAATATTTTCTAACTTCTGAATATCTGGCATATTTTTAGTTTTTATGAATATGGCAAATATATGAGATTAGTAGTGGGATTTTTAATTTTGAAATATAAAATGAGAGTAATTTTATTAACGATTTGTTGATAATTTATTTTGATATTTTAATGTAGATATTATGATTCCAAAATAGTTATATTTGCCGACCTAAAAAATATAATTTATGGCATTACAATGTGGTATTGTTGGTTTACCAAATGTAGGAAAATCAACCCTTTTTAATTGTTTATCCAAGGCAAAGGCGCAATCGGCTAATTATCCCTTTTGTACTATAGAACCAAATATTGGGGTTATTACAGTTCCGGATGAAAGAATAGACCGTTTGGCTGAGTTAGTGAATCCTGAAAAAGTTCAGCCAACTACTGTAGAAATTGTAGATATTGCAGGACTAGTAAAAGGTGCAAGTAAAGGAGAAGGTTTGGGAAATAAATTCCTTGCTAATATTCGTGAAACCAATGCGATTATTCATGTTATTAGATGTTTTGAAGATGATAATATTATTCATGTTGACGGAAGTGTAAATCCACTGCGTGATAAAGAAACGATTGATTTTGAATTGCAAATAAAAGATTTGGAAGCAATTGAAAAGAAGAAAGAAAAGCATATCAAGATTGCAAAATCGGGGAATAAGGACGCTCAGAAAATTGTTGCAAGTTTAGAAAAACACATCATTCATTTGGAAAATGGTCAATCTGTAAGGTCGTTAGATGCAACAGAGAGTGATTTGGAATCCGTTTCTGATTTGCAGTTACTAACTGCTAAGCCAATATTATATGTTTGTAATGTAGATGAAAACACAATGAAATCTGGTAACAAACATGTAGATGCAGTAAGGGAAGCGGTAAAAGATGAAGATGCGGAAATACTACTAATTGCAACAGCGATAGAAGCAGAAATAGCAGAGTTGGAAGATTTTGAAGAGCAACAAATGTTTTTAGAAGAAATGGGATTGGAAAAACCTGGAGTTCACCATTTGATAAAAGCAACTTACAAATTGTTAAACCTACAAACTTACTTTACAGCAGGTGTGCGAGAAGTTAGGGCTTGGACCATTACCAAAGGGATGAAAGCTCCTCAAGCAGCTGGGGTTATTCATACCGATTTTGAAAAAGGTTTTATCCGTGCAGAAGTTATTTCTTACAATGATTTTTCTACTTTGGAATCGGAAATTTCATGTAAAGAAGCAGGTAAAATGAAGGTTCAAGGTAAGGACTATATTGTTGAAGATGGAGATGTAATGCATTTCCTTTTCAATGTGTAGTTAATAACATTGTTGAAAACCTAATCAGATTTTCTACTTTAAAATTTTACAGATTTTTATATTTGCTATTCTATCTGAAAACGGTAGAAATAATTATTAAAAATTTTAAATGTCAGCAGAAGAATATACGGAAGATAGTATACGTTCCTTAGATTGGAAAGAGCATATTCGCCTCCGTCCTGGGATGTATATTGGAAAGATGGGAAATGGTAAATCTCCTGATGATGGAATATACATATTGCTAAAAGAAGTGATTGATAACTCCATAGATGAGTACGTAATGGGGAATGGCAAAACCATTGAGGTCTCCGTAAAAAATAACAAAGTATCTGTCAGAGATTTTGGTAGAGGAATTCCACTTGGGAAAGTAATTGATTGCGTTTCCAAAATAAATACGGGAGCAAAATACGATTCTAAAGTATTTAAAAAAACTGTAGGGTTAAATGGGGTAGGGACAAAAGCGGCAAATGCACTTTCATCTTATTTTTGTATTCGTTCAATTCGAGATGGAAAAAGTAAATTTGTAGAGTTTGATCAAGGAAATATTATAAATGATGAGCCAATACAAGAAAATACATCCAGAAAAGGAACAAGAGTAACATTTGTTCCTGATGAAGAGTTATTTGGAAAATATACTTTCTTGAATGAGTATATTGAAAAAATGATGTGGAATTATTGTTATTTGAATACAGGATTAACAATACTTTATAATGGTGAAAAATTCTATTCTGAAAAAGGATTATACGATTTACTTGATCAGAACACTGAAGCTGAAATGTTGTATCCAATTATTCATTTGAAGGGAGAGGATATTGAGGTTGCAATAACACATTGTAAAAACCAATATTCCGAGCAATACTATTCTTTTGTAAACGGACAACACACTGTTCAGGGAGGTACTCATCAATCTGCATTTCGTGAAGCAATTGTAAAAACAATAAGGGAATATTTCGGAAAGAATTATGAGGCGTCAGATGTAAGACAAGCGGTAAATGCAGCTATCAGTATTAAAGTTATTGAGCCAATATTTGAGTCTCAAACCAAAACAAAATTGGGTTCTACCGAAATGGAACCGGAAGGAGTCTCTGTTCGTGGTTTTATCAACGATTTCCTGAAAACTGAACTGGATAATTATTTACACAGAAATACGGATGTAGCAGAAATAATTCAAAAGAAGATTCAGCAAGCTGAATATGAGAGAAAATCAATGGCAGGGGTGAAGAAACTTGCTAAGGAAAGAGCTAAGAAAGCCAATCTTCATAATAAAAAATTAAGGGATTGCAGAATTCATTATAACGACCAGAAAAAAGAAGAAAGAACCGAAACTACAATTTTTATAACTGAAGGAGATTCAGCATCAGGATCTATTACGAAAACCAGAGATATTAAAACTCAAGCTGTTTTTTCATTAAGAGGGAAGCCTTTAAATTCTTTCGGATTGAGTAAGAAAGTGGTGTACGAAAATGAAGAGTTTAACCTTTTACAATCAGCCTTAAATATTGAACAAGGAATTGATGAATTAAGGTACAATAAAATAGTAATTGCAACAGATGCGGATGTAGATGGTATGCACATTCGTTTGTTGCTGATTACATTCTTTTTGCAGTTTTTCCCGGAATTAGTAAAAGAAGGACATGTATATGTTTTGGAAACTCCATTGTTTAGAGTACGTAATAAAAAAGAAACCTTCTATTGTTATTCGGATAAAGAAAGAAAAGAGGCTAAAGAAAAAGTAGGGAAGAACCCGGAAATAACTAGGTTTAAGGGATTGGGTGAAATATCTCCAAATGAGTTTAAACATTTTATAGGAAAGGATATAAGGTTGGAACCAGTAATTTTAGGTAAAGAATCCAAAATACAAGAAATATTAACTTTCTTTATGGGTAAAAATACTCCAGAAAGACAAAAGTTTATAATTAATAACTTGAGAGTAGAAGAGGAAGTAGAAAGATAATGGAATCAATTAGATTAAGTAATAGAAAGAAAGCATATTTACTTACCATTTTGGTAGTTGTATTTTTGGTAATTATAATGTTTTTACCAGCTATATTAATTTATTACTTTGAATATAGTCAAATAAGCAAGAATTTAACAAAGTTTAGTGGTTTACCATATCTGATTGTGTTTTGCTTGTTGTATTTTATTAAAACAGGAGTTTATTACTATAAAATGAAATTTGAATCATCAACTTTTTCTATGTCATCAAAAAGAACTATTTCCGGATATTTTGGTGGTAAACATCATACTATTGAAATAACAAATGAAATGTTGTGTGGCTATCAATTTTTTGATAATATTTATTCATTTAATTGTCAGCTACTTTTACAAATGAAAAAAGCAAATGGTAAAAGGAGCTCAATTAGGATTCCTTTATCTTTAGTAAGTAAAAAAGGAAAGAAACAATTGTCGGCTATACTTTCCAATATAATTGAGGACAATAATAAATAGATGTCAGAAGAGTTAGAAATAGAAGAAAATAATGATGATTCACAAAATGTGATTCATGTTTCAGGGATGTATAAGAATTGGTTTCTGGACTATGCTTCTTATGTTATTTTGGAGCGTTCAGTTCCTTATATGCAGGATGGTTTAAAGCCTGTTCAAAGAAGGATTTTACATTCTTTAAAACAATTGGATGATGGAAGGTACCATAAGGTAGCAAATATTATTGGACATACCATGAAATATCATCCTCATGGAGATACTTCCATTGGAGATGCAATGGTTCAGATAGGGAATAAAAATTTACTATTGGACATGCAAGGAAATTGGGGGAATACCGCTACTGGTGACAGGGCAGCAGCCTCTAGATATATTGAGGTACGGCTTACAAAATTTGCTTTGGATGTGGTTTTTAACAGTAAAATCACAAAATGGATTTCTTCTTATGACGGTAGAGGTCAGGAACCAGTTACACTTCCTGTTAAGTTTCCTCTTTTATTGGCTCATGGAGTAGAAGGTATTGCTGTTGGGCTTTCTACTAAAATATTACCACATAATTTTAATGAACTAATTGATGCTTCCATTAAAGTATTGAAAGGAGTGAAACCTAAAATAGTTCCTGATTTTCAATCGGGAGGAATGGCAGATTTTACAAATTATAATGATGGAATAAGAGGGGGTAAGGTTAGGGTAAGAGCTAAGATTTCTCAGATTGATAAAACTACTTTACATATTACAGAGATTCCTTTTTCTACAACTACTACAACTTTAATTAATTCCATACTTAAGGCAAACGAAAAAGGTAAAATTAAGATTAAGAAAGTAGAGGATAATACATCCGAAAATGTAGAAATTGCAATTTCATTACCTTCAGGAATCTCTCCAGACAAAACAATTGATGCGTTGTATAGTTTTACTGATTGCGAACTTTCAATCTCGCCACTTACTTGTGTGATTGATGAAGATACTCCTCAATTTATTGGAGTTTCAGAAATGTTACAAAATTCTACAAATCATACTCTTCATTTATTGAAACAAGAGTTGGAAATAAACTTGGAAGAATTACAAGAGAAATGGCATTTTGCATCTTTAGAGAGAATTTTTATTGAAAATAGGATTTACCATAAAATTGAAGAATTAGATGATTGGGATTTGGTTATTTCTACTATTCATAAAGGATTGAAACCCTTTACTACTCACTTATTGAGGGAAGTTACTGATGAGGATGTGTTGCGACTTACGGAAATAAAAATTAAAAAAATCACCAAGTTCGACTTGAACAAAGCAGAAGAGGAACTTCTGAAATTAGAAGAAAGAATAAAAGAAATAAAAAATAGTTTGGATAATTTGGTGGACTATGCCATAAATTATTTTAAAGAGTTAAAAAAGAAATATGGTAAAGGAAAAGAACGGAAAACTGAGATTAAAACTTTCGAGAATATAGTTGCGACAAAAGTAGTGGTAGCCAACAAAAAATTATATGTAAACAGAGAAGAAGGTTTTATTGGGACTACTTTACGAAAAGATGAATTTGTTTGCGATTGTTCGGATATTGATGAAGTAATTGCTTTTAAAAAGGATGGTTCTTTCATGGTTGCAAAAGTAGATTCTAAAGTTTTTATGGGAAAAGATATTATCCATTGTGCTGTGTTTAAAAAGAAGGACGGCAGAACAGTTTACAATATGATTTACAAAGATGGAAGCAAAGGAGTGAATTATATTAAAAGATTTTCAGTAACCGGAGTTAGCAGAAATAAAGATTATAGTTTAACCAAAACTGATAAAGGAAGTAAAGTACTTTATTTTACAGCAAATCCGAACGGACAGGCCGAGATAGTTACTATAAATTTGAGGGCATTACAAAAACTTAAAAAGTTAAAATTTGACTTTGACTTTTCGGAACTTACAATAAAAGGAAGAAGTTCAGGAGGCAATATTTTAAGTAAAAATCCTATTAAAAATATTGCATTAAAATCTGAAGGAGTATCTACACTTTCTGCTAGAAAAATTTGGTTTGACACTACTGTACAAAGATTAAATGTTGACGGAAGAGGAGAGTTATTAGGAGAGTTTAATGCAGGAGAAAAACTCCTTACCATTAATCAGAAAGGAGAGTTGCAATTAATTGGAACGGAACTGACAACTCATTTTGATGAGGACATGATTGTATTGGAGAAATATGATCCAAAAAAACCAATTTCTGCAATTTATTTTGATGGAGGGAAACAATCTTATTTTGTGAAAAGATTCTTGGCAGAAGAAACAGATAGTAAATACTCTATAATTACTGATCATAAAGATTCTGTATTGGAAATTGTTTCTACCGATTGGTTGCCAGTAGTAGAAATAGTCTTTGTAAAAGAAAAAGGAAAAGACAGAAAAGAAGAAAAGATAAATCTGGAAGAGTTTATTAATGTAAAAGGAACAAAAGCACTTGGGAATAAACTGACAAATAAAAAGGTGAAAGAAATAAATACTTTAGAACCATTGGAATACATTGTTCCAGAAGATGAGATAATTGAATTGGAGGGTGAAGTTATTGAAGTAGAAGAAGAAAAGAATGATGAGGTAAAATCAAATATTTCAGATGAAGGGTCTCAGCAAATCACCTTGGAACTTTAGTTGAACAAATAAGATTATTTATTAATTCAATTTCTGATAAAATACACAATTATATATTAAATTAGCCAAAAATTAAAAACATGATAAAAAAAATATTAGTTGCACTAATTTGCTTTCCACTTTTAGTAAACTCACAAAGTAATTATAATCTTTCTTTAGTTGGATCTTATAATTGGGATGGAGAGACTTACGATAGTGAAGGTTCAGATATTTGGGGTTGGAAAAACCCAACAACTGGAATAGAATATGCTTTAGTAGGGCTTAATTCAGGATTTTCTGTTGTAGATTTATCTTCCCCTCAGAATCCAACAGAAGCTTTCTTTATTTCTGGTGTAAATTCCACATGGAGAGATATTAAAACTTGGGGAAATCACGCTTATGTAATTACTGAAGGAGGTGGAGGTTTATTAATTGTTGATTTAACTGATTTAACAGGACAAACACATACTTATTATACTGGAAGTTATAATTCTGCACATAATATCTATATAGATGAGAATGGTGTCGCATATATATTTGGATCTGATATAGGTAACGGAGGAGCATTATTTCTTGATGTTGCAACTAATCCTATGAGTCCTGTATATTTAGGAGAATGGGATGATTATTATATTCATGATGGTATGGCTAGAGGAGATACTATGTGGGCTGGATGTATTTATGAAGGAGAATTTTATGCTGTGGATGTTTCTGATAAAACAAATCCACAAACATTAGGACATCATTCAACTCCGAATCAATTTACACATAATGCTTGGGTTTCAGATGATGGAGATTATGTTTTTACTACGGATGAACAGTCAGATTCTTATATTGGAGCTTATGATATATCTGATATGAATAATATTCAAGAAGTTGATAGAATTCAATCAAACCCTGGATCGAACTCTATACCTCATAACACACATGTTGATGGTAATTTTTTAGTAACTTCATGGTATAGAGATGGAACAATAGTACATGATGCAACATATCCTAATAATTTAATTCAAGTAGCATATTATGATTCATATTCTGGTAGTGGTAATGGTTTTGATGGATGTTGGGGAACTTATCCTTTTCTTCCTTCAGGATTAATAATTTCTACTGATATTAATTCTGCTTCTAATGGTAATGGTCAGTTACTTGTTTTTGAAAGAAGCTTTTCTCAGGCATCTTACTTAGAGGGAAATGTAACTGATGCAAATACATCATCTCCTTTAATTGGTGTTAATGTAGAGATTCTAAATACGGTCATTCCCAATCTATCAACTACTAATCTTTCTGGAGATTATGTTTCTGGTACTGCAGATCCTACCACTTATGATATTGTTTTTTCTAAAGCTGGTTATTTGCCTGATACAATTTCTGCAAATCTTGTTGCAGGAGTAGTAACTGTAGTAGATGCTCAGCTTGTGCCATTAGCTTCTTTTACTGCTACTGGTATGGTTATTGATATTAATGGTACTGGTATTCCTAATGCAGAAATATTAATTTATAATAATGATTTTAATTACACCTTTACTTCTGATAATAATGGTGATTTTAGTATTAATACTATGTTTGAAGGAAGTTATGAAGTAATTGCAGGACAATGGGGATATGTTACTTCATGCGATAATGAATATATTGATGGAACAAATAATATAGTTATTACTTTAACTGAGGGTTATTATGATGATTTTACTTTTGATTTTGGATGGAATATAAGTGGAGGTATTACAACTTCTGATCCTGGTAGATGGGAGAGAGGAGATCCTGAAGGGACATCTTCTCAAGGATTAGATTATAATCCTGAGAATGATATTAATTCAGATTGTTTTGAACATGCTTATGTAACTGGCTTAGATGCAGGAGGACAAGTTGGAAGTAATGATGTTGATGATTTTAATACTATCTTAACTTCTCCTGTATTTGATTTGTCAAATTCTAATCAACACTATTTGTCCTATCATTCTTGGTTCTCCAATGGAGGAGGTGGATGGGGAGGTGGTTCTCCTGCTGATGATTCGTTAACTGTTAGTATTACAAATGGAAGTACTACTGTAGTATTGGAGACAATGACATCAAATTCTCCCGATATGGGACAATGGAATTTTAGGAACTTTGAATTAACACAATATATACCACTTACTGCTAATATGCAAGTGATTGTAGAGACTGCAGATTGGGATGCATTAGGAGGTCATTGGGTTGAAGGTGGTTTTGATAAATTCCAAATTACATCTTTTCCACTAACTGCAATTGATGAAATAATTTCAGAAAATAAGAGAACTTTAATTAAGATAGTTGATGTTTTAGGTAGAGAAGTAAATCCTACAGAAAACATTACTCTATTTTATATTTATGATGATGGGAGTGTGGAGAAGAAAATAATTATTGAATAATGAGAAAGTTAATTTTCATATTAACTTTAATTCCATTATTTATTTTTTCTCAACAAACAAAGGATGTTCTTTTTGTAGGGAATTCCTACACTTTTTATAATGATTTACCAGAAATGGTTAAACAAATAGCACTGAGCTTTGGGGATACTTTAAATTATGAAAGTTCAACTCCTGGAGGAGCTTCTTTTGGTATGCATGCTACAAATACTACAACTATATCCAAAATAAATCAGCAAGTATGGGATTATGTGGTTTTGCAAGCCCAATCTCAGGAGCCATCTCTTTCAACAAATTATGTAAATACAAATGTTTACCCTGCCGTGCAATCACTAATTGATATTATTGAAAATAATTCCACTTGTATAGATCCAATGTTTTTTATGACTTGGGGAAGAAAGTATGGGGATGCTTCTAATTGTGCACCTTGGCCTCCAGTTTGTACTTATTTAGGAATGCAACAGCAACTTAGATTACGATATTTGGACTTTAGTTTTACTCATGATGCATCTTGTTCTCCTGTGGGAATGGCATGGAAAGAATCTATCTCACAAGATTCAACATTAAATCTGTATTCTCCTGACAATAGTCATCCTTCTGTATATGGTACTTATTTGTCGGCTTGTACTTTTTATGCTTCTATTTTTAAGAATAGTCCTCTAGGTACTACTTATATTCCAAATGGTATAGATACTGTAACGGCTTCTTTTTTGCAGGATATTGCATCTAATACGGTTTTAGATAGTTTATCAATTTGGAATATATTTAATGCCGATTTTACTTATAATCAAATAGGGGATAGTGTAAGTTTTATGAACCTATCTTCCAATTATGAAAGTGTAGTATGGGATTTTGGAGATGGACAAGTATCTATTGATGAAAATCCTTTGCATACTTATGATTTCCCAGGAACTTATACGGTTACTCTATCTGTTTTTACAAATGACTCTTGTGTATCGGAAACTGTTAGCTCTGAGATAAACTTAAGTTTCTCTACTTCCATTCCTACAATTAATGTAGAAAAGAAAATAATTAGAATCACAGATATTTTAGGTAGAAAAACTCTTTTTAAAAAGAATACATTACTTTATTATTTATTCGATAATGGGGAAGTTGAAAAGAAAATTGTTATTGAATAAGCTCTACTAGAATCTTATTGCTATTTTTGCAGAATAATAATAGCCAAATGAGTAATTTTTCAGAAATAAACTTAAGCAATCAATTACAAAATGCAATTTCCGATTTAGGATTTGAAAAACAAACACCTATACAGGAGGAAACTTTTTCTAAAATACTAGGAGGTAAAGATTTAGTAGGTATAGCGCAAACTGGTACAGGTAAAACCATAGCTTACTGTTTACCCCTTTTACAAGAATTAAGCTATTCCAATCAGAATAATCCAAGAATTTTAATTTTAGTTCCTACCAGAGAGTTAGTGGCTCAAGTTGTAGAAACTCTCAAGGGTTTAACCGAGTATATTACATGCAGAATTATTGGTGTTTATGGTGGTACTCACATGAATACCCAGAAAATAATGTTGCAAGATGGAGCAGATGTAATAGTGGCTACTCCTGGTAGATTATACGATTTGGCACTTTGTAGAGCTTTGCAATTAAAAGGAGTTAAGAAATTAGTGATTGATGAGGTAGATGTAATGTTAGATTTAGGATTCCGTCATCAACTGATAAATATTTTTGAGTTACTTCCTGAAAAAAGACAAAATGTAATGTTTTCTGCAACCATGACGGAAGAAGTAGAGTTACTGATTAACTCTTATTTTAGTAAAGCAGAAACAATACAGATTGCATTGAGTGGTACTCCTTTGGATAATATATCTCAAACTAAATATGCGGTACCTAATTACTACACAAAAGTAAATTTATTGTCTTATTTATTAAAAGATAAAGAGGAGATGAAAAAGGTTTTGGTTTTTGTTTCTTCTAAGAAAATTGCAGATAAATTATTTGAAGCTTTAGAGGAGTTTTTTGTGAAGGACATAGCGGTTTTACATTCTAATAAATCACAAAATTATAGGTTTAGATCTATAAAGAAATATGATGAAGGGACTTGTAGAATACTTGTTGCAACCGACATTGTTGCTAGGGGATTGGATTTGGACAAGATATCACATGTTATCAATTTTGATACTCCTATTTACCCAGAAAACTACATGCACCGGATTGGTAGAACAGGGAGAGCGGAAGAAGAAGGGAAATCTATTTTGTTTTTCACAGAGAGAGAGGAGAAAAATAAAGAATATATAGAAGATTTAATGAATGTTGTTATCCCAGAATTAAAAATACCTGAAGCAGTGGAAGTAACACAACAACTCACAGAAGAAGAACATAAAGCAAATGGTAAAAACTTTTATCGAAATGTAAAAAAGGTAGAAGTAGGAGCTTCTTTTCATGATAAAAAAGAGAAAAACCTAAAGGTAAATGATAGGGATAAATGGAGAAAAGAGAGAAGAGTAAAATACAAAAAACCAAAAACAAGAGGGGATATAGGAGTAAACAGAAGAAGGAAATAATTTACTGCCTTTAGCGAAATTAAAATTATGAAACGAATACTATTTATCTTAGCAACATTACTTTCTACAATATCATTTTCACAAATTAACTTTAGTGCAGAAACAATAATAAGTAACGATACTATGGGTTACGGAAGACCCAGAATGGCGATAACTGCAAACGATATCCCTGTAGTTATTTGGTTTAAAGAAGGGTCAAATCAATCTATAAAAATAAGTAGAGGAACTGGAGGTGGAACTTTTTCAATTCCCACGGATGTGGTAAGTCCTGATTTGGATCCTACAGGATTTATTGGCCCAGAAATTGCCGCTAAAGGAGATACGATTTACATTACCTTTATATGTGGAGCTTATAGTAATGACGCTATTATGATAAAAAAATCCTTTGATGGAGGACTTACTTTTTCCGATACTGTTAGGGTTTCTCCTAACGATAATAGTTTTAAATATACCATGCCAAATGTTGCGGTAAAGGATGATGGAAACCCTATAGTTACTTATATGCAATCTTCATCTACCTGGACTGATTGGGAGCAAATGGTAAATATTTCTACAGATTATGGAACTATATTTTTGGGTGGAGTAGATGCTTCTGCTATTTCTCCAGGTGAGCCCTGCGATTGTTGTAAATCAACTATTGTAACACAAGGAAATAATGTCTATTTACTTTTCAGAAATGATGTTAGTAATGTACGAAATACTTATGTTTCCAAATCTACTGATGGGGGACTTACTTTTACTTCATATCAGGATTTGGACGATTTGAATTGGAGTATTCCTTCTTGTCCTACATCCTCTCCAAATGGGGTGATAAATGGTGATTCTATTTTGGTAGCAAGTAGAAGTGGAGCAACTGGAATACATCAAGTTTATTATACCAATGTGAACTCCTATAATTTGCAAAATGATTATTACCGAACAATTGATGAAATTGGCCCAGGACTGCAAGATAAGGTAGAAGTAGCAGGAAAGGGTAATACATTGGGAATTGTATGGCAAGATAGTAGGAGTGGAAATAACGCTTGTTATTTGTCCTACACAACTGATGGAGCAAGTAATATTGGAGGTTCTATTGAAATGTCGGATTCAAATGCAGTAGGACA
>Ga0257121_1002502_pt1 | contig 12883 bp, 14 predicted proteins | sample SI106_100metaG_FD_190180 | JGI IMG/M metagenome (GOLD analysis project Ga0257121, IMG submission 190180) | Marine microbial communities from Saanich Inlet, British Columbia, Canada - SI106_100 | ecosystem: Environmental > Aquatic > Marine > Inlet | place: Canada: British Columbia | collected... | reverse complement strand
AAAAAATGAAGGAATTAAAATAACTACAAAGGAAACGCTTGTTTTCAATACGCATATTGGAAATGCTGAAATAAACCAAACAACAATTCACAAAAGGGAATTTCCCAATATCAAAAGTGAGATTATAGAAGGTCCTTTTAAAAATAGTAAGATAAATGTGATTTTTGAAGAACTTGGCGATGGTACAAGAGTTTCATGTAAAATTGAACTTTCAGTCTCGTTAAAATATAAAATTCTTTCAAGTATAATTATTAAAAAATACAAAATAATTTTAACTTCATTACTTTATAAGATGAATTCACTTGCTACAGAAAAGTAATAAATTTATAGATTAATACAGAGTTAAAGTATTGGTTAATGAAATAATTAATTGGGATAATGTTTTTCTTCAATCAGAAACTTTTCAGAAGAACAAACCATTTCAATATGGATTCATAAAGAATTTTCTTAACAAAGAATTTTATGATATTTTATATAATTCCTATCCAAAAGATGATGATTCATGGATTACACCAAAAGATTTTGGGCGTTCTGCAAAAAAGAGATGGTTTGGGATAGCAGATCCAAACTCAGATAAATGTTCACTTGATGTAGAAGATTCATCCTTAAATGAATCATGGAATAAATTTTTTCATTATATCCATAGTAAAGAATTTCTAGAAAACATGAGTAAATTTTCTAATGATAAAATAAGTGAATTAAAACATTTTACATTCATTAAAAATGGAAAAGGTAGTTTTAATATGCCACATACACATCATCCAACAGAAAAAAAAGAGGATTATGGATATAATTTAACACTACTAGTTTATTTTGCAAAAGGTTGGAAGAAGGGAGATCCGGGTGGAACATATCTATCTTCAGAGGAAGATGAAGAATCAATAATTTTTGAACCATATGATCTTGATAATTCATGTGTAATATTTGCAGAATCCTCACATTCTTGGCATGGTTCCAGATATATGACACAAGATGCAATAAGACGCTCAATTCAGTTTACATTAATTTAATTAAGTTTTAAGATATTTTTGATAAACGATTTGCAAAGGTCAAGTATACAAGATTGCCGGAAGACGCCAACACATACGAAATAGTGACTCCAATCATGCCATACATTTGTCCTAATGTGATAATTCCAGTAATAGTGATTGCTACTTGTATGGATAATCCTATCAAGGGATTCTTACTTTTTTCCTGTCCTAAGAATTTTGACTGATAAAATAATGTTCCAGTTGCAGGTATTATACTAACACTTAATATTTGAATAGATATTACAACATCTACAAATTTTTCAAAGAATAAAGGAATAAGCAATGGAGATAGTATTATGGTTGTGATACAAATTATGATTGCAAATAAAAATGTCCATAGTTTGACTTTTGTAGTTGGAACACCATTGGCATCATGTGAAAGTGTAAATTTGAAAACAATTTGCGGAATAACCATTAGAATTGCATAGAATTGTAATGCTAATGCAAGATTACCTAATACTATGAATCCTAAAAGTGGGGCTATAATCACTTTATCTATATTTCCTCTAAAACCACCTACAACAGATAATGCATAATTATTTACTATGAATCCTGATCGTGTTTTCAAAGATGAATAATTTATTTTAGAATCTTTCAATCCTTTATATATTATTAATGTAAAATGTATGTAAGATAATGCTAATGCATATAATATTCCATCAACACCAAAAATAGAATAAAATCCAAATCCTAGAATAAAAACTAACATTCGTTGAGTTAGAATATATTTTGAATAATTACCAAATAATTTTTTTCCAAGTAGATATCCTATCGCCATATCATTAACAGCATAACCAATTACAAGCAAACTTAATTCTAATTGTCCATATATAAAAAAAATAATTAATGCCGTTATAGATGCTACAACAATAGAGATGAAAAATAAAGTAGATACAACATTAGTTTTTTTTGCAGAATAAACTGTTATCGTTTGTTGTGTACCTATTAATGTCACAACATATGCAATTCCTGCAATACCAAGTAGATAATGAAGTTGTCCATAATCTTCTACTTCAATAAATGATGCAATAGATAACCAAAATATTCCAGTTATTACGACACCTATAACATCAGCCGAACCTAATGTAAATAGATCTTTAAAAGAAGAGAATTTTGAATTAGTGTTTTCATCATCCATTAGGGTACAACTATTTTAAGAATTTTACAAGTCTTCATATGTATTTCGAATAAAATATCTGCTAAAATACTAAAAAAGACCTATTTATCTCCTAATATTACGGGGTTTATGCAATTAAAAAATTTCTCCTTAAATATCGAAATGATAAAATCTGGAAAAAATTTTCTTGGTATTTTAAATGATATTAAACGAAGACCAGAAGATGCTGCAAAGGAATTACAAATTTCATTAGATGAAATTAATTCAATTATTAATGGAAAAAAATTACTATCTTCAGAAATTGTAAATAAAGCAATTAAAATTTGGCCAGTTAATGCTAGAGACTTCTATGTAATTCAAGATGATTGCACATCTGGAATTAAACTTATGAGATCAGAGGAATCAAAAAAATCTAGTCGTATTATGAATAGGGCTGGAAAACCCTATTATGAATATCGAGATACTGTAATGAGTACTGTAGCTCCGTTTAGACCTGAATGGATTCTTGATTTATGTATAGTTGATGATAATGAGGCTACAAATTCTAAAGTTCAATGGAACAATGGTCATTTTATGCATCAGTTTACTTATTTTATTGGTGAAGTAAATTTCTATTATAAGGATTCAAACGGAAAGAAAAAAGTTGCAATTATGAACACTGGTGATTCCATGTATATCACTCCATTTACACCACATTCTTTTACAACTAGAAAAGGTGCTAATGAACCTGGTTTAATTTTAGCATTAACTTACGGTGGAAAACTTACTGGTGATGTCCAACAGGAATTATCTGGATTATCAGTAGAACTTGGTACTAATTTTGCTTTGGATTTTTCATCAAAGGAATCTTCTAGTGGATCTCTTTTAAAATATCATAGAGAAATTTCTAATTTGTCTTTTGAAGAATTATCAAAAAATACTTCAATTTCTATATCTGAATTACAATTATTTGAAATTGGAACAAAAATTCCATCTATTTCTAATTTAAAACAAATTGCACATGCATTAACAATCAATCTCAGAGATTTACTCCCAAATGATGAAATTGAAGATAAAGTAATTATTAAACAGAATAAAGACAAAAAAAAATGGTTTTATCCTGAAAATACAAAATCATATGAATTTAATGAATTAGCAAATACATCTGTATTACCTTTTTCCAAATCTTTTGAAATTAAAGTGCTTAATTCTAATAATTCTGAATTAGATCTTGAATCTGGGTTACATCAATATGTTTACAATGTTGGTGATTCTTCAATTTCAATTAATTGGAAATTGGGAGAAGAACAATCTAATGAATTAATCCATCCTAATGATTCAGTATACATGAAACCATTCATTAAACATAATTTTAGTGGAAATGGAAAACTTTTGGTTTTACGAATTGGTGGTAAAATTGCAGGCGATTCTCAACGAGAACTCTCTGTAATTGGAAGAAATAATGCAGAAAGAGCTATTTCTGAAACTATGCAATGGTTTAATCCAAAGGGAAATAATTAATTGTTCCACTTTTTTTAAAAATCATGAATCAAAAAAATGTCATAATTATAATGATTGATGGTGGAAGACTTGATCGAGCTCAAAATTCTGATATTTTTAAAAAATTAAAATCTAAATCAATATTTTTTTCAAATTCTATTACATATGGACCTCATACAATTGCTGCAATGCATGCTATTTTTAGTGGATCATATGGCTCTAGAACTGGAACAAATAGTTATTGGTCAACTTTCAAATTTAAAAAAGATAAATTCAAAACACTTACTGAATATCTAAAAACAAAAAATTATGATACCTATGCTGATGTAATTAATCAATTAGTAGTTCCAAAACAAGGTTTTGATAATTATGTTGTACATGATGAATTAAAAGATGATTTAGTTAAACGTCATAAAATTCTTTTAGAAGAAATGAACAATAGAGATTCTAATAATAATTTTTTTCTGTATTTACATTATAGTAAAATCCATACTGGAATTATGAATGAAGTTCTCAAAGTATATGATAATTATAGCAATGATTTTTTTTCAAATAAACAAAAAAATGAATCACGATATGATAATTTATTTCAAGCAGCTGAATCATATTTAGATGAAATTTTAACAAAAATACATCAACTGGAATTAGATAAAGATTCTATAATTTTGGTAATGTCTGATCATGGGATTAGTGTAGGTGAAAAACTTGGTGAAAGAGCATATGGTGCTTATTGTTATGACTACACACTTAGAAATTTTGCTTATTTTTTAATTCCTAAGTCTCAACCTTTAGAAATTAAACAACAAATACGCACAATTGACTATATGCCTACTATTTTGGATTTTTTGAATATTCCATTAGATGAATCTTATTCTAATTTAGATGGAATTTCTTTATTACCTTTAACTGAAGGAAAATCAATTTCTGAACCTTATGCTTTTTCTGAAACTGGAAATCCTTTACAAGATAAATCTCCACCAAAAGAACCTAATACAAAATCAATTAGAACATCTGATTGGAAATTAATTTTTAATGAATATAATAATACTAAAGAACTCTATAATCTTCAATTAGATCCTGATGAAAATAATAATTTAATTGGAACAGGAGAAAAAATTGAAGAACTTTTGTGGTTTGAATTACAGAATTTAATTAATAAATGTGATTAAAAAGAAAATATTTTTTCAGCATTTTTCAAATCTTGCATTGTATCTATTTCACACCATTGTCCGGAAACTAAAATTGGTTCAATCTTTATGTTAGAATCAATTAATTCTTGAATCATATCTGTTACATATGCCTTTAAAATTGATGGTGCTTCATGAAATGAACCTGTATTACTATTTACTAGTTCCTCATATTTTTTAATAAATAATTCACTTCCTTTGTTTGCAAATTTTATAATTCCTAAAAATTCTCCTACATTATTGTTTATATTTTTTATATTTTTTTTAATTTGAATAATATCACTATTGTTTTTTATTTCCACATTTTCAGCTTCTAATTTTGGATGTTCTGTTCTACCTTCATAATTTTTCTCCCAATTCATATCTACTGCAATTGAAATATTTTCTTTTGATTTCATAATTTTTTCTATTATTTTTAATTCAAAAATTATATCTGAATATAAAATCAAAGTATCTTTTTTAAAAAATTTTTTTGCTTCCATCAAACTTCCTAAAATATCATGTTTTTCAAATTCTAGATCTTTAACATATTTTACATTTTTTATGGTAAATTTTTCACTATATGGACCAGTAATTACGTATACTTCACTAATTCCTACTTTATTTAATACTGATAATTGGTACTCAATAATTGATTTTCCGTTTACTTTAACCATTGATTTTGGTGTATTTCTAGCCTCAGTACTGATTCTTCTACCTGAACCTGCTGCTATTATTATTGCATTCATTTTAATGATTTCATAAATCTAGTTTTAATATTTGGTGGTGTAATGTCTACCCTAATACTTCTAACATTACTTTTTTCAATTTTTACTAATATGCAGATTGGTCCATTTTCTTTTTTTATTTTAGAAAATATTTTTCTAATTTGTTCCTTTTTAGAAATTTTATATGTTTTAAATTTTGCAACTTTTGCAATTTTTTCTAATTTTATTATTTTTGAATTTGTTGGTTGACCTCCAGTTGATTCATGGGATTTATTATCAAAAATAATGTGAATGAAATTTTTTGGTTTTAATGAACCAATTGTTACCAATGAACCCAAATTCATTAGTATATTTCCATCTCCATCAAAGATATAGATTTTTTTTCCTGGATTTGAAAGTGCAACTCCTAATCCTATTGATGAAGCTAATCCCATAGATCCAATCATGTAAAAATTGTTTACTTTTTCATTTGTTTCATACAGATCTCTACTCATAAATCCATTTGCTGAAATAATTGGTTGATTACCTATTTCTTGTGAAATTAATTTTACAGCCTCTTTTCTAATCAAGAAAATCCCTCTTTATGATTAAAGCAATTATTTTCTTTTCTTTTAATTTCATTACTGCCCAATCACATACATTTTTAAAATTTTTATCATTAATGATCTTTGACTCTAATCCAATAATTTTTATCAACTCCGGTTGAATTTCTCCAATTTTTTCATGTTCTGGAGCATCATCTTTTAGAAAACCTCTCCACCCAATTAATAATATCATTGGAATCTCATATAGTTTAATCAATGATGTAATTGTACTGAGTGAATTTGCAAATCCTGCATTTTGCATAAATACTAAGGATTTTTTATTTGACATACTCAGCCCTGCTGCAATTCCTATTGCTTCTTCTTCTCTAGTTGTAATTAAAATTTTTTCTTTTTTTAATCCTTCATCTATAAAATATTTCATTGTTGAATCTGGAACTCCTATAAAATTTTTAATTCCTTTTTTCTTTAATATGTTAAAAATTTGTCTTTGTGTTTTTTCATTCAATTTATGTAACCCATTTTTTTCAAATTCTTTTCAATCATTTTTTCTTGATCATTAATTTTATACATTTCCTGAAGTTTAAAAATATCAATCATACTTGATAATTCAGTATTTACTTGATCTAAACTTTCTTTTTCAAGTGTCTCTTGTAATACTTTTAACATTATATTATGTGCTGCACGTAAGGATTGATTTGCATAAATCACCATCTTTATTTTATGTGAAATAAGTTCATCAACTTTTACAGATGGATATGAAGTAGGAACCACTACTAATGGAATTTCTCCTTTCCATTTATTTGAAAATTCAAAAATTTCATTTGGAGTATTTTTTTTAGAATGAATTAAAATTGCATCTGCACCTGCATTTTCATATGCATTAGCTCTTCTAATTGCTTCATCCATTCCTTTTTCTGCAATTAATGCTTCTGTACGTGCAATTATCATAAAATTTTTATCTTTTTTTGATTCATTTGCAGCTATAATTTTTGCTACAAAATCTTTTTCTGGTAAAAGATCTTGTTTAGAATTTTCTAAGAGACTATTTTGTTTTGGAAAAGTTTTATCTTCAATACTAATTCCTGCTATTCCTGCTTTTTCATATTTTTTTACTGCATGACTTACATTTGCTGGGCCACCAAATCCTGTATCACAATCTGCAATTACTGGTATATTACAGGCATCAACCATATTTTCAGCAGATTTAAGAAAATCTGTCATTGTTAAAATACTTGCATCTGGTAATGCATGAGTTGCTGAAATAGCAAAACTTCCTGCCCAAATTGCATCGTATCCAGTTACTTCTACAAGTTTTGCAGATAACGCATCAAATGCACCCCCTATTTTCATAATGGATTTTTCTTCTAAAATTTCTCTTAATTTTTTACTACTGGACATTATCACGTCTCTTGCTATTGTACTTATAAAGAATATTCAAATTAAGAAAAAACATTGTATACAATTAGACAGCCTAATAGAATAATATTTGGAATGAATTCTACTAAAGAATTCTCGTTTGAAAAAAATTCTCTGATAATCACCTCTTCTGGAGCAAAATCTAGAGGCTGGTTAGACTATCTTAACATTAAAGATTATCAAATATTTGATTCTGTTGAACCTAATCCTTCAATGGAAACAGTTGAAAAAATTCTAGCTGAATATGATCAAACTTTTTCTAATGTAATTGGTTTGGGTGGAGGAAGTTCTTTAGATGTAGCAAAATTTGTAGCTAATAAATTAAAAATTAAAAAAATTTTAATTCCAACTACTTTTGGAAGTGGCAGTGAAGTAACTAGAATTTCAGTATTACAAATAGATGGAAAGAAAACTAGTTTTCATAGTGATGATTTATTAGCAGATATTTCAATAATTGATCCTTATTTTATTAAAGATGCTCCATTTGAAATAATTAAAAATTCTGCAATTGATGCATGTGCACAATGTACAGAAGCTTTTGATAGTAGACTTGCAAATATTTATACAAAATTTCTTTGTGAAAAAGCTTTTGATATTTTAGAGAAAGCATTAATTGATAAAACATATGAAAATCTAGCTTATGGTGCTATGATTTCTGGTTTAGGTTTTGGAAATTCTTCAACAACTCTTGGACATGCATTATCATATGTTTATTCTAATGAAGGTATTTCTCATGGACATGCATTATCATTTACAACACTAATTGCTCACAAATTTAATAATTCAAAATTTTATGATAGATTCAAAATTTTAGTTGATAACTTAAATTTTAAACCTATAAAATTAAAACAAAATTTACAAAATGCATCCAAATTAATTCAAACTGATAGAAAACATTTAGACAATAATCCAAAAAATGTATCTGATGATGATATTGTTACATTATTAAAATTGATTAATTTTAAAAATATTTAAGATCTATAATTTTCTTTTAATATAATCAATAGAATAGACTGGTGTTGGATCCACTTTATTAATTATTGCTAAATATATTGATGCATAATCTAATATGTAAATTAAATTTACTAACTTAGAAATTATATCTCCTTCAATTGAAGTAATTTTTTTAAATTTAATATCTTTTTCATTAAAGTATTCTTCAAATATTTTCCATCTCTGTTTAGTTTTTTCATAATCATCTTTTCCTTGAAGTAAAATAGGTTGAACATTTGATTTAATCTCCCATGATATTATTCCATTATGACTGGCTTCAACAACATCTTCAACTATTGCATGCATTTTTGCATTTTCTTGTAATGAACATTTGAATCTAATTGCAGCTGCTTCAAATCCCCATGGATAATAAATTAAAGGAATTTCATTTATTGATAAAGCTAAATTTAATGCTTCATTGTTTGTTTTTAAATTATTTGAACAAATATTTTTTCTAGTTGTTTCTAATTGGTTTATTGAATTTTCAATTTCATCTTTTTTAATTGGAAAGATTGATCCTAGTGTTCGTAAAATTGAATATAAAAAATTTACAAAAGATGCTCTAGGAGAATGATTTTTCTGAATTTTTATGAATTCAATATTATTTTGATTACAATATTCTTCCATTTTTCCACCTGATGAAAATGCAATTATTTTACATCCAATTTTATTTGCTGCTTGTAATGCAGTAAGTGTTTCAATAGTATTTCCAGATACACTAGTTGTAATTACTAATGTTTGTGAATCAACATTTTTTGGAAGAAGATATCCTTTTACAACATTTACATGTAAATTTGTTTTAGATAAGATCGCTGAGAAAAAATCTCCCATTGTACCTGAACCGCCCATACCAGCAAATACAATATGTTTAACTGGCTCTCTAAACTTAGTTTCAGCCTTAAAATAAGCATTTTTTGCAATTTCTGGCCAATCATCATATATCTTGAACATTTTTTTACTATCTATTTTTTCAAGATCTAATTGAGTAATCACTAAAATTAGTATATATGATTATAATATAATGTTTGAATTTTATTCCATGTTTATAATTTCACAAAACAACTATTTCGTTAAAATAGGGTATTATTTTAAAAATTATTATGAATGATTTATCAAAAATGAATTCATCTTTACGTACTGTTGAATGGAAAAATAATAAAGTAATAATGATTGAACAAACAAAGCTTCCTAATGAATTAATTTTTGTAGAATATGATGATTTCAATCAAGTTGCAAATGCTATTAAAACTCTCATTGTACGTGGTGCGCCTGCAATAGGAGTATCTGGTGCATTTGGATTAGGATTAGCAGTATTACAAAGTAAAGCAACTTCAAAAGATGAATTAATTTTAGATTTAGAGGAAGCAAGAAAAATTCTTTTTGCAACAAGGCCTACTGCGGTAAATTTAGGTTGGGGATTGGAAAAAATTATGAAGGTTGCAAATACTGGAAATTCAGTTGAAGAAATAAAAGAATTAGTAATTTCAACTGCAAAAAAAATGGCTGATGAAGATATTGAAATTAATAAAACAATGGGAAAAAATGGTGCTTCACTTTTTAATGATAATGACACAATCATGACTCACTGTAATGCAGGTGCTTTAGCTACTGTTGCATATGGAACTGCATTAGGTGTTATTCGTGCAACTAGAGAAAGTGGTAAAAATGTTAAAGTAATTGCTACTGAAACAAGACCAATTCAACAAGGTTCAAGATTAACTGCTTTTGAGTTAAAACATGATGGATTTGATGTTAGTTTAGTTCCTGATACTGCTGTAGGGTATTCAATGGCAAATGGATTGGTAAACAAAGTTGTAGTTGGTGCAGATAGAATTGTAAAGACCGGTCATGTTTTTAATAAAATTGGAACTTATCAAGTAGCAACAATGGCAAAACAACATGGAATTCCATTTTATGTTGCGGCACCATTATCTACAATTGATATGGAAACTAAAGCTGAAGATGTTGTAATTGAAATGAGAAATGGAACTGAGGTGACTGGTATCGGTGATAGAAAAACAGCTCCTGATGACATCAATGTGATCAATCCCGCATTTGATATGACTCCTCCGGAATTAATTTCCGGTATAATAACTGAAAAAGGTGTGGCTACTGCTCCTTTTGAAGAATCTATCCAAAAATTATTTCAAACTAGTTAATATTATAATTTAAAAATATTATAATTCTATTTTTTCAATTTTATTGTCATAAGAGGACCAGCCATCTTCTGTTGAAAAGCCTTCTATAGTTATTTGAATTCCTTTTCGTTCTGTATCTCTATTTAGATATCGTACTCCATGCTCCGCATGTGGTCCATCTTGAAAAATTATACAACTATTTTCCAAATTATATGGTTCAAAAATTATTTCTGAACCTTCATCTTTTGAAATATAAGTTCCACCAGGTTCCCCATTTGGCCAATTTTTATTAAAATATATTATTAAAATTAGTGTACTTGGACCTACATCGTGTATGTGAGGTAATTGATAACCACCACGAAGCATATTTAAAAAAACAAAATGTTTTGTTTTGTTTACATTAATTTTTGAAAATTTCTGAATTTTTTCTATAAATTCATTAGAATGTAAATATCTATAAAATAAATTCCATTCTGGACTAACATCCTTATCTTCTTCATTTGGATCAAGTATTCCATTTTTTACATTTTTACCCCACCATCTTCTAAATGCAGATTTATCTGGAGTTTCAATTTTTGTAAATGTGTCTATTTTAGGAAATGTTTCATAAAGTTTTTTATAAAAATCTTCATAAAAGATATTCTCTAAAAATGTAAATTTAGTTGGATTTTTATTTTTAAAATCATCAGATTTTAAAAAAACATTTTCCCAATTAATTATTTTTGAATACTCTTCCATATTATTCATTATATTCATTATATTTGAAGTGCATGGGTATTCATTTTATAAAAAATTCCTGTTAAAAATTGTTTATATGCTTTTTTTATTATTGGATAGAATATTTTTGCTTTTAATGATAATTTTAATTCTACATCAATGATAATTTTAGTTTTTGAATCTTCTGATAAAAATTTTACTTCTACAATTGTTCCTTTTGCTGGTCCATCTAAAATTTCAGAAAAAAATACATCATCATTAATTTTATGACTACTAGTTTGGGTAATTTTATTTTTCAAATATGTTGCAAATACTAAAATCTCTTTTGTAATTACTTCATCATCATTTTTTTTAATTATTTCTACTGATTCAATTTGGTTTAAATAATTTGAATAATATTCATAATCAATAAATAATTTTTCTAAAATTATTTTATTTGCTTCTACATCAAGTTCAAAATTTAATTTACTCAATTTATTCAATTATATTTATTAGAACTGAGTATAAAAATGAATTTTTGTTTTTTATTATATTATATTATTGATTAAAACATATTCTATTTTTTTTATGAGATTTAATTTAGATATATCTAAAAAAATGTATTTTGATATTTTGTTGCTCTTGTATTGGTAAATTTTAATTTAAATATTAAAAATATTATTTATACTCAAAAAAAAGACTTTATGAATATATTATATCTAAAGTAAAATTATATGGATATTATAGAATAATTAGTTATTTCAAGATAATTAGTTACTCCAAGCTAATTAATACAAAGTTTTTATTGTTTTTCAAACTGTTGTATGAAATATGAGTACAGTTTCTGCCCAGGCAATTGAGGAATCTTTGAAACAATGTATGGATCCTGAAGTTCCTCTTAATATTGTAGAAATGGGATTAATCTATGGAATTGATGTTAAAGAAAATAATGATGTTAATATTAAAATGACAATGACTACACAGGGTTGTCCTTTACATGAAACATTAATTGCAGATGCAACAAGATTTGCTAAAAAAGTTCCAGGAGTGAATGATGTTAAAATTGATATTGTATGGGAACCTGCATGGACAATGGATAAAATGACTGAAGAAGGGAAACTCAAAATTAAAGAAATGGGTGCTGGTGGATTAAATACTCCTGCTCCAATTAATTATGAAACTGCATTACCTCAAGGAGTTGGAAAATTAGTACAACAAGAAGATGGTTCAATGGTTTTAGCTAATGAACATGAACAAGGATTTATGGTGAATCAAGCTATTGTTGATTTTTGGAAATCTTGTAATGGTGAACGTAAAATTACTGATTTGGTAGAAGTATTTGCACAACAAACAGGATTACAAAGAAATCAAGTTGAAAAAGAAGTTATGCAATTACTTCAACAGTTACGTGATGGCGGATTAATTGCTATTGCAGGTCAACCTGATAAACCAAATGTTGAATTTAAAAAATAATTTTAAAAAATATAATTAGAGTTTGCACCATCAAAGTTTATTGTAACTCCTGAAAGATATTTTATATTATTTTCAATTATTGCTTTAACAAAATTTCCTAT
>Ga0257121_1002478_pt1 | contig 12973 bp, 7 predicted proteins | sample SI106_100metaG_FD_190180 | JGI IMG/M metagenome (GOLD analysis project Ga0257121, IMG submission 190180) | Marine microbial communities from Saanich Inlet, British Columbia, Canada - SI106_100 | ecosystem: Environmental > Aquatic > Marine > Inlet | place: Canada: British Columbia | collected... | reverse complement strand
CCAGAACAAGCGTCAAATTTTGCATTGCGATACGCTTCAAATTGCTGGCTAAAAAATGTCGAATCAGAAAATTGTACTTTTTCGCATGTAGTTGCCGAAAATGCATCGAATTTAAAAATCGGACGTTCCTATTTTCATCATGGGTTTGATTATGGCGGTGGAGGAAGAGCTTATGGTGTTTCTCTTCAATTTACCACGAACGAATGTTTGATTGAGGATAATATTTTTGAGCATTTGAGACATTCTATGTTATTGCAGGCAGGGCCAAACGGCAATGTATTCGCATATAATTTTTCAACTGATCCTTATTGGACAAGCAGTAGTCCGTTTATCCCCAATGACGCAGCGGGTGATATGGTGCTGCATGGTAATTACCCTTACGCCAACTTATTTGAACAAAATAGTGGCCAGAACATAGTGATTGATAACTCTCATGGCGCCAATGGACCGCACAATACTTTTTTAAGAAATAGAGCATCTTTATTTGGAATATTTTTTAGTGATGCCACATCCCCCTCTCAAAACCTTGTGGGCAACGAGATTCCTAATACTTCCTCTCCCTACAGTTTGGTAAATTATAACATCCAAGGTGCTGATCAATTTGAATACGGCAACAATAATAAGGGAAACATCACGCCGAATGGAACAGAAGTTTTAGGAGATGAAAGCTATTTTTATACTGACACACCAGTATTTTTGAACGCAACAGAATGGTCTGGGATTGGCACACCAAACGTTATGGAACAAAATACGATACCTGCACAAACTCGATTTGAGACAAATGCCATTTATGATTATTCCTGTGAAGAGGAGGAGCCCGTTCTTCATACTACAAATGAAGATTTGAGTAATTTCAGCCTCTATCCAAACCCTACATCAGACCAATTGATTATTGAAAGCGATCGAAAGGGGACAGTCTTTATTTATGACGTAAAGGGTTCTTTGGTGGTTGAGTTACAGGTTGAATCCGGCATCAACAAGTTGAATGTGATTTCTTTTCCAATTGGTATTTACCGTGTTGTATTGTTGAATGTGAAAAAAGAAATAGTACAGCAAAAATCCTTTGTAGTGGATTGAATTATCGAGGATAAACCAAAGCTCAAATTTAAAGTAAAAAAAAAGGCAGCCGAAGCTGCCTTTCTACTTTTACAAGTACAAAAATTACTTAATAACGATTCTTGAAGAAAATTCGTTTGTGTTATCAGCAACTTTAATTACGTAAACACCAGCGTTGATGTCTAAGTTAAAGTTTTTAGTTGCATTAGAAACAGCAGACAAATTCTCAGTGTAAACAACTGCACCCATCATGTTTGTGATAGTTAATGACGCATTGTCAAAAGCATAGTCGTTAAAGTCTATTGAGAACGCACCGTTAGATGGGTTTGGAGAAACACCAATCGCCATTGGATTGTTTTCTTCAAGACCAGTTTGATCAATTTCAATAACTGCCAAATCATCATAGTAGTAGTCTCCTGGATTGTAAACACCTTGCTGTGTAACATCCACTTGAGTTCCCCATAGGTCAAGACCACCTAGACCAATTCCATCAGCGGTATAAGTCGCGTTACCTACACCATAGCTGGTTCCGTCAACAAGCAATTCAGCTGTTGCAGCATCTAAGTCAATTAACATTTCAACAACAAACCAAGTATCTGGAGTCAATGGCGCTTGCCCAAAATAAGCCGCATCATCACCCATTAATAATAAGGAATCACCCATGATGTATAAAGCATTTGGTTGACCACCACTTCCATCCATGTCTGAATCACCAACACCGATATATCCACCAGCACTTCCAGCAGGAAGATATAGGCTCATTGTTACAGCATACCTACCTGTAGTTAAGTCAGTCCAAGACCAAATTGCATCAGAATCGATTGTTCCGTCACTACCAGAGCGACCCGCAAGTGTTCCAGAAGAAGCTGCTAAATCAGTTACCTGAGCAGAGTATCCTGCTGAAGCAGAACCATTGGCTACTCCCCATTCTCTCCATCCATTAGCTGAACCAACTTCGGTAAGCAGATCTCCGGCCGCATAGCCATCAAAGTCTTCAGAAACTAGTGTAGTTTGAGCATTCATTAAAAAAGGTACCGCAAAGGCGGCAGAAAGTAAAAGTTTTTTCATTGTATTTAATTTTAATTAATAATTATTATCTAAATTAATAAATTTTAAATGCCTAATCATTATAAAAAATAATTGTTGTCATGAAAAATAAATGATTAGGCAAAATTCATTTGTAGTTGATTGATTTACTATGCTCTACAATTAACATGAATTAAAAGCGTTATTTATAAAAAAAATTCTTCTCTTATACACTTGTTTTTATAATTATTTCAGCTTGTGCAAAAGCACCTAGGACTCCTGAAAAATGTAGTTTTGTTGAAGATTCAGACAATTATTTTAGTATTCAAAATAACGATGATTCTCCCGGTCGATACGATGAAATTAGCCACGAGCGGAAGGCCAATACTTCGGCTTTGTTAGAGTCCATTGACCCCAGTATATTCGATTTGCTTACAAGTCCATAATTCAAATTGCCTCTTATTTTACCTGATGGTAAGTATAAACAATAAACTGTCAGGGGGATTGTTTTTTTTTAATTAAAAACATTATTTTGGGGTAAATTTTGAATAATGAAAAACCTTGCTGTTGTCTTTTCTGCTCTATTTATATTTGGATCATACTACTCACAAAACATATTAATTAACGAGGACTTTGAAGGAGCAAGTTTACCTTCAGGTTGGTCCATTTCTACGAATGCCACAGACGGGGGTTGGAACTTAGGAACCAATCAAGGCATTGAGAGTCAATGGTGGTCAGTAGCCCCTCATGGAAATATCATTGGCACAAATGATGATGATTGTGATTGTGATAAAAGCATGGATTATTTAATCATGCCGTCTGTCGATTTTTCAAATCTTGCATCTGCTGCTTTGCAGTTTGAAAATTATTATGATGGCGGGAGCTTTGGAGGAGATACTGAAACAGCTACATTGGAATATTCACTTGATAATGGGTCTACATGGGTTGTTTTATCAGAAATTATTGGAACAGAGGATGGGGATTGGGATACGCAATCATTTGATTTAACAAGCTTGATTGGCAATACAAACGTGATTCTTGCTTTCCATTATAATGATAATGGAGGTTGGATGTTTGGATGGGCCATTGATGATGTGTTGATGTTTGAACCTGAAGGATTAGATGCTGCACTAACAAGTTTATCAGTTGGCTTTAATCAAGATGCTCCAATAACGATTCCGATAACAGGAACTGTTACCAATACTGGGGCTGAACTAATTACCTCATTTGATATTACTTGGAGTCTTGGAGGAGGGATGGCATATACCCAAAATTTTTCAGGATTAACTATTTCCTCATTGGGCACATATGATTTTACTCATCAAGATACTTGGACCATAAATCAATCAGGATTGTATCTATTAGATGTTACTATTGATAATGTAAACGGACTAGGACTTGATGATAATATTAATAATAACACCTTATCTCAGAATGTTCAAGCACTAGAATATGGAACGATTCAAGATGGGGGAATCCAACGCGAATACATTTATTATCATCCGAGTTCCGCTCCTCCAAATTGCGCTTTAGTTTTTGTTTGTCATGGATATGGCGGTTCAGCTCAAGGTATAATGAATTATTCAGAGTTTAATCAGCTTGCAGATGAGTATGGTTTTGCCGTATGTTATCCTCAAGGGTCCGAAGATGGAGGAGGAACCCCATTTTTTAATGTGGGTTACGATTTCCAAAACAATGAAACGGTTGATGATGTTGCCTATTTACTGAATTTGAACACGTATTTTCAAAGCAACTATTCTCTGGATGCTGAAAAAGTATTTTGTACTGGAATGTCAAATGGCGGTGACTTGTGTTACATGTTAGCATGTCAAGCTTCTGAGACATTTAGGGCAGTGGCTCCTATTTCAGGGATGATTATGCAGGACATTATGGACGATTGTAATCCATCTAGTGAGGTGTCAATATTAGAGGTGCATGGTACACAGGACAATGTCACTTATTTCGATGGAGATCCAAACAATATTGATGGTTGGGGCGCATATCCGAGTATTCCTGAAACCATGAGCTTTTTCAATGACCTGTTTGGATTACAATTACTGAGTAATGAAGACTTCCCTAATATGAACACCAATGATGGAAGTACTGTTTCATCAGAAAAGTATGGGGCTTCTTCCTCTTGCACGGAGGTTTGGCTTTATACGGTTTCGGGTGGTGGGCATGATTGGCCCGGGGCATATGGAAACATGGATATTGATGCAAGTCGAGAAGCATGGATGTTCTTTGATCAACTATGTGAACAACCTGTAGGTTTAAATGAGAAACCTGATTCTTCTGAGAGAAAATTGAATAAAATTATTGATTTGATGGGTAGAGAGCTTAAGGAAAACGCTGTAGGCATCAATATTTATCAATATTCAGACGGAACAATTGAAAAAAGGGTGAAAGCAAACTAGACTCCCCTTTGTAACCATTGCTATTAGGGTCTTTCCCATTTGGTTTCATAAAGATCATTAATACCCCCTATCTACGTATAAGCACTTAAAGCTACCGATACGAATACGTATTTGATGTTTCGTAAGCTTGTGTATTTTTCATTCTGTTGTTGATTTTTTCTTTCGTGTACATATATATACATGCAGATTTGTGTCAAGAAAACAAACACACAACAAAACACACGGATATGAAAACTTTAAAAAACACAATCAGAACGACAGCAACAGCGGCTCTATTTTCAATGGCTTCTTTGCTTTCATTTTCACAACAAGATTCTAAAGTATGGTTAACCATAGAGAACAGCAACAATGTTCCTACAGAAAACGCTTCAGGAGCTCTTGTTTCAAATGACGCTAATTTTAATGCGGCTATTTCTTTATTAAACATCACAAACATTCAAAAAGCGCTTCCTTCATCAAGGACTGCTTCACTAACTAAGGTTTACGAAGTGAGCTGTGATTGTGATGCTGTTGATTTATATACAACATTAACAAACAACGTAAGTGTTGTTTCTAAAGTTGAGTACGCTCCAGTATATCAAACACTTGAAACTCCAGATGATTATTCTTTATCTGTTTCTAACCCTTGGGCTCTTGACTTAATTGGTGCACAAAATGCTTGGAACATTACAACAGGTGATTCTAATGTTGTAATTGCTATTTCTGATCAGAACTATTTTGAAAACCACGAAGAGCTTGTTGGAAAGTTCGTTCACTACGATCACACCAATACTGCTTCACAAGGTCACGGTACTGCTGTTGCAACTTTAGCTGCCGGAGCTACAAACAATACTTTAGGAAAAAGCGCTATCGGTTACAACAGCTCTTTGGCTCTTTACAGAATGAATTACAATGAGGTTCTTGACGCTTCTTACGCTGGAGCGAAAGTGGTAAACCTAAGCTGGACTTCAGGATGCTCTTTCAACCAGTATCTTCAGGATGCAATGGATGAAGTATACAACAACGGAACTTTTATTGTTGCCTCTGCAGGAAACGGTTCAACTTGTGGTGGTGCAGAAAACTTGGTTTACCCTGCTGCTTACGACAAGGTATTTGCTGTTACAAGTATCGGTGAAAGCGACAACCACGAAAAAACAATTGGCAACCCTAATTCAACTCACCAACACAATGCTTCTGTAGACTTAAGTGCTCCAGGATACAATGTGCCTATTACTGCTGCTCCAGGATGGTACTTAACAGGGTCTGGAACTTCTTACGCTTCTCCTATTGTTGCGGGAACTGTTGGACTAATGATCGCTGCTAACCCATGTCTTACGAATATCGAAATTGAATATATCTTAAAGAACACCTCTGTTTTTATTGATAATCTAAACCCTGCTTACGCTGGTTTAATTGGAGAGGGAAGATTGAATGCTGCTGCTGCGGTTGAAATGGCGAAAGACTTTAATAAAATGTTTTTAAATGCTACTTCTTTCTCTGCTTGTACAGCGAACAGTGGTCAAATTGATATCGACATCGTTGGAGGAAACGCTCCTTTCACTACTGTGTGGTCTAATGGTGCTACGGATTTAAACCTTACAGACCTTGCTGGTGGTGATTACACGCTTACTGTTACCGACGCTGTTGGATGTTCTAAGGATACTACAATCACTATTGCTGATGTTACTCCTACAGAATTTGTTGCTGATGTTCAGCACGTTTCTTGTAACGGTTCTGCTAACGGAGCGATTGATGTTACAATTATCGAAGGAACTCCTGGTTACACTTTTGAGTGGGAAACGGGTGACACAACTGAAGACCTCACAGGATTGACTGCAGGTACTTACAGATTGAAAATTACTGACGGAAACGGTTGTAGTGTTTGGGGAAGCTTTAACGTAATGGAGCCTCAAGCCTTAACGGCAACCTTAGATGTTGTTCAGCCTACTGCATCAACGGATGGAGACATCGACTTGACTGTTGAGGGTGGAACTGCTCCTTACTCTTACACCTGGAACACGGGAGACGTTTCTGAAGATCTTTTCGGAGTCCCTGCTGGTTTCTATCAAGTAACTGTTATAGATGACAATGGTTGTGAAGTTGTTGTTGACCAAACCATCCAAAACATAAGCACTGCTTCTGTAAACAACCTTGAGTCTGTAAACATCAATGTATTCCCTAACCCAACCAGCGATTACGCTACTGTGACTTGGGACAACAATGAAGTAACCAAGCTTACTGTTGTGAATGCCAACGGTCAAGTTGTTGAAAATGCTGATGTTGATTTACAAAACAACTACACGACTCAAAACTTAAATGCTGGAATGTACTTCATTAACCTTACTGATAGAAATAATAATACAAACACAAAAAAACTTATAGTGAGATAAGTCTATCAAAAAAAACTGTTTTCTATCCAAATCAAAAGCCCTCTTATGAGGGCTTTTTTTATATAAGGATTTTATCTGCTAAAACATTGCTGAGTTTAAAATAGCTTTCCTTTGTCCAACCAGCAACATGAGGCGTTATAATCACATTAGCCCTACTGTTTAAGTCAACCAGCACATTGTTTTTGGCTTCAATTGTGAAGCTTTTGCTTTCCTCTTCTAAAACATCAAGAGCGGCCCCCAACACCAACCCTTCATCTAGGGCTTTAATTAAATCTTTTGTTTTTAAAACCTTTCCCCTAGAAATGTTAATCACACGAACGGGGCTTTTAAAGCTCTTAAAAAACTGATAATCAGCAATGTAAGTGGTTTCTTTACTTAGTGGCACATGAAAACTAATTATACTTGCTTTCTTAAAAATTTCTTCTAAAGAGCTCTCTTTTATTGCTCCTTCAGAAAAACCTGTTTTGTATTTGTCATGAGCCAGTACGGATACGTTTTGGTTATTTAAAAGTTGAGCAAATTCCTTTCCATTATTTCCGTAACCGATAATTCCTACACATTGATTACTGAGCTCAAGCCCTCTGTTTTTTTCTCTTAACCACTCTCCATTATTAATGTCTTTATCAGCGGACTTAAAGTTGTTCAATAAACTCAACAAAAAACCCAAGCAATGTTCTGCAACAGCCTTTCTGTTTCCTTCTGGAGAGCTGTATACGTCTATTTGATTTTTATTACAATATTCTAAATCAATGTTCTCTAAACCAGAACCCGATCGTGCTATAAACTTTAAATTGGGACAAAACGATAAAATTTCTTGATTTAAGGTGAATCTTGATCGAAGAACGATTCCATAAGCGTCAGGAAGTATTTCTTTTAATTCTTCAATATTCTTTTTGGTTGCATCAATACATTTATAATTAGCAATGGATAGTCGTTCCTTAAGAACAGAATGAACGGTGTCCAGAAAGTATACTTTTTTCATTTCGTCTTTAGTAAACTGTTTTTTTTTAAATAAGGACTAATCAAGCACAAAAAACGGCTTTTATAGTTTTATTTTAAGCGCTTTTACTTGTTTTTACAACAAACACCGTCCCACACCACACAAAAACCCTTATAATGGCCTTAAAACAACTATCTCCCCAAATAAACAAGTAAAACGGAGATGTCACTCGGTGTTACTCCAGAAACTCGAGAGGCCTGTCCAATTGTCGTTGGTTTTATTTCAGAAAGCTTTTCTTTTGCCTCTGTACTCAAGCTTTTTAATTCGTTATAGGTCATGTTTAACGGTATACTCACTTTTTCTAAACGCAACATTTTTTCTGCTTGTTCTTGCTCTCGTTCAATATACCCCTCATATTTCATTTGAATTTCAGTTTGAGAAACGACATCACAATGATGGGTTTCAGCAATAAGGGCTTTTTCTTTTGCTTGTGGAGAAACCTCTATAAGCTCTTTCAAATAAACATTCGGCCTTGTTATTATAGATGATAATTTAACCTGTTGGGAAACTGGAGATGACCCTTTGCTTTCAAGAAAAGGATTTACATCCTTTGGTGTTATCCCTATTTTTTTTAAATCATTAATAAGCGCTTTTGTTGCCTTTATTTTCTTTTGTGTTTTATCAAACGCGTCTTGTTCTGCTAAACCAATTTGATAACCTAATGGTGTTAAACGAATGTCTGCATTGTCTTGTCTTAAAAGAATCCTATATTCTGCCCTGCTGGTAAACATTCTATAAGGCTCTTCTGTTCCTTTTGTTATTAAATCATCTATTAATACACCTATGTAAGCTTCACTCCTTGTTAGTATAAATGGGGGTTTGTTGTTTATTTTATTACTGGCATTTACTCCGGCAATTAATCCTTGACAAGCAGCTTCTTCATAGCCTGTCGTTCCGTTTATTTGTCCCGCAAAATATAAGTTACTTATGTTTTTTGTTTCTAAAGACTTGTGAAGCTGTGTTGGTTGAAAGTAATCGTATTCAATTGCATACCCCGGTCTAAACATTTTAGCTTTTTCAAAACCAGGAATTGTTCGCATTGCTTGTAGCTGGATCTCTTCCGGCAAAGAAGTGCTAAATCCGTTTACATATATTTCTACCGTATCCCAGCCCTCAGGCTCCACAAATATTTGGTGTCGATCTCTGTCCGCAAACCTGTTTATTTTATCCTCAATACTGGGGCAATATCTTGGTCCTGATCCCTGTATTGAACCATTAAACATTGGTGATCGATCAAAACCCGTTTTTAAAATTTCATGGGTCTTTTTATTCGTGTATGTTATAAAACACGAGCGTTGTTTTATAAGTGCTTTTGTGTTTGAAAAGCTAAACTTTGATGCCGGCTGATCCCCCTTCTGTTCTTCCATTTTCGAATAGTCAAGCGTTCTGCCATCGACTCTTGGAGGGGTTCCTGTTTTCATTCTACCCGATTGAAAACCTAAAGAAACAAGCTGTTCTGTTATTCCTGTAGATGCCCTTTCTGCTGCGCGGCCCCCGCCAAACTTCTTGTCTCCTAAATGAATTAATCCATTTAAAAAAGTACCGTTTGTTAAAATTACCGTTTTTGAATAAATATCTATCCCTAATGCTGTTGTAACACCTTTTACTTTTTTATCGACAACAATAATACCAGAGCACATGTCTTGCCAAAAGTCTATGTTTTCCGTTCGCTCTAAAAGAAGTCTCCACTCGTTAGAAAACACTTGACGATCATTTTGTGTTCTTGGAGACCACATTGCAGGCCCTTTAGACTTGTTAAGCATCCTAAATTGAATGGCGCTTTTATCACTTATTGCTCCTGTCCCCCCTCCTAATGCATCAATTTCTCTTACTATTTGTCCCTTTGCTACGCCACCCATTGCCGGGTTACAGCTCATCTGAGCAATTGTATTCATATTCATTGTAAGCAATAAAACTTTATTGCCCAGCTTTGCAGAACAATAAGCCGCCTCACACCCTGCGTGACCAGCACCTACAACTATAATATCGTATTGATTAAGCATCTTTTTTTTTCACGTGAAACAAAATTACACCAAAAGAACTGTTATTCGAAATTGTTTCACGTGAAACCAAACGTTTTAAGGTATTCTTCTTCTTTGAGCCTCATAGTTTTAATTTCTTCTTGTGATTTATCGTTAAAACCACACAAATGAAGCATCCCGTGAATAACCAACCTTGATAGCTCATTAGAAAAAGAGGCTTTATTCTTTTCTGCATTCTCTTTTGCCCGGTCTATACTGATAAAAAGATCTCCGCTTATTAAACCCTCCTCGTTATATGAAAAAGTAATAATATCGGTAAAATAATCGTGGTTTAAATACTTCTTATTTAAAGATAACAGATAATCATCTGAACAGAAAACAACACTTACTTCACCCTGCTTAAAACCCTCTTTTTCAACTAGTTGAATGGTTTTTTCGAGTTTTTTTTCGTGTGTCTGTTTAATCGGCAAACAGTCTTCGTGAAAAAAACGAATCATTTACTAAAAAATAAACTAACTTTATTTCCCTCGTCAGTAAATTCCACCTTATCGGCTAGGTTTTTCATTAAAAAAATACCTCTTCCGTTTTCTTTTAAAAGGTTGTCCGGAGACGTTGGGTCTGGTAAATTATTAAAATCAAAACCAGGACCCTCGTCTTTTACTGAAAAACATATATTCTTAGTGCTATCAAGAACTGAAACATCTATTTTTAATGCTGTATTTTGTTTGTTTCCGTGTTGAATCGCATTATTAACAGCTTCAGTAACAGCTATTAATACGTTTCCATACGATTCTTCATTTACACCAATGCTTGAACAAACCTTATCTATTAGTTTTTCTATCGTGGCTATTGATTGAAAATCAGATGCTAATTTCAAAGATTCTATAATTTTATAATCTTGATTCATAGTAATCGAAAAAACTTAATTATTATCAAAATATTCGTCTGCTTTCTCTTTGTAATACTTCTTAAACAAGGGTTCAGCGTAACGCAATAATTCAATTTGTTTTAATTTCTGTTTATTATACTCCTCAAATATTATTTTGTTACCCTTTTCTTCATTTTTTCCAGATTCTGACTCTCTTTTTTCATCAAACCCTCTTTCTAATATTGCTTTTTCGCTTTCAAGAAGCCTTGTTAAAATATCGTGCTGTCTATTGATTGTTTCTTTATTGATGTTTTTGTTTATAATGTTTTGTTGTTGCTCTTTTAGTTCCTCTATTAATGGATTCAATTGATTTCCTTCTCCCTTTCCTTTTTTATTTAATTCGTTTCTTAATTGTTCTAGCCTTTGACGTATTGCTGATTGTTCTGCTGCCATTTTCGCCATTCCCTCACTGCCCATTTGACCTTGGTTTTTTTCGCCCTTTCCTGGAGAATTTCCTCCTGGTTTTTTCCCTCCCTTTTTTGCTCCTTTTTTTAACTGCTCAAGCTGATTTTTAAGCATTTCTTTCATATCACCAGTATTCATTTTAGGACCCGCTTTTGGCCTTCCTTTTCCTCCCGGCTTATTACATGATCCTCCTCCCTCCATTTGTGATTGCATTTGTGATTGCATTTGTTGGAGCACTTCGTTTAATAATAAAGCAAGGTTATTATACGATGTCATAACCATTTGTTGGTTTACACTCACGTTCTTTTTTTTCCTGTCTCCCACGGCTTCTAATGCCTTTTTTTGATTAAATGATATAGAGTTAAGCTCTTTATCAATAAAGCTCGCTAAAACAGGTTGTCGTTTTGCCAGCGCCATTAAACTGTCTCTAACTATTTTAGTATCATCGTTAATCCTTCTTTGCTGTCTGCCATATTTTCGAAATGCAGGATCATTTACTCTCACTTTAATAAACTTATCCATTAATGATTCTTGATTTAAACTCAATAATACAAGAGATTCTAATATGTTGCGAAGGGCTTCCATGTCCTCTTCTTCTTGTTGTTTGTTGGAAGAGTTTTGCATTGAATTTAACTTTTGTGCTAAGTCATCCATTTTCTCCGCTGCATTATTTTGACTTTCTGATGATTTTTTCTGTTTGTTTTTTTCTATTTGTTCTTCTGCTTTGTTTAAATCTTCACTAATGGATTCTTGATCGTTTTGAGTATCCTCTAGCTTCATTGGTGTTTCCAGCTCTTTGTTTAGTTTTTGTAACTCTTTAAGTTTGTCTTCTATTTTTTTAAAATCTTTATTAATCTTTTTTTGTTCTTCAATGTTTTTATCTTTTTGTTTTGCTAATTCCTCCTGTTTTTTAGACAATTCTTCAAGCTCTTTTTCTACATCATCTATTTTCTCATTTAATTGAAGTTTTTTTAACATTTCTAAAGACCGATCCAATTGATTTTTCATGTCTTCTGAGGATTCTTTTAACTCCTCCATATTCTTGTTAATTTCTTCTTTATCGTTTGATTTTAATAAATCTTCTAATTCTTCGAGAAGTTTTTTTAGCTCTTCATCCATTACTTCATTTAGCAACTCTTCTATTTTTTTTTGTTTTTCTAATAACTCTTTATCTATTTCAGATAATTTGTTTTTCTTATTAGAACTCTCCTCTATTTTCTTCTGTACTTCTTTTAATTTATTAAGAAGTTCTTTTTGTTTTTGTTTTAAACTGTTTAACTCGTTTAAATTATTCCATTTCTGATTATTGTTGTTTTTAATTTTCTTATTTAATTGCTCAAGTTCTTTTTGAAATTGTTTCGTTTGATTCATTATATTCTTTAAGTCTTCTTTCACAGATTCTTGCTCTTTATCTCTTTTTTTATTAATCTCTTCTAATCCTGGTATTTTATAAAAAAAACTTGTGCTTTTTGAAGTTTTACTTCCATTAACAGCATCATTATCTGATATAGTAAAAAAGTAATTTATCTCGTCATTTAACTTTATTTGTTCTCGACTAAAATCGACTGAAAACTCAAAACTGTTTTTAGTTCCTTTAACTTTTCGAACATTTAAAATCTTTTTATTTAAAGGTTTATTTTTAGATTTTATTTGATAATGAAAATTTAATTTATTTAAACCATAATCATCTGTTACAGTTCCATTAAAGAGTTTTATAGAAGCATTGCTACTATCAGAAATTTCATTAACATTTATTGATGGATATTCATCTTTAATAATATTAACCTTATACG
>Ga0257121_1002470_pt1 | contig 13006 bp, 12 predicted proteins | sample SI106_100metaG_FD_190180 | JGI IMG/M metagenome (GOLD analysis project Ga0257121, IMG submission 190180) | Marine microbial communities from Saanich Inlet, British Columbia, Canada - SI106_100 | ecosystem: Environmental > Aquatic > Marine > Inlet | place: Canada: British Columbia | collected... | reverse complement strand
CGATGGCTTGTTTCGGAGGCATGTTTTAACACGCCGACAGTTCAGGGATCTTGCTGACTTACCTCAATTTGATGTCGACATGGTTAAGTACGTTTTAAAAGTTAATCGTAACGGGAATCATACTGAGGAAGAGCACGAAAAAACCAGAAGGCGTATAGCTGGTATTAACGAAAACTCAGAATCTAACAGATTTGTGGTAATGGAGTACTGGGGAACCATTGATGGTTACGATTTGGAAGAGCACGGCATTGAAATGCCTGAAGGGACTGACCTGTCAGATGATTACTCAGCATGCGTTTGGTTCTGTGATGGAAAGATATTAAAGGTAATGCTTAACCCCATCGCGGGTTACAAGATTCCTTATCATATATTCCCTTATGAAAGGTCACCACACCAATTCTGGGGTACAGGCGTACCTAGAATGATGCGCGATTCTCAGGGAACTATGAATGCCGCGACAAGAATTTGGCTAGATAACCTAGCTTTATCTTCAGGCCCGATGTGCGAAGTTAATACCGATTTACTTGCCGCTGGTGAAGATCCAACGGACATTCATCCGTGGCGAGTCTTTTTACGAGAAGGTGGTGACGGCTCCATGCCAGCAGTTCGATGGTATCAGCCAGTTGCTAACGCAAATGGACTCAACCAAATAGTGGAGATTTTCCGCCGATTTGCCGATGAGACCACTAGTTTGCCTTCGTATACCCACGGAGAGCAGACCCAAAGTCTTAATAAGACTGCGACAGGAATGTCGATGCTTATGGGTGCGGCAAACATTGCGCTCAAGAGCACAATCAAAAACATTGACGACTTTCTTATTGAGCCAATGATTAAAGCGTTATTCCACTTCAATATGGAGTTTGGGACTAATGAAAAATCAAAAGGCGATTTAAGAATTGTTGCCCGTGGTAGTACCGCGCTGGTTCAGAAAGAAGTTCAAAGTCAGCGATTACTGCAATTTTTATCACTGGTATCAAATGATCAAGATGCTGGATATGTGGATCGTCTTGGCTTGTTGCGTGACATTGCTTCAAGCATGGATATCGATCCGGACGATGTAATTAAGTCAGAAGAGAGGTTGCAAGCTGAACAGCAAGCACAACAACAACAGTTACTCCAAGCTCAAGCTCAACAAGGAGCAATCCCAAGCGGTGTTGCGCCTCAAGGCCCAGCCGGAATGGGTGCTGGTGGAGCAGTTATTCAGTAACCGATTAGAGAGTGCTCAGAATCATTTAGAGCAATCTGACGAAAAGAACTTTAGGTTCGAGCAGGGCAGACTCCAAGAGTTACGCTTCTTCTTGAATCTTGAAAGTGCGGCGAAAGCCGTTCTAGACAAAGCGCGGCTCCCGAAACGGAACACCGTAATCGATTAATAGACTACGAATATCCCCATGTGGGACTCGACAGGATTATGAAATGGCTAGAAGAAATGACCCAGAGCGACTAGAAGCTGAAGCTAAAGAGTTGTACGAGCAAATGACTAAAGGTAAAGAAGGAACCCCAGAGGCAGATCAACCTCTAGAGGATACTCCGGAAGAGCCAGAAGAGTTGCAAGTAGAAGCCCCCGATCCCACGGACAAGGCTGAAACCACAGCAGATGAGGACACAGAAGAAGATTCACAACGCGGCGAACCAGAATCTAATGATGTGATTGCTTTGCAAAAAGCAGAAAAAGCGATGAAGGGCGCACAGGCGAGAATGACTAAAGCAACCCAAGAGACGGCTGACTTGAAGCGGTTAAATGCCGACCTGATCAGAAATCTCACGGAGCTTAAAGGTCAACTTGTGGAGACTCAGAAAGATGACGGAAAGCTGGCAAAAATTAGGGAAGATTATCCTGATTTAGCTGGGCCACTGTTAGACGAACTGAAGAGAACACAAGACGAAGTTGGTAAAGCTAAAGAAGCTTTAGCGGAGCAAGAACAAAGTAAGCATCAAGAGTTAGTGGATAAGGCGCAAGCTGAACACTTTGAGCGTATTAGAGCGTTTCACCCCGACGTTGATCAATTAATTGAATCGGCAGACTGGTTGAACTGGCTTGAAGACGCAGACTTACAGACGAAAGAGTGGATTCAAACTGGCTCGTCTAATGATGTTAATTCTGTACTTAATCTGTTTAAGGCGGACATGGGTGAACCTTCTCCAACGCCGCAAGAGCAGACTTTAGAAAGGGCAAAACAGGTTGCAGAACCTAAAATGCCTAAGGCTCGAAAGTCTAATTTAAAAGGTGATAAGAAATACTGGACAGTCGATGAGATCATGAAGATGCCTAACAATGTATTTGAAAAGCATCAGACTGAAATTCTCAAGGCAATGGAAAGTGGATCAATTCGCCGCTAATCTCTTGTGAGGTAATAAAATGTCTTTTTCACAATTTAGTACGGGTGCTACATCCGAAGTAAATTTTATCCCAGAGGTGTTTTCCAAACTCCTTCAGGCTAAGTTTTACAAAAAATCAATTTTGCCAGAAATATCCAACACGGATTATGAAGGCGAAATCTCAGGCCAAGGCGACAAGGTTGTTATTCGTACAGTTCCGGCTGTAACGATCAATGACTACTCTGGCACAATCACAACTCAAGAGCTGACTACTGCCAAAGTAGAAATGTTGATTGATAAGAGTAAGTATTACTCTTTCAAAGTTGACGATGTATTGGCGGCTCAGGCTGACATCAACTTACTTGAAGGTGCGTCTACAGATGCGGCTGAAGGTATGCGAATTGCAGTTGAGACCGACGTACTTGCGGGTGCTGTTACTGGCGCTACTACTATTGGCGCTCAAACCACTATTACTGCGGCTAACATTTTAACCAACATCCTTACCATGTCTAAGCAATTAGACGAGCTGAACATCCCAGAAGAAGGCCGATTCATCGTTCTTTCTCCTGAGTTCATTAGCTTACTGAAGCAATCAGAGCTTCGTCAGGCTTACCTGACGGGTGATGGTACTTCACCTCTCCGTAATGGTTTGGTTGGTATGGTTGACCGTTTCAAAGTGTTCCAAAGCAACATGGTTTACACAGCGGCTTCTGGCGCAGATAGTGGTTATACCCACGTTCTAGCTGGACATCCAAAAGCACTTTCTTTTGCGTCACAGTTCACTAACACTGAAACTGTTCGTATGGAAAGCACCTTTGGTGATCAGGTTCGCGGATTGAAAGTATACGGCTCTAAGGTCGTTACTCCAGACGCACTTGTAGTTGGTAAGTGGACTTAATAGTCTGAACGGTGGGGGGAGGGAAACCTCCCCTTATTCAGGAGATACAGGTGACAAATAAATCAGCAACAAAAAAAGACGAGATTTTTGCTAAAGCAAAAGAAGACTTCGACATTAAATTAGACCGAAGATTAACTCTTGCACAGCTAGAAGAACAGGTTAAGCAACTGGCGAGAAATAAAGCCAACCCGCCACCTAAGGAAGAGCCCCTCGTCCCTAAACGAGTTAAAAATGTAATCACGGGTAATGAGTTTGATTACAACGCACTTTTTAAAGATAACCCCGATTTACAAATAATCGAATGGGAGACGAATGATGGCGACAACTAAGGTTATAGATATTTTAGATCGGGCAGGAATTATCCTTCAAGATAATACAAATGTTCGATTTCCAAATGAAGAGCTTTTAAAGTTTTTCAATGACGCGCAGAAAGAAGTTGTTCTGCACCGTCCAGATGCGAAGATGGTCAATACCACTTTCGCTTGCGCGACTGGTAGCAAGCAGACACTGCCTTCCGCCGCACTAAGATTAATTGAGATAGTCCGTAACGTAAGTGGTCGAGCTGTTACTCAGGTACAGCGCCGAATCCTTGACGAGACTCTCCCAAACTGGCATGAATCAGTCGCCGGAACAAACAAGATCGAGCATTTTGTTTATGATCCAGCCGACCCTAAAAATTTCTATGTCTACCCTAAAGCGACTAGCGGTACGCATTCTCTTGAGATTGTATATAGCTCTTCACCGTCCGAGATTGCCATTTCTAACTTCAGCTCAGACACGACTGTTATTAGCTTGGACGACGTTTACGCCAACTGCCTGTTGGATTACGTTCTGTACAGGTCTTATCAGAAAGATTCTGAATTTGCTGGCAATGCTCAACGCGCAATGATGCATTATCAAAGCTTTGCAAATGCTTTAGGCGTAAAGACTCAGGCAGATGGAGCGACAACTCCAGTTCCAACTACATAAGGACGACAGTGAATGAAGTATTCTGATTTTTCTATGTATGTTCGGCCTGAAGCCCAAGGTGCTCCTGACTTTGTTATTGAGCAGGCGGTTCGAGATTCGGCTATAGATTTCTGTGCAAGAACAGACATTTACATGCCTGAACCTGAGTTTATTACCGTTATAGCTGGGCTTAATGAATATGCGGTTAGCTTGCCCACAGGCACAGAGTTAAATCATGTTCTAGATATATTCAAAAACAAGTCGGCATTATCTCCAGTAAGCTACAACCAACTATTGCTTCGACTGGGAGATGAAAATACAACTGGCTCTCCTGCATATTACGCCCAACGGGATAATGCTGACTTTTATCTAGCTCCCATTCCCGCAAGCTCAGAGTCTATTAGAGTTTTGTATAGCGTTAAGCCAACATCTTCAAGCACAAGCGTTCCGGATTCTGTAGGCAAGGAGCATCGAGAAGCTATTTCTCATGGTGCTCTGTATAGGCTACAAATGATGTCATCTCAACCTTGGTCAAACCCCAACGCGGCGGCTAACAATAAACAATTATTTGAGCGCAGTTTAGGCAGGGTTGTCCGGCAAGTTAAATATGGATTTAGCGGCGGATCTTTAACAGCAAAATCGAGGGCATTTATCTAATGGCATACTTGACCACAATAGATTTAGTTCAAGGGGATCAACTCCCTGAGATACAAATCATATTAAAAGACAGTAATACTGCGGCCTCTGGAGCTATTTTGGATGCCGATGATCCTACAACCTTTGCGGCTTTAGATCTGACGGGCGGTTCGGTTCGCATGCGAGTGCGGACGGTAGGTCAGACATCTTTAATAGATACCCTTGTCGGAACGATCATTAACGCCACGGGCGGTGTAGTCGTGTTCGTATTTGATTCAGATACGTTAGCCGCCAGCGGAGTCATCGAAGGTGAAATTGAATTCACGGACTCTTCTTCAAGAACACAGACCGTAATGGATTTAATCAAGTTTAAAGTTAGATCGCAGTTCGGTTAATAGATGACTATCAGGGCGTCTATAAGTTTTAGGTCGATTGTAGCCAGTGCCTCGCACCGAAAGCTTGATCTAAATGCGTCCCTCCTTCCATCACTTGGTAATCAAATTTACTTTACCAAGATGGTGGGTGTCGCGCACTGGAAAAATCTAGTCTTAGCTGATATTCATGTAAACGCTTATCGGTCTGTTTTCTTTTACGCTGACTCATTTAGCTTTTCAGACTCGCAACAATTGTCCGTGAATAAAGGCGTTACTGATGCTGTAACTTTAGGCAGTCTTGATCCGGTATTTAGTGTAGGTTCTGTTAGGTCTGATAATCTAAACATTATCGACTCCACCATCGCCAGCCTTGGAAAGAACCTAACGAACACCGTGTCGTTTAACGAAGCGCAAACTTTCGTGACAGGTAAAGGCATTACTGACCCTCTAGGGTTCAGCGAGAGCGTTCATACATTACTTACCTATATTCGTAGCTTTAGTCACGCAGTTCCGATGACTGATAGTCTTAGCTTGCAGTCAGGCAAAACAGCCACTGATTCAATAACTTTACCGGATACAGTAGCCTTAGCCCCGAATAAAGGGCTTACAGATAGCTCATCCATCTCTGATACGCCAACCATAGCTACCAGCAAGCCCTTGTCTCATCCTATTTATTTATACGGTAGTTTGGTCGCCACAAGACAGCCTTATAATTTTATATTTAGTGAGACAGCCGGTGTGGTTTCAGTCACTGGTGAGCCTACTGACTCGCTATCATTTAGCGATGAAACCCCTGCATTTAATGTTGGCGTCTCACTTCAGAATTATTTTACTCTTGATGATTTTGCACAGGTAGATAAAGACGTTAATGGGGTAAAGACAAATATAGTTGGATTTACCGAGACACTTGGCTTTGGGTTAGATAAAAGCATTCCAAATCAATACGTTAGCTTGACCGATGAGCCGTTATTTGCTTTGTCAAAACCCTCTTCAGACTCTATAATAGTAAGCGACTCGATCAGTTACGATCACGTAGTCTCAAGCGCATTACTAAACAGCGCATTGCTTGGCAATATGATATTAAACGCTAGATAAAAATTAAATCATTTAATATCAGCAAATTACCTTGACCAAGGCGGAATTATTTGCTTTGTAAAAAGCTTACTTAGACCCTATAATAGCAACTGATTGACTGGCTTTACATGCGTCAAAGCTAGCATATTTTTACACCATATTTACAGGCGCAGTCACACTGTCTTCATGGATCGGAAAATCGGATGGTATAGATATTGTCGATTCAATTGGCTGTGAGCATTTAGTTTTTAATGCTATACATGGTCAAAGTTTATTCGGCAATATGATATTGAATGCTGAATAAACCGGAGATCCACCATGATCCAAGATGATCTAAAACTTAAAGGGCGACTTACCGTTAATTTAATTGCGGCTGACGGCTCTATTAAGAACACTCAAGAGATACCTAATCTCGTCGTAACAACAGGAAAAACCTTTGTGGCAAGTCGTATGGCTGGGACATCCTCTAGCGTAATGAGTCACATGGCTATCGGAACCTCATCAACGGCGGCGGCAGTCGGAAATTCGACGCTTGGAGCTGAAGTTGCGCGAGTTGCACTTACAAGCACAACGCCAAACGGTAATGACATTGTTTATGTGGGCTCATTCCCAGCAGGAACTCCGTCTTCATCAGCGGCTGTGGTAGAGGCGGCGATTTTAAATGCTTCTTCAAGCGGAACCATGCTTTGCAGAACGGTTTTCAGCGTCATAAACAAGGCGGCAACAGATAGCCTTAGCATCTCGTGGACGATTTCAGCTAGCTAGGAGCCTTAAATGGCAATTCAGTTTTCGAACCTAGCTAGCACTACGCTGGCTAGTGGCGTTTCTTCATCGGCAACGTCTGTAAGTGTAACCAGCGCATCCTTATTTCCCTCTCTGGGAGGTAGTGATTATTTCTATGCAACTTTAGGAGATGGCGCTGGGTCTGAAATTGTCAAGGTCACGGCCATATCAGGGACTACATTTACTGTAGTTCGTGGTCAGGACGGAACTTCAGCGATAAGCCATAGCACAGGAACCCATTTTGCTTTAAGGGTAACGGCGGCGGCACTTGAGGATCTTCGAGATTCCCCTAACGTAGAATCCGTTTCCAAGAGCGGAGACACGATGACGGGCGCTCTATTGGGAACAACTGCAAGTTTCAGCGGATCAGTTACAGCCGCGTCTGTAGTAGTTTCAGGCAATGTTGATGGTCGAGATGTAGCTACTGATGGCACTAAACTAGATGGTATAGAAGCTTCAGCAACAGCGGATCAAACAAACGCAGAGATTCGCACGGCGGTAGAAGCCGCTAGTGACTCGAATGTTTTTACTGACGCTGACCACACTAAGTTAAATGCTATTGAAGCTAGTGCAACCGCAGACCAGACAGGCGCGCAAATAAAAACGGCTTACGAGGCTGAAACTAATGCTTTTACTGATGCACAATTTACCAAGTTAAGCGGTATAGAATCTAGCGCCACCGCAGACCAATCCAACGCAGAAATTAGAGCCTTAGTTGAAAGCGCAACGGACTCTAATGTCTTTACAGATGCTGACCACACAAAACTTAACGCTGTAGAAGCCTCGGCAGATGTCACTGACGCTATTAACGTGGAAAGCGCTGGAGCCTTGATGGACTCTGAGCTAACCGCTATTGCTTCAGTTAAAGCATTAAACCAAGGTGTAGCTACAACTGACAGCCCAACATTCTCTAACCTAACTTTAAGTGGCACAGCGTCTGTTAAGGTTCCATCGGGTACAACAGCCCAGCGAGATGGTACTCCAGCAAATGGTATGTTCCGATACAACTCTACTAACGAGCAGTTTGAAGGATACCAAAGCAGTGCATGGGGGGCGATTGGTGGTGGAGGTGGTAGTAACACTTTTACTACTGATACTTTTACTGGTAACGGTACTGTAACTGCTTACGCCTTATCGCAAGTAATCAACTCTGAAAATAACCTGATGGTCTTTATCGGGGGTGTTTTCCAACAGCAAAGTGCTTACAGTATTGCCACTGCTTCTGGAGTGACTACTCTAACCTTTAGTGAGGCTCCAGCTAATACACGAGAGATTGTTATTTACAGCATTGCTAGCGCTGTATCTGGTAGCAACCTAAATAATGACCAATTCACTGCTAATGGCTCTACTACAGCGTTTACCTTATCTATAGCACCTGTACATGAAGCTAACACAATGGTCTTCATAGACGGTGTGTATCAGCAGAAGACAGACTACGCAGTCTCAGGTACAACATTAACCTTTGATGCGGCACCCGCAAATAGTTCGGTTGTAGAGGTATCTACCTTTACTCAGACAGACATTAATGTACCCGTAGACAACTCAGTAACGACTGCTATCTTGGTAGACGGTTCAGTCACAAGCGCAAAGATTGCCAGTGACGTAGCTCTAGCAGGAAATCCTACAGCGGCTACACAAGCCACAGGTAACACCACTACTCGTCTTGCAACGACTGCATTTGTTCAGCAGGAAGTAACGGCTTTAGTTGACTCATCGCCCAGTACCCTTGATACCCTCAATGAGTTAGCGGCCGCCCTTGGTGATGACCCTAACTTTGCGACTACTACTGCTACGTCTATAGGACTTAAAGCGCCTTTGGCTAGTCCTACGTTTACTGGTACTACCACTATCCCTACAGCAGACATCAACGGTGGCACTATAGACGGCACAGTCATTGGTGGTGCTACTCCAGCGGCTATCTCTGGTACTACTGGTACGTTTAGTTCTACATTGGGTGTTACTGGAATAGCTACATTTACTACTGCAATTAAAGGAAATAGAGATATATCCGCTTTTGGAGCAAACACAGGCAGTTCTGCTAACCGAATGGCTATGTCAATGGAAGGTGCTGGTGTATCAAGGTTGATATGCAACGGGCCAGACGGTAGTACAAATGGAACCTTTGAGGTATTTACCGCATACAGTGGTGGTACAGGGTCAGTCAAGCTTGGTATTGATGCGGCAGGAGCGGCTACTTTTGCTTCTACGGTGACAAGCACAGGTCTAACATCGTCTGGTGGAGGCTCTATCAGCGGTAATTTACTTGTTGGGGCATCATCGGCTTCTGGTAAATTAACAGTAGGCACTTTTGGTGACACAGCAAGAGCGGCTCAGTTCCACGGAGGTAGCATATTAGTAGATGGTGGCGCGGCTTCAGAAATAATCATAGGCGATGGTAATGTTGCTTATATGTCGATCCAGACAACTGATGACGCTACTGCGATGAAGATACGCAATTTTTCAGGTAACGCAGACCTTGTCACCATTGAAAGAGCCAGCGGTAATGTGGGTCTTGGTGTAACTCCAGAGGCGTGGCATAGCAACGCTAAAGCGTTACAAGTTGGTGATTTAGGTGGGTTGTGGATTTATGACGATAACTCTAACCCCGAACAACTTCATCTTTCTGAAAATGTTTACAACAACGGTGAAGAAAGATATATACAGTCTGATTACGCTTCATCTCACCAGCAAAGAAGTGGCGTTCACACATTCAAAGTAGCGGCTTCAGGCACAGCAGATGCAGTGATAAGCTGGAATAGTGCTTTAACTATTGATAATAGCGGTAATGTTTTGGTGGGGTCATCGTCTACTCCGGGCGGCTCTACTGATGGTGCTGTAATCTTTGCGTCAGGAACAATAGCGTCCTACGTTACAAGCGCGCCTCCTGCTGTTTTCTCTCGAAATGCCTCTAACGGAGGTGACGTAGTTGTAATACAGCAACAAGGCACAACCGTAGGTAGTATTGGTACTGCTTCTGGAGTAACTTATTTCGCAGGTCCAAACTCTAGCACTGGTGGCTTTAGAATAGATTCTACAGGGTCAAATGGCGTAATAGTGCCTACTACTACTACTGGCGCAAACAGAGATGCCGCTACCGATTTAGGCTATTCCTCTGGCGGCACTAACATCCGTTTTCGTGACCTATACCTATCAGGCGGTGTCTACTTAGGCGGTACAGGCGCGGCTAATAAGCTCACTGACTATGAAGAGGGTACTTGGACACCTACGATGTATGGAGCTACTACAGCAGGTTCAACAAGTGGTGGTACGTTTGGGGGAACTTATACAAAAATAGGAAATATGGTTACATGTACATTTTCTATACTTGATACTACATTAGCTAGTGCAGTAGGTCATTTACAGATAGGTGGTTTTCCTTTTACCGCACAAGCACCAAATAATAGAGAGCATTTTGGTGTTACACGATTCTATAAATTTGATTTTGCCGCACCTTCCGCTGGGTATTTTAATCCTGTAGGCGGACTAGTCGATAACGCTACTCGTATGGGGTTTGTACAAACTCAAGATAACGGCACATGGAGTGTTGTAGGCGTTACAAATGGAGCTAATTTATACATAGAAGGCACTATAACATATACAACTTAATAATTATGTCTAGTGGACTCTAGGCACAGACAGGAGAAACACAATGGCATTATCAAAAGTAATATCAGAAGATAAAATAGAGATCGTGGGAGTACACAAGGCGGTTCAAATCAGGACTTGTACGCAAGTCTTAGAAGATGGCGTAGAACTAAGTTCTGGCTACCACAGACACGTTGTCACCGCAGGACAGGACTACTCTAATGAATCAGCAGAAGTACAGGCTATCTGTGCTGTAGTCCACACTGCTGACGTAATAAGCGCATATGAAGCATCACAAGCAGAGAACTCATTAGGAGATTAAATCATGGCGAACACGAAGGTAAGCAGTGAACAGATTATAGATGGACTCGCGCTAGGCGGTAATCCAACTGCGGCCACGCAAACAGCGGGTAATAACTCTACTCGCATTGCAACTACTGCTTACACTGATGCCGCCATCACTGCTCTCATCGGTGGCGCACCTTCGACGCTTGATACGCTGAATGAAATAGCGGCGGCTGTATCGGATGACCCTGATTATGTGGGTACTGTGAATGCCGCTCTAGCACTTAAAGCTCCCAAGGCTTCTCCTACGTTTACTGGTGTAGGTCAATTTGACAGCTATGGAGGCACTTCTGGGAAAGGTCGAATACAGTTTGGAAACTCTGGTCAACAATTTATTGAAGGAATGGATACTGGTAATGGCGGCAGTGGTAGCTATTTAAAATTTGGTTATGGCTCTACAAATGCTTTAACTATTGCATCTACAGGTGCGGCTACTTTTGCTTCTACGGTGACAAGCACTGGGCTTACTGTTGATGGTGGGGGCAGTATCGGTGTTGTCAATACTGACAGGCTTTACATTGCAACTGCCGATGGTTTAGGGCTTCAACTAGATAAAGATAACAACAGAATTATACCTTGCGATGCGGCGGGTGCTTACAATAACAATGTCGAGTTAGGTGATTCAAGTTTAGAGTTTACGAATCTATGGCTATCAGGTACGGCACATGTAGGTGCAGTGACATCTACAGGTGCAATATCCGCAGTCGGGTCAGCTAACTCAAGCAGTGCCTCACATATTCCTGCATTGCTAGGGTCAGGCAGTTACGGTGGAGGTATAGCAACTAGAGATGGTGCTGAAAGCGGTTGGTATCAACAATCGTCTGGTGCTGATTGGCACTTTTATCACAATAGAACTGTCGCATCTCAGACTCCTGAATCTAAGAAAGTTCTTAGTTTTAATTCTACAGGTGCGGCTACGTTTACTTCTACAGATGATGCTAGGGTTTACATAAAAGACACTGGTGATTCTTCAACAATATTAATTAGGGGTGACGGAGCTAATTCTTCTATTGGTAATGATAGCAACCACCCCATTAGCTTTACTACTAATGGCACAGCTAGGCTTACGATTAGTAACAGCGGTAACATTTCAACACACCCTCCTGCTGGCAATCATTTTGTAATAAACGAAGATGGCGTAGATTCTGACTTCCGCGTTGAGTCTGACGGCCACGCTCATGCTTTGTTCGTAGATGGGGGTGCTAATGACGTTTTAGTTGGGTACAACAGCCCCAACACGGGTTTGGGCGCTAAGAAATCAGGGACTGTTGGTTTTCAGTTAAACAGCCCCGGCGTAGACGACAAAGGCGGTCATCTTATGGTGACTCAGTTAGCGGTTCAAAATACATGGATGACAATAGTAAACACTCACGACTACAACGCTACAGGCGCTTTGTTTTTAATACACGGTGTACGAACAATTGACCAAAATAGAAGCTACGCCGCTATGGTTCGGTATGCTTACCAGAACGCTTTTAATGTTATGAGTTCAAGCCAACAAAATACAACTATTGAATATAGGGTTCAGACTGGGGGAAATTTACAATACAGGTTTACTTCCGCAGGGCCTTATATCGTTAATTTAACAGTAATGGCGGCGGGGTAAAAATATGATTACATATATTTGGAAAATAGAAGAATTAGAGTGGGTCAACCGCGTGTCTGGTCTTGCAAAGGTTGTGAGCACAGTAAAAGGAAGGTGTGAAGCAACGCAGGACGATCACACTTGCCACATACCCTTTACCGCAAGTTTAGCGGCACCGGAAGCTGATTCAATGATTGACTATAACGATCTTACAGAGTCTCAGGTGGTGGCGTGGGTTAAGACAGCTCTAGGCGCAGAAAAAGTCGCAAGCATAGAAAGCTCACTTGCAACGCTCGTGGAAGAAGATTTAGACGGCGGAAAACCGCAAAAACACATATCACAACTTCCGTGGTAAGGCATAAGAGAGAGATAAACCATGAGCAACACTAAGATAACAAGTGCGGTAATCAAAGACGCCAACATACTGACTGCGGCTATAGCGGATGCGGCTGTAACAAG
>Ga0257121_1002466_pt1 | contig 13016 bp, 10 predicted proteins | sample SI106_100metaG_FD_190180 | JGI IMG/M metagenome (GOLD analysis project Ga0257121, IMG submission 190180) | Marine microbial communities from Saanich Inlet, British Columbia, Canada - SI106_100 | ecosystem: Environmental > Aquatic > Marine > Inlet | place: Canada: British Columbia | collected... | reverse complement strand
GACCACTCTTAGCCGTTTAGATGTAAAAAACGGCGGGGCGTACAGTGGCAATTCAGGGTCGACTTCACATACCGCATCTTCAATTGCGGCTTGCAGCTGCTGGTCTTCGCACATCAAGTTGTACAGCGCGCCGTGCGGTTTTACATGATGTAACTTTACGCCTTGGGCAATGCATTCATCGCTCACTAGTTTTATTTGCCGCACTAAGCTGGTGGTTAAATCGGCACGGTTTACTTCAACCGCTAGTCGTCCAAAGTTTTGTCGATCGTCAAAAGAAGGATGCGCGCCGATATGTACATCGTAGTCTATCGCCAAGCGTATCGTTTTGCGCACTGAATTCGCATCGCCGGCATGGCCACCGCAGGCGATGCTGCATGAATGCAAGTACGGCATTAACTCGGCGTCGTTGCCGAGTCCTTCGCCGAGGTCGCAGTTAATATTCACTAAACAACTTGCCCCATTGGCTAGTTTCGGCGATGTGCTGCATGCGTTTTTTGCCGTGTTTCTCCCACCAATAATCGTCATGGTAAACGCTCGAGCCTTTGATGAATAAATTTACCAACGGCGTTTTGAAAAACAAATCTTGGATATAACGCATCGGCCCGAACCACATCGAATTACCGACGCTCGAAGCAAAATTGTTTTTTACTGAAAAACCCCAACCAGCTTCGACGTCGTCGCCAACAATTTCGATATCAGCCGCATCGACATTGCCTAAACCGCGTTCAGCGCACTCGCGCAGATAACCTATTTCGAGGGGATCAAAGCCCATTAAGCGCGCGGCGACGGCGTCCATCGCAACGCTGTCTGCTGAGGCAATCAGCACATTTTTTTCAACAGGTTGCATCGTGCGCGGGCCAGCGCCGTTACCTGCAAGTGTGCCATCGGCAATTGCGAACATGCCCCGATGCAACTCTTTTTGCACCGCGATTAAATCAGCGAGTACACCGTGAATATAGGTATGGCAATAATGGCGGCGCGTATTGAGCAGCCCGCCAAAACTGTTTTTCACCGCTCCAGTCGTGGTGGTGTAAACATGAGTTTTAACCGTCGGCAGATGCAACACGCTTTTACCGTGAAACATTTCAGGAAACTCTGCGCCTTCAGGATAAACTTTATCTAACCAAGGCGTCTCAGCTTGCGGACGCCATTTGTTCCAGCTAACACTTGTTGGATCGTTAACGAAAAACTGTTCGATGTTGTACTTGTCATAAACCGGTTGCAACTTTAAATTTACTAACCCCTCGTGCGGATCAGTAACAACCGTGTCATTATGCACCGCCAACATTTCGCGTTCGTTGGCCTGCAACCACTTCACCGCTCCTTCGAGTTGCCACGGCGTGGTGTTGGCCGACAAAAATGGTTTATGCCAGGTGATATTATCTTTAAGGATAACAGTTGAGTCGCTCGGTAATGCATCAGCAGCGCCGCCTAAATCACAAACGCGCGCGATGTCTTCATGAATGCTGTCGGCACTAGCAATAACTACCGCGACTTTAGACTTGCCGCCCATCTACTTGGAGTAAATAATAAATCCAGCGGTGGCGGTGAATCCGACCGCGCAACCAATTAAGTGCAGATCCATGGTGGCGAGACGTTCGGGGCGCTCACCTTTACCTTTGCCGTAAACCAAATGTAGGTAACGCATGATGCCGAAGTAAACGAATGGCAAAGTCGCGACCATGCCAGTCATGCCAGCGCGTGAAACCAAATCTGGATTGCCGGCAGCAATCACTTTAGCCGGCAGCAAAGTATAAAGCGTGTAAGTGATGACCACTGAAGCAGCCATAATCACCACCATTAAATCGGTTGCTGGAGAATTGTAAGACTCTAAAGTAGGCCGCTGATTAGTAGCAACGGTGCCGTCAGTGAGTGCTCCAACTTCGGCGCGGCGTTTGCACAACGCCAAGAATAATGCCAACTGTACGGTGACCGCAATCAGCCACGGCGATGCAGGAATTTCAATTGCCCACACACCGGCCAACACGCGTAACGAGAAGCCCGCAGCAATGCAAAACACATCGACCAAATAAACATGTTTTAACCACGGCGAATATAGCAATTGCAAACCAAAATACAAAGCAATGGCCAACGAAGCATTCCCCTGGTTGCATGTTAGCCAAAAAGCCGCCGTGGCCAATAACGCTGACAAGCCCAGCGCAGCCGCAACGGAAACTTCGCCACTAGCAATCGGGCGTAAGCGTTTACTTGGATGCTCGCGGTCGCGGTCGCGGTCGAGCACATCGTTAATCAAATACACCGCGCTTGACGCCAAGCAAAACGCGAGGAAGGTCATTAGGCTACTATGTAGATAATCGTGCTCTAAAGCATGACCAGAATAAGCCAGACCAATAAACACGACAACGTTTTTGGTCCACTGGCGAAGGCGAAGGCTACGAACTATCGGTGGCATGGCATTAGGATACCACGCGGATGTTAGAATTATCGCTATGATTCAAGTAGCAATTCTCTGCACCATGGCCTCTTTCGCTAGCCAACAAGGCGCGGCAGTCGCCACCACCGAGCGCCATGCCACCCAAGTTGGGCTAGATATCTTGGCGAAAGGCGGCAATGCGGTCGATGCTGCGGTCGCTATTCACTTTGCGCTTGCAGTCACTCACCCCAACGCTGGCAATATCGGCGGCGGTGGATTCATGCTGTATCACGCATCCGAGGGCAGCGACTCCTTCTTGGATTTTCGCGAAATCGCACCCGCCGCAGCAACCGCTGACATGTATCGCGACAACCCAAACTCATCCACATTTGGATGGCGCGCCGTAGGTGTACCTGGTGCGGTACCCGGCATGTTCGAAGCGCATCGCAAATACGGTAAATTGCAGTGGAGTGATTTAGTCGATCCGGCATATCATCTCGCTAAAGACGGATTCGTGTTACATCAAAGTTTGTTCGATAATCTGCAACGTCACAAAAGCAAATTAACCCTCGACCCTGGCGCCAACATTACTTTCTTCGGCTCGCAAAAAATGCAGGCCGGTGAAATATTCAAACAATCTGAGTTGGCCCATAGCCTACAACTTATTTCAAAGCGCGGCGACCTCGCTATGCGTAACGGACACATCGTTGATGAGATTTTGCGTTTATCTGCCAAAGACGGAATTTTATGTGCTACCGACTTCGAGAATTATCAACCGGTGTGGCGTGATGTCCATCGTTTCTACTGGCGCGACAAGGAAATCCTTTGCGCGTCATTGCCAAGTAGCGGCGGCATGTTCTTGCAACAATCTTTAGCGCTGATTGGCAACTCGCCATTATCTGTATGGGGCTTTAACGATTCACGCACTATCCAACTTATCGGTGAAGCAACCGCCGCCGCTTTTCGCGATCGTAATAAATATTTCGGAGATCCTGACAATCTAAAAGTAGACCTTCCACAGCTACTCGACCCAGAGTACCTTAGCTTGCGCCGTCAGCAAATATCGGCCACTTCGCAATCCAATGCCCATCTTGGAAATGCTTCAATTCCCCGCGAAACAACCGAAACGACTCATTTTTCAGTAATAGACAAATGGGGCGGTGCGGTAAGTTGCACCACTACTCTTAACAGTAATTTCGGAGCTAAGGTGATGGCCGCAGGCATCCTATTCAACAACGAAATGGATGACTTCGCTGCGCAGCCCGGTGAGGCAAATCAATTTGGATTAGTGCAGTCTTCAGCCAATGAAATTATTCCCGGCAATCGTCCGCTGTCATCGATGGCGCCAACGATAGTTTTAAAAGATGGCAGGGTAGATGCAATCATCGGTTCCCCGGGCGGACCAACTATTTTGACAACAGTTTTGCAAGTATTGCTAAATCGTTACATCTTCAATATGCAGCCACTTGCAGCAGTTGACGCTCCACGTTTTCATCGTCAAGACCTACCGACATATATAAAGCACGAATGGAATCGCATCAACGCTGCTGCCCGTGAACGACTGCGCCAATACGGTCAACCACTACGCAAGGTGCGTGGCTTGGGTTTGGTGAACGCGATATTTAGCTACAACGGTAGCTATCAAGCAATCAGCGATAAGCGCGGTGATGGCTGGGCGCAATCGGTGATGACTAATTAAAAGATAAACTCTATAGTTTGACTGTCATCGGCGCCTAAAGAAACTGATTGTGCCTGGGTGCGTCCTTCAAAGACAGCTTCGACGGTGTAAGTGCCCGCTTCGAAGGTGCCAAGATCGGTGGTGCCGTTTTCTAATGATGAGTACATACGCATTTCGGAGTTTACATCAACACGTTCGCCGCTTGAGTTAAGGACTTTCAATGCGGCATTAATGTTTTGATTACTTGAGTCCAAAACGCGCACGGATAATTTAGAGCCGGCTTCAAGTGATACGTCTAGTTCGACAATGCTTTCGGCTTCGACAACCACATTCTTAATCACCTTTTGCGCGTATTTATTACGCGGGCTAACAGTGACAGTATAAGTGCCAGGAGTTAGGCCCTCTACACTAGCTTCGCCGTTCCATCCCCATGAGTCGAACTCTTCGCCATCGGCGCGAACGGCACTAACACGGAAGCTATTTTCTATATCGTTGCCATCACTTGAGGTGACATTTAGATGTAAAGCCGAAGCTATTGGTAAAGCCAAGGTTTCGACTTGCATCGAACCATGCATCGCAAGTTCAAAAGTCTGCGAACGTTTCTTGCCAACAGACGTTTGGTCGCCTGCGCCTCGGGTGTTGAAGCCCCAGGAAGACCGCTCGGCAGTGACGTGATACTTGCCCGGAGACACACCGGTGATTTCGTAGTACCCATTCTCGTCGGTCTCATTGCCCCAGTCGCTACGGCCAAACATCATGCCCATCATGCCGCTTGGACCGTCTTCTTTTGAGAGGCGTATGTTTACACCTTCGATTGGTTGGCCAGTGCTTTCGGAAATTATTTGACCGCGCACTACACCCTGTGGAGTTTCTAAAAGCACATAATCTTCTGGAGCATCAGGTGCTTCAAAAGGCAGGCTGCCCTCAAACGTCTCTGAGTTGACTTGCAAGGTATATTCACCAGGCGCAAGTGAAGCGAATTCGAATTCACCGTTTTCATCAGTTTTAGCGGACGCCATGCGCAAGTCAAACATCGATGCGCCACCGGCCATGCAGAATAGTGCGGCATTCGCAACAGGTGTACCATTGTCGGTTAATTTGCCTTTTAGATTACAGCCACCAGCGGACAAATCGATGACATCTAATTCGACAGTTTCACCTTCTTTAGCGAATACGCTTAACACGCGCCCACCATTTAATACCGCTAACATATCACCCTGCATCAATGAGTCAGCATTAAGTGCAGCTGAAATCACAAAGTAGTTACCAGGTTTAATGTTATTCGCTTCGTAATACCCATTTTCGTCGGAAGTAGTTTGCCAGAAATCTTCGCTGTCAGTTGAGAAACCCGCAACCATGCGTTGCGCCAAAATTTGATTGTGGCGATCGTAAACAAAGCCTTTAATTGTTGCCCCTTGACGGACTTTAATGGTTACATCATCACGTACTTCATCCACTTCGAGTGGCTTGCCTTGGATTGCAGTATCAGAATATCCTTCGGCAGTTACCGACAACCATTCCATTCCGGGTTCGATACCTTGTAAGGTGAAGTTGCCGTCTTTATCGGAAGTCGTGACATTAGCTCCCGACAAACCATTCTTTAGGATAGCGTCAAACCCAGTAGCTTTGCTATGTCCCATGCTAACCACAGCACCTTGGATAGGTTGCAGACCGCCGAATGCCACAACTTTGCCGCTAAGTTTGGCGCCGTGTGACATCGTTACATCAAGCTTGGTCGTTTCGCTTGAATTGACTTCGACATCGTGCTCTTCGGCGATGTAGCCGTCAGACATGACTTTTACTTTCCATTTACCAGGCATTAAGTTGTTGATAGTGAAGGTGCCGTCAGTAGTATCGTTAAGTAAACTACTGCGCAGCTTATCGAGAGCAGCTTGTTTTGGAGTAACTGCTACTTCACCTGGTTTTAGAATCGAACCATAGGTTTCGTTCACGAGATCGTTTTGAGCGGCTGTTTGTAGGCGATTATAGTCTGCCCATTCCATGTCTTCAGTCCATTCAATATCAATAGCGCTTGTGTCAACTGAAAGGGCATGACTTTGCAAATCTGCATTGGCCAAGAAGAATTCTAATGGCTGCCCACTTTTCACGTCAACTACCTTGCCCTTGATAGAGCCCGGCATCATCATTGAAAGTAAGTAGCTCTTTTCGTCGTTTTCCTTGTTTAACTTAGGTAGTTTGAAAGTAGCACTCGGGTAACCTGCGGCAATTACAAATACGCTTGCACCTTCCCACGCACTTAATTCAAAACGCCCGTCGCTGCCAGTGTTGATGAAAATATCTTTCGGTAACAATTCAGGCAAGACTTCTTGCGCCATTCCGATTAACATATCACTTGCCGACGGAATATTTCTAAAATTACCACCGTCACCATCTAAACTTGGAATACTATTTAAGATGATGCGCGCATTGGCAATGGCGTTGCCTTTGTCATCAACCAATCGACCCTTGATTTGCTCCTTCGATTTAATCACTAAATCAGTGATTACATCGGCATAGTCGCCGCTTAAAGTAGAGCTGATAGGTGCCGCACGTCCGTCGATGCTTTGGGCGAACAGCACGTATCCGCGTTGAGGCAACTTAGGGAAACTGTACTCGCCATTAGCGTTAGTCGCAGTGAACCAACCAGGAAGATTACGAGCGACTGCTGGTAATACACGCAAATCTATCGGAATCGCCAGCACATCAGCGCCAGCTACAGGGACTCCTTCTTCGTCGACAACTACTCCGCTTAGCTTGCCAGTATCGAGTAGTTTTACGTTTTCAAAAACCGATGAATTTTTTGCATAAGGACCGATGTCTTTAATGCCTGGCTCGGTTGCGCCGCCAAGTGCTAATACCGATAAACGCGTGCTGGCAGGAACTGCGTCGAGTTTGAAATTTCCAGCACCGTCAGCAAAAGTTCGTTCAAAGAAAATATTGCCAGTTCGTGCAGCTTGAATAGCGTACAGTAAATTCGGAGTGATAATAACTTCTGCGCCAGCCACCGGAGAACCGCTAGAGTCGATGATGCGTCCGCTCATTTCTGCGCCGGCCATGGTTTTAATCACCACCGGTTCATCAGCAGTTAGGGATGAAGTGCGCACCTCTTGCCGTCCGGAGGTTAAGTGTTTGTGACCGCGGGCGACGATGTAAAGCACACGCCCGGGTACGCCTTGTAAATCAAACTCACCTTTATCATTGGACATCACCGAAGCTAGCGGTTCGAGATCGAGGCTCAGCGGACGCTCGAGAATTTCAGAAATATTAAACTCGAAATCCATAAAAGGGTAGGGCGCTGAGTAAGCAGCGACCCACATGTCTGCTAACGGCTCGTCGTTTTCGTCAACTACAAGGCCGTTCAAGCCATAGTTTCCTGTACCAATTTTTTCACCGCGGTAATCAAGCCACTCGTCGTCGATTTCAACGACGCGCGTGGTTGAGGAATCAAGCTGACTGGCCGCTTCGACTTGCTGTCGATCGGTGTTGGCGATTATGTCAGGTGTGTCAACTGTCTTGGGGTCGCCAGAAAAGACAAATAACGCGCCACCAATAACGGCAGCGAGAATAATCAGCAATGGGAGAATGCGCTTCATCTACCGTAATGATACGCGAGTTTTGATAATTGGTTAGTAAAAATCAGACCTCTAATACCGGTAAAACCGAATCTTGGCGTTTAGAAACTTCGGAGGCGATTTTGCCTGCTATTTCACTGAACATCACACCAATCTCGCTATCTGGCGCTGAAACGACCGTGGGAATGCCAGCATCGCCACCTTTGCGTAACTCAGCCTGCAACGGCACACTACCTAAGAACGGCGCATCGAAGGCGTCCGCGATTTTTTGACCGCCGCCTTTGCCGAACATTTCGCCGGTCATGTTTTCAATCACACCCAACACTGGAGTCTTCACCTCGGCCGCCATGCCCATTGCACGTCGCACATCAGTTAACGAAACTTCTTGCGGCATTGTCACCACCACGATACCCGTTAGCGGGACCAACTGCGCCACCGAAAGTTGCGCATCTCCAGTGCCCGGAGGCATATCAATCAATAAATAATCTAGATCGCCCCATTCGACGTCTTGCAAAAACTGTTCAAGCGCACGGTGCAACATCGGGCCGCGCCACATTACAGGCTGGCCGTCTTCAATTAGGTAACCTACCGACATAGTTTTGACACCATGCTCTTTAATCGGAAACAACTTTTTGCCTTTACCTTCAGGGCGGCGCGTGGCCCCCATCATTACCGGAATATTAGGGCCATAAACGTCGGCATCTAAAATTCCGACCTTGGCGCCGGCTGCTGCGAGAGCAGTAGCTATGTTTACGGTGCAAGTTGACTTGCCGACCCCGCCTTTGCCAGATGTGACCGCGATAACATTTTTGACATTGCCGCCCAATTTGTTTGACGTCGGCAAAGATGTCTTAACCTTAGCCGTCAAATTCACAGTAACTTTTTCGATGCCATCTAGCGCTAGCACAGCTTCTTCGGCTTGCGCTTTAAGTTGATCTTTAACCGGGCATGCCGGAGTGGTCAATTCTAGATCGAATTTCACCACGCCTTCGCACACTGCTAGATTCTTTATGAAATCGAGGGTGACGATGTCTTTATGCAAATCAGGGTCTTGAACGACACTAAGCGCGTCGAGTATGCGTTGTTTTTCTTGTTCACGTGACATGGTTAAAGGTTGGGTTGTGGCTCGTGCGGCGCTAGTATAAAGTCATGGCCACTTCTGAGGACACCCAAAAACGTGCAGTTATCTTGCTTTCTGGCGGATTAGATTCTGCAACGGTTGCTGCGTGCTTGGTCCGTGATGGCTATCACGTCACGGCGTTGAGTATCGATTATGGTCAGCGCCATGTGGTTGAATTAAAAGCGGCGGCGACAATTGCACACGAAGTTGGGGTTAATGAACATCGTGTGATGAAGCTTGACCTGCGTGCATTTGGTGGTTCGGCTTTGACCGATGAAACCTTGGCGGTGCCTAAGGCCGATGACGTTAGCGTAGATGTGCCGGCAGCGATTCCGATTACTTATGTGCCGGCACGTAATACGATATTTTTATCGTTGGCACTTGGTTTAGCTGAGGCAGTTGGTGCATATCAAATTGGCATCGGCGTTAACGCACTTGATTATTCAGGGTATCCAGATTGCCGCCCTGAGTTTGTGAATAAATTTGGTGAGTTGGCGAACTTGGCGACGCGCGAAGGTGTTGAGGGACGGCCGATTAATTTATATACTCCGTTATTAAATTTATCAAAAGTCGAAATTCTGAAACTTGCGTATCAATTAAATGTGCCCGTAGATAAAACTATCAGTTGTTACGACCCTGATGAACATGGCGCAGCCTGCGAATTATGTGATTCATGTCGTCTGCGCAGCCAAGCTAAACAAGAATTGTGCAAGTAGAAATCACTCAGGTTGGCGCTAACAAACTCTACGCTATTCGCCACCGCAGCTTACGCATTGGCCAACCAGTAGGAACCGAGCGCATGCCGGGTATCGATGAACATCCGCAAACGATTCACCTACTCTTAACCGTAAATAATCAACCTGCTGGCTGCGCAACATTTATGCCCGAGCAAAACCAAAACTCGAAATGGCGCTTACGTGGCATGGCTATCGATGAATCCCATCGTAGGAAAGGATACGGTAAAAAACTATTAGACTACTTTATAGCGCAACACGGCGCATCTATCTGGTGTAACGCCCGAACATCGGCATGTAAGTTTTACCAATCATGCGGGTTTGTCGCAGAAGGTGAAGAATTTGACATTTCACCGATTGGCCCGCATTATGTAATGCGTGTTAAGAATTTGTAGCACAGCCAATGGCAACCCCCAAATCAGGCATCGGAGGATTGTAACGGCGACTATGTGTTTAGTTACAATAGGAAAATGTCAAAACTAAAAGAGCAAGACGTGCCTGCTGCGCAAATGCAAGCGATTGAGCGCTTAGTGCAATTAGTCGATACTCTGCGCATTCACTGCCCATGGGATCGCAAGCAAACTGTTGCGACTCTCACTCCGCATTTACTTGAAGAGTGCCACGAGTTCGCCGATGCCGTTGCAAAGAAAGACAACGATGACACCTGCGAAGAAATTGGTGACTTACTCATGGGCGCTTTCATGGTGGCGCGAGTTGCGCAAGACGACGACTCGTTCAGTATCATCGAAGTTTGCGACAATGTTTGCGAAAAATTAATTAGACGGCATCCGCATGTTTATGGTGAAGTTGAAGTTGCCGATGGCGATGAAGTTTTACAAAACTGGGAGCAGATTAAAAAGCAAGAAAAGGCTGATAAGGGTGAAAAGAAATCAGCGCTTAGTGGCGTTCCGCCGGCATTGCCCGCGTTGCTAAAGGCATATCGCGTAGGGCAGAAAGCCGCTAACAGCGGCTTTGACTGGCCAGATTTGCAGGGTCCGACTGCTAAGGTCGAAGAAGAATGGGCCGAGTTACAAGAGGCGATTGCCGGTGGCGACAAGCAGCGTATCAACGACGAAATGGGCGACATGTTGTTCGCTCTAACCAACATGGCACGCAAGCTAAAAATAGAGCCCGAGATGGCTTTGCGTTCGACTATAGAACGTTTTACCAGACGCTTTAATTACGTCGAACAACACCTTGGCGACAAGTTGTCGTCTGCAACTCTTGAAGAGATGGATGTGCTGTGGAACGAGGCTAAGTCTAAAGAAAGATAACTAAAATCTTGACCAACCTGCCCGGTCGCATATATACTTCTCGTCCTTAGGTGGGGAAGTGGCGCAATTGGTTAGCGCACAAGCCTGTCGAGCTTGGGGTTGCGGGTTCGAGTCCCGTCTTCCTCGCCACTTTAAAACAGAAAACAGCTGCTTGATTCATCAAGCAGCTGTTTTTTTTATCACCAAATTAGATTAGTCGGTCCATGGTATTTCCATCGACTTATTCGGCAGCTGGATTTCGTGTTTCTTTTTAGCAGCCTCAGTAGCATCAAAGTTAATGGTTCCGTAGTATCGGTAACGACCCTTATAATCGGTAAATATTAAGCGGTATTCGCCATAAACACGATTAAAGGTAACGGTGCCAAAATCGTCGGCTCGTTCGGTTGTACCAATGTTCTCTCTGCCACCGCGATCGCCAATTTGTGTGCCCGGAGCAGGTTTCATGGTGCAGATAGCCTCGTCTGCGCGATCACCATTATTTCCTCTAACGATGAATTTAATCGTTGGAATGATGGTGGCCCTAATCGTCATCTCGTGAGTGTCACCTGGCGTCGCCAATCCAGCAGAAGTAATGAATGGATCGAAACCACGACCTGCAACCAAGATGAACTTTTCTTTTCCGTCAGCATCGGCCGTTGAAACGAATTGTCCGTGTAGCGGGGTGACGTAATCGGAAATCACATCGCGGCGCGCAGGAAGGCGCCAGTATTCTGGATCAGGTGTAGTCCGTAATAACGAGCACTTGGCGCCACCAATTGGGTAACCAGTGGCTTTATCAACGATGTGCGCGACATAAACGGTTTGACTTGCGTTTGGCACAGGAGGATTTGGGGGCGGAGGAGCAGTGTTAGAAACCTGCGGACCACCACCACCGATGGTAGCTGAAAAGTCACCTATTTTTGTTGTAGATTCGCCGCCACATGCTGGCAGGCTCAGCATTGCACATACGAGTGCGTAAACTAGTTTGTTTGAGCTCATTATCTTTCTGGGAATTCGAGTTTTTCGGCGCCTTTAATAGCAGCGTAAGTTAAGTTGGCTATGTCTAAATCGGCTTCGGCAAGTTGCGCCTCGGCTGCAGAGCCATGGATGACCGGGCTTTCCGGTTGGAATACAGTACAACAATCGGGCACTGGCTGTATCGAAAGCTCGAAAGTTCCTATGCGTTTTGCCAATTCAATCGCCTCAGTTTTGTCCATGCCAATCAATGGACGCAGCACCGGCAGGCCTGACGCATCTTCAATCGCAGCAATATTTTGCATAGTTTGACTCGCTACTTGGCCTAGCGATTCTCCAGTTATCAGCGCCTTGCAGCGATTCCTCTTCGCCATTGCAGTAGCAATCCGTTGCATTGCGCGTCGATACAAAACCGTGCGGTAGGAAGCAGGGCAGTTGTCGCGGATGGCCTCTTGATACGGCGCGAATGGAATCATGTGTAGGATGGTCCGCGGCTGATATTCGCTAACCCTTTCTGCTAAGCGAATTATTTTTTCACGAGTTTGCGGACCAACATGCGGGAAGCTGTAAAAACTAATAAACTCCATGCGTAGGCCGCGCTTCATGCACATCCATGCTGCGACTGGTGAATCAATGCCGCCAGAAAGTAAGCACATGCCACGACCCATCGAGCCAACCGGTAATCCACCATAACCTTTGTAGCGTCGTGCAAACACTGAAGCCAACTCTTCGCGAACGTCTACTTCAAGGTTAAGCTCGGCGTTACGCAAATCAACTTTAAGCTGCGGATGCAATGGCAAAACAGCTTCAGCAATTTGTTGCGTTAACTCACGCGATCTTAATGGGAATTGTTTGTTTGCTCGTTTGACCGTTATTCTAAATGGAACTTCATCGCGGCCGGCAAAATTGTTAGCTAGTGCTTCGCTTACACATTCAATTGTGCGCGCAACAATTAGTTCAGGATCTAGGTAAGTAGTAGTCGCGGGCGACACTGAAGTAATGCCAAACACTTTAGAAGCGCGTTCAGCAAATGGTGCGAGATCAACATCGGCGTTGCAGGTGATGCGTCCACGTTGGCGACTAGTTTTAAAGCCGGGCACGTCGTGGAGGGCAGCTTTTAGGTTATCGCACAAAGCATGCTCGAAGGTGTTGCGGTTGCCACCTTTAAGTCCGAGTTCGCCGTAGCGAATGACGAGAGAATTGTTGTCGCTCATGAAAAAGTTGTTGGGGGGTCTTCCCTAAACAGGAGGGCTATTCTAGAATCTCCGGCCTGTAGGGCGATTAGCTCAGTTGGCTAGAGCATCTCGTTT
>Ga0257121_1002463_pt1 | contig 13021 bp, 12 predicted proteins | sample SI106_100metaG_FD_190180 | JGI IMG/M metagenome (GOLD analysis project Ga0257121, IMG submission 190180) | Marine microbial communities from Saanich Inlet, British Columbia, Canada - SI106_100 | ecosystem: Environmental > Aquatic > Marine > Inlet | place: Canada: British Columbia | collected... | reverse complement strand
GAAAAGAAATTAATCTTGCAGAGGCTGAAATGCCTGGCTTAATGGCCCTAAGAGAAAGGTATAAGAACGAAAAGCCCCTTAAGGATGCAAGAATTGCAGGATGTCTTCACATGACAATACAAACAGCAGTCTTAATCGAGACTCTTGTCGATCTAGGTGCAGATGTTACTTGGAGTTCATGTAATATTTTTTCAACTCAAGATCATGCTGCTGCAGCTATTGCAGCTAATGGAATTCCTGTTTATGCATGGAAAGGGATGAATGAAGAAGAGTTTAATTGGTGTATAGAGCAAACTTTATTTTTTGGTGATGCAAAGAAACCTTTAAACATGATATTAGATGACGGGGGTGATCTAACAAATATGGTCCTTGATGAATATCCAGAATTAGTTGCTGGAATTAAGGGATTATCTGAGGAAACAACCACAGGAGTTCACAGACTGTATGAAAGAGTTAAGAATGGTACGCTTCTGATGCCTGCGATTAATGTCAATGATTCTGTAACAAAATCTAAGTTTGATAATAAATATGGTTGTAAAGAAAGTGCAGTAGATGCAGTAAGAAGAGCTACTGATATTATGCTAGCAGGAAAAAGAGTAGTAGTTTGTGGATATGGTGATGTTGGTAAAGGAACCGCTGCTTCTTTTAGAGGAGCTGGATCAATTGTTACAGTTACTGAAATAGATCCTATATGTGCTCTACAAGCTTCTATGGATGGGTATGAAGTTAAAAGACTTGAAACTGTTGTTTCTAATGCCGATATAGTTATAACTGCTACTGGAAATAAAGATATAGTTAATGCTAAGGCCTTTAAAATGATGAAGGATAAAACTATTGTATGTAATATTGGACACTTTGATAATGAAATTGACATGGAATGGTTAGAGTCTAATTTTTCTGATCAAAAGACTACAATCAAACCCCAGGTTGATTCATTTAGAATTAATAAAGAAACTGAGATAATTATATTAGCTGAAGGGAGGCTTGTAAATCTAGGGTGTGCAACTGGGCATCCAAGTTTTGTGATGAGTAACTCATTTACCAATCAAGTTTTAGCTCAACTAGAATTGTGGAAAAACTCAAATAATTACGAAAATAAAGTGTATATGCTTCCTAAAAATCTTGATGAAATGGTTGCGAAGCTTCATCTTGAAAAACTTGGAGTTGAATTAGAAGGATTATCTGAAGAACAGGCAAAATATATTGGAGTCCCGGTTAATGGGCCATATAAACCTGAATATTATAGGTATTAAGCCTCTATTGGCTCAACTGAAACAAAAGACTTATTGTTAGATTTCTTCTTAAAAGAAACAATACCATCAATTTTAGCATGTAAAGTATGGTCTTTACCTAGGTAAACATTTTCACCAGGATTGTGAACAGTACCTCTTTGTCTAACAATTATATTACCAGCTTGAGCAAATTGTCCACCAAAAATCTTTACTCCTAATCGTTTTGATTCTGATTCTCTTCCGTTTTTTGAACTACCTACTCCTTTTTTATGTGCCATAACTAATTATTTTTTTGCAGCTGGTGCTTTCTTTGCAGCTGGTGCTTTCTTTGCAGCTGGTGCTTTCTTTGCAGCTGGTGCTTTCTCAGTAGAAACTTCTTTCTTAGGAGCTGTCTTTTTCTCACCAATACCTTGAATTATAATTTCAGTGATTGGTTGTCTATGACCATTCTTGACTTTATAACCTTTTCTTCTTTTCTTTTTAAAGACAATTACTTTATCATCTTTTTTATGGGCAATAATTTTAGCTTCAACTGATATTCCAGATATATTTGGTGTGCCAACCTGTACTTTATTTCCGTCATCTGTAAGTAAGACATTATCAAAGGAAACTTTTGAGCCTTCTTTTGCGTCAATTCTATTAACAAAAAGTTTTTGATCTTTTTCAACCTTAAACTGGCTTCCTTGTATTTCAACTACTGCGTACATTATTAATTTTTGAATTGCAAAATTAAACTATTTATTAAAATATACAATGTTTATTAAGTTTTATAGTTCAATCCAGTTTTCATTCTTTAATGACCATTCCACAACCTGTTTTATTCTTTGTGTTAATTTAATAGATGGTGTCCAGCCTAATTTCTTCATTTTTTCACCAGAAAGAGAATATCTTAAATCATGGCCTGGTCTAGAGGAGTGAAAGTCTACCATCTCATACTTTAACTCCTTTTCTTGAGAATCAGCAATTATTTGAGCCAGTTCTAGATTATTAATTTCTTCAGCACCAACAATATTAAACTTTGGACATTTAGCACCTCCAAAATCTATTTCAGGTTTTATATCTTTTTTAAGTAAATAGTAAATTGCTTCAGCTACATCTTCTGCATGGATGTAATGTCTGGTTCCTGGAATGGTTTTTGTTTTATCAGAATGAATAGTAATTGTTTCTCCATCTCTAATTTTCTTTATACACATTGGTATGAATTTTTCTGGATGTTGTCTTTCACCAAAAACGTTCATTGTATGAGTTATATATACAGGTAAACCGTATGTGTTTTCATAAGCGACTGCTAGTTCTTCCCCTCCAGCTTTTGTAGCACTATACGGATTTGTTGAATTATATCTGTCATTTTCTTTATAATCAATTCCATTTGGTGCTGGGCCAAATACCTCATCTGTACTAAAATATACAAATCTCTCAATTCCATTTGTGTCATTTTGAAATCTAGCATATTCTAAAATATTTGCAGTTCCCACAACGTTATCTAAAACAAATTCCATAGGATAATCAATACTTCTATCTACATGAGATCCTGCAGCTAAATGAAGTATTATATCTATTTCTCCAATTTCTTTTTTTATCCATGGGTTTATTTCAGATTTTAAATCATGAAATACAATTTTAACTCTTGATTTCTCAAGAATTGAAAGTTCAGAAAGAATATTATCAAGTCTATTAAGGTTTCCACTATAATCAAGTCTGTCTAAGGAAACAATATTCCAATTTGTATTTTTAATTAAATAATAAACCATATGGTGAGAGATGAATCCAGCTCCTCCTGTTATTAATATATTTTTCATTATCTAGAATTTAAGTTTGTTATATACTTTCTCAGCCTGTCTTTAGGTTTCCAGTTTAATAGATTGACTAAGTCATCATTAACTCTTAGGGTTTTCCTGTAATTTCCTCTTTGATCTGGAATGCTTACTGAGCTTATTTTATATCTCTGCTTAAACATTTCATAAAGCTCATTTATACTATAGTTAACTCCTGATCCTATCTCCCATGCATCGTCATGCTTAATCTCAGAGGTTGATATTTTCAATAGCCCATCTACAATATCAAAAACATGAGTAAAATCTCTTTTTTGGTTACCATCTCCAACTATAGGTAATGGTAAGTTCTTATTTGCCTTAACTTGCCAAATCCCTATTACATTTCCAAATTTTTCATCTAATGGTTCGTGTGGCCCATAAACATTATAAAACCTGGCAATTTCAACATTAACATTAAACGATTTTTTATAAAGCTTACATATTTCTTCACCTAAAAATTTTGTCATTGCATAAGGAGAATCTGAGGGGTCATGATGTTTTGAAGATGAACCAGCATATATAACTTTAACGTTATTAATTTTTGCCCATTCCATAACTCTTGTTGTACCTGTAACATTTACCCTAACAGATTCCTGAGAATTATCAAATGAGGGCTGAACTCTAGATTGGGCAGCTAGATGAAAGCATATGTCAAAATTAGTATCATTAATGTGTTCTATTTCTTCAATATCTAGATTTAAATATTTGACTCCTTTAATTTCATTTAACTTATGTCCCGTAGAATAATTATCCAGAGATACAACTTTGATATTATGTTCTATTAAAGATTTAATCAAATTTGTTCCAATAAACCCAGCTCCACCAGTAACTAATGCTCTTTTCATTTCTCAAAAATATCAATTAATTTTGATAATAACTTTTCTCTTTCAAATTCATTTTCGAAGTACTTTCTCCCGTTTATTCCTAGTTTTATTTTATCATCTTCTTTTAATTTATTAAATGCAATTATTGATTCTGCAAGACCATGAGAGTCTTCAGCGTGACTAGAAAAGCCACATGAGGCATCATTAATAATTTTTGCTCCAATTCCATCAAGAGAGGCTATTATTGGTTTACCACAAGCTAGATAAGATTGGAGTTTACCTGGAATAGTATATGAAAAGATTTTTGATTTTTTTAAAGAAACTAATAAAGCATCAGCAGAAGCAAAATAATCAGGCATGTCCTCAGGAGGAAATGAACCCATAAAATAAAAGTTTTTTAAATCCTCTTCTTTTATTTTCTTTAATACTCTTGACTTGTCTCTACCATCACCTAAAACAATAATATTAAGGTTTTTAACTTTATTTAAAGTAATTTTAACAGCTTCAATAATAGTGTCAAAGCTTTGCGAAACTCCAATGTTTCCCGCAAAAATAATATTTAAGCCTTTTGGGAATAAACTGTCTATTTTTTCATTTTTATCAACTACTTTATAGAAGCTTTCTGCGTAATAAGGATAATAAGTTATTTTTTCTGAATTTACACCCTGATTAACTAAATAATCTTTGAAATTAGGGGATTGCACCAATATGTTGTCATAAAAATAATATATAGATTTAGTCATAAAATTGATTAGACTAAGAATTATTTTATTATTTATTCCTCCTGCAGCTTTTACTGATTCTGGCCATAAATCATGTACCCATAAAAAAGGTTTTGCCTTAAAATAAAATGATGCAAAAATTCCTATATAACCAACAGTAATTGGAGATGGTGCATATACAAAAACCCTATCAAATTTATCTCTAATTGATAAAATTCTTAAAATTGCAAAAACAACAAATGATATATAATTTATAAACAGCTTTAACCCAGAAGCTGATCCTCTAGGAATTAAATTTGATCTATATACATTTATTTCATGGTAATTATCTAGTCTTTTATTTAAAAAAGTATATCCATTATAAAATTTTCCGTTAGGATAATTAGGCTTCCCTGTCAAAACAGACACCTCGTGGCCTTTATCTTTTAGTCCAAGACACAGATCATTTATACGAAAGTTTTCAGGATAAAAATATTGAGATATAATAAGTATTCTCAATTTAGTATAAATTTAATTTGATTTTGTTGTTACGTCCTTTTTCCATACGTTTCTATTAACATAATCAATATATGACAATATAATTTTTACAACTTTTTGAGAGACGTTTTCAACATTATAATCATCTATAATTTTTGGTAAAACTCCATTTTTAAATTGTTGTGTTACTACCTTTATAGATTCATCAATTCTATTTTTATCAATCCCTGACATAATAACTGTTCCTTCATCCATTCCCTCAGGTCTTTCATGAGCTTGTCTAATCATAATAGCAGGAAATTTCAAAATTGATGATTCTTCAGTGATTGTTCCACTATCTGAAATCACACAAAAAGAAGATTTTTGAAGTTTGATATAATCAAAAAATCCTAATGGTTTTAAAAATTGAATTAAACTATTGAGCTTAATATTAGTTTTTAATTTTGATATCCTATCCTTTGTTCTTGGATGAGTTGAGACTATTACAGGGAATTTATATTTTTCTGCAATATAATTTAATGATTCTAATAAAGAAGTCAGGTTAGAGCTGTAGTCAACATTCTCTTCTCTATGAATTGATACCAATAAATATTTATTAGATTTTAGCTTAAGCTCTAATAACACTTTACTTTTATTTATGTCTGAATTATAATAATCTAATATTTCTTTCATACAAGAGCCAGTTTTAATAATTCTACTAGCGTCTATTCCTTCTGATATAAGATAATTTCGAGCATGTTCAGTTAATGGCATATTTATATCACTTAAATGATCAACTATTTTTCGGTTTATTTCTTCAGGAACTCTTTGATCAAAACATCTGTTTCCAGCTTCCATATGAAAAATTGGAACCTGTTTACGTTTTGCCGATATTACTGACAGACAAGAGTTTGTGTCTCCATATAATAAAATGGCATCTGGCTTCTCTTTTTCAATTATTATATCTGATTCATAAATCACTTTAGATATTGTCTCAGCGGGATTTTTACCAACAGCTTCTAGAAAATGATTAGGTTTTCTAATTTTCAAATCTTCAAAAAAGATTTCATTAAGCTCATAATCATAATTCTGACCAGTATGGACTAAAACATGATTAGTGAATTTGTCTAATTCACTAATCACTCTACTCAATTTGATAATTTCAGGTCGAGTACCTACTATAGTCATTACCTTAGTTTTCATATACTTTAACTTTTATAAATAGTTGAAAATTTATCACTATCCACTTTAAAATCAATTATTAAATCGCTCCAATTTGGAGGATTTATACCTGTAATTTCAGTAAATTTTTTTGAAATTAAAACTTTATTAGACTTAATATTTGAATTTAAAGAAATATCAACATTCAGATTAAAAATCTCTGAAAGTTTAAAAAGGAGATCATGTTTTGAAATTGGGATAGATGAAATGTTATAAATTCCATTTAAATCAATATTGTTTTTAATAATATAATTTATAATTTTTCCCATCCATGTTGATGTAACTCCAGAATAAATTACATTATTGTAACCCTCAATTTTTTTATTTTTCATACTGTAAAGCCATTCAAAAAGCTCCGTATGATTAAAAACTTCCCTTCCGATTATTGAGCACCTAATTGTTAGAGTATTATCACCTTTTAGTTCACCTTTTGATTTTGACAAACCATAAAGATCAATTGCATCAGGGATTGAATCATCAAAATAATTTCCTTTTTTACCACTAAAAACACAATCAGTACTAAAGTGAATAAGTTTTTTTTGCTTTTTTTCTACCCATTTATTTAGTTTGTGAGGTAATTTACTGTTTAATAACTCTGTATGGTTGTAATCATTATTAAGACCTCTTCTTATAGTAATCCCAACACAATTAATTATAATATCAGGGTTTATGTTATCTAGAAGAGTTAAAGTATTGTCTGTTATAAAGTTATGAGTTATTAAATTACAGTTTTTTATACCAATATCTGAATTACTGATATTTTTTCTTGTTGAGCCAATAAGAATAAAATCTTCAGATAAAGATTGGGCAATTTTGTGACCAATCATTCCATCTATTCCTAAAATAAGAATTTTCATTATTTATACCCAATTGATGCAAGAAGATCGGTAAGTAGTTTATTTGATAGTCTCACTGTATTGAATGAGTTGAATTCCTCAGGTGAGTCAATTTTCAAGCCCTTATCAAAATATTTCTCATAATTCAAGTCTCTATTATCAGATGGTATTCTAAAGTAGTTGCCCAAATCTTCAGAGACTTGCTTTTCTTCTTTTGATAAAAGTGTCTCATGCATTTTTTCTCCATGTCTTACTCCAATATTTTTAATTATACTTTTAGAGTTATAAATATCTTTCATTACATCTGCTAATTGACCTATGGTGGATGATGGTGCCTTTTGCACAAATATATCCCCACTTTCTCCATTTTCAAATGCATACAATACAAGTTCAACAGCATTTTCAAGTGTCATCATAAATCTTGTCATTTCAGGGTTTGTAATTGTTAAGGGCATATTGTTAACTAATTGATGATGAAATAATGGAATCACAGATCCTCTTGATGCCATCACATTGCCATATCTTGTGCCAATAATTTTCGTTTTACCACTAGTTCTTGATTTAGCTACAAAAACCTTTTCCATCATGGCTTTTGAAACCCCCATTGCATTTATAGGGTATACTGCTTTATCCGTACTGAGGCAGATAACTTTTTTAACACTATTATCAACTGCTACGTCTACAACATTATTTGTTCCTACTATATTGGTTCTAACGGCTTCCATAGGGTAAAATTCACATGAAGGAACTTGTTTTAATGCCGCAGCATGAAAAACAAAATCAACATCTTTCATTGCATTATTAATACTATCTTTATTTCTGACATCTCCTATGTAAAATTTTAATTTTGAGTTTTGATACTTCCTTCTCATATCATCTTGCTTTTTTTCATCTCGGGAGAAAATTCTTATTTCAGCGATATCAGATTCTATAAATTTATCAAGTACGGCATTACCGAATGATCCAGTTCCTCCAGTAATTAAAAGTGTTTTATTTTTAAACATTATGATTCAATAAGTTCTATAAATTTATCAATTTTATTCTTAATCAGCATTTCACTGCCAGTAATATTATTTTTTTCAATTACATAGTCAATTGAGTCTGAAATTGATGAAATTAAGAATGGATTAAAAACTACACTGGGTTTAACAATTTCATTAACATAAGGGAGATTTGAAGCTATAATTTTGCAATTGAACTCAAGTGATTCTATCAGGGGGAGTCCAAAGCTTTCAACTACTGAAGGGTAGATTAAAAACTTAGACTGTGAGTATAATTTTTTTAAAGAACTTTCATTTGAGTTTCCATGATTTTTTATAACTAGATTTTTATTTATATTTTTTGAAAGTATATTTTCTTTGAAAAAAGTTTCATCATCAATAGTTAAATCTAGATATATAGTTTTTGAATTAATATTTTTTATTTGATTGAATGCCTGAATTAATCTATTAATGTTTTTATGGGGAGAACTTGAACATACATATAAAAATGAATTAGACTTCTTATCTAAAGTTTTTTTAAAATTAAAATCTTTGAAAATGGGAAAGGAAAAGATATTGCTAACCTTTATATTCAACCCTTTGGAAAGTTCTCTTTTCATTAATTCTGTTTGAACGACCCATTTATATTTATTTGAATTAATAAACTTAATGTAGATTTTTTTAAAGAAAAAAGAAATAGATTTTAATACAGTTAGAGATAATCTAGGTTTCAAAATTAAATCATTATGAAAAAAAATAATTACCTCACACTTTAATTTTATAGGAGGTGGAACATTTGATAAGCAAATACATTTTTCAATTTGATATTCTACAGACTTATAATAAGTTCTTCTTTTAAATTCTGAATTTAATATTAATTTATATTTAGCATTTTTTAATTTACCTAAAGCTTTAATGTCATTTCTAGAGTCAATTAAAAAAAAATAATCTCTTATTGTTTTATTAGACATATTATCTAATATGATTTCAAGAATTTTAATTCCCCCTGCACTATTTAGAAATGTACAATCAAATAATTTCATTCAAATAATCTTTATTCAAAAAGTTATAAATAATAAGCATAAAATAAAAGGAACAAAGAATTGTTATTATTATTTTATCAAATAAAAACAAAAGAATAAAAATAGGAATTAAATATCCAAATAGCTTGATGATATTTAATATATCAAGTTTTATTTTAATGATTTTATTAAACATCTTAATGCATATAATTGAAATTAAAAAATAAGATAATAATAATAAAGCTGATAATGACTTAACGTTAAAATCATACAATATAATCCCTAGTATAAAGATAAGACATCCTATAAAATATGGAAGAATTAGCTTTTGAGTTTGAAACTCAGATGTAGTAATATTTTTAAGTGAATTAATTAATATTCGAAAAAATTCAATCCATATTGCTACTTGAAAAACAAATATTATAGTATTATTTATCTTAGATTTATCTATAAGAATTGATAATATTTCAGCTGAGGAAAGAGACATAAAAATTGCTGATAAAAAAACAATTGGCAGTACTTTATTAAAATATTTATTGAAGGCTACGCTTCTTTCATTAAAATTATTAGTTGAAATTTTTTTTAAATATCTAGGATATATTATCTGATTTAAAAAATGTTCAATTAATGAAAATATTTGAGTTGACACCATTAGTCCAAGTAATAATATTCCAAGTGAATTAGTGTCAAATTTGTTTTTAGCAAAAAACCTAAAACCATCAGTTAAAAACCATATCAAAATATGGCCTATCAATATGTTTGAAGAAAAATTATATAATTCTTTAATATTAAGTTTGAGAGTATTTTGACTCTTAGAATTAATAAATAGACTTTTCCAGGCCAATAGAGCAACTATTAAATTTGAACAAATTAAACCTAGCATCCAAAATTCAAAATTATATCCAAAAAAATAAACAAATAGAACAGAAAATAAGAGGTTTAGAAGATTAAAAGTTAATAGAAAATAAACATATTTAATATTTTTTCTTATAATATTAAAAATTGGATAAACAGTCTCATTGAATGTTTTGAAAAGAATTAGGGTGAAAACTAAAGCACAGATTATTATTGAAGTTTTAATAGAGTCATATACATAAAAAGAATAAACAAAAACAGGCAAAAAAGAGAATATTGACAGAGGAAATAAAAACTTAATAAAAATTTGTTTTAATGCACTTTTTAAATTATTTTCTTCATACCATTCTATGGTTTTTCTATTAATATAGTTCCCAACAGATCCTATTATTATAAAACTAAAAAATGTATAAATAGAAAAAACAATATAATAATTTGCCAATTCTTCAAAACTCAAGAAAAGCGTCATTAACCTTGAGTATGAAATAACTAAAATCAGTCTTATTATATTTCCTAAACCAAGAAAAAAAATATCTTTATTAAAACTTATTTTAAAAAATTTACTCATAAAACAAATAGTTTTGATTGAACTATTATTAAGAATAATCGAAAAACTGTTATCTTATATTCTTAATAAGTTAATTTCATTTAATCTTAGAAATATTTACATTAAATGAATTTAAAAATTAAATTTTTTAAGCCACGAAAAGTTCCGAAAAATAACCAATAAATTGTATAAATATTAAATTTTATTTTATTATTTATAAGCTTAATTAATTCATTTTTAAAATTGATAAATTTTAATTTTCCAACAAAAAAATCATTAATTAATATTTGTAAAATTAATCCCAGTGAAGCTTGAGAATACTGTTTAGCTATCTTATTTAAATTATGGTTTTTAAATAATTTTATTGCATGAGGTCTTATATCATATTCTAAAGATATTCTATTTAAATTGCTATGTTGGGTATTATGAATTCTATAATTTAACAATGGCTTTTTTAATAAAATCATCTTACCTTTCATTAAATTAATTTGAAAAAACAAAAATAAATCAACAGCTGGTCCAACTTTCCAATCATATTTCAAGTCATGTTTCTTTATTAAACTGGATTTAAATATTGTTGATGGACATGGTATTATATCGCCAGAAAAAAGATATTGTTTAATAAAACTTTTTTTTTTCCAAACTTTATCTTTAATAATTCTAGGCCTTACTTTATTTAAATTTTTTGAATTAGAATTAATTAAATTAATAGAGCATGAAATTGTATTTATCTCTTTATCACCTTTAATTATTTTAATCATTTCCTCAAGCATTGTGGGCTCCATAATATCATCATCATGAAAAATCATTAAAAAATCATTCTTGGTATAACTGAAGGCATTATTTACAAATTCTAAATCATTGGTTTGATTCCTAACACAGGATATTCTAGAATCATTAAAAGAATGGATAACAGACGTTGTCTCATTTGTTGAACCATTATCTAGAATTACAAGATCAAAGTCCTTAAAAGTTTGGTTTAATATTGATTTAATCGATTCCTGAAGAAAATTAGGTCTATTATATGTTGTAAGAGCTATAGTTAGAGTCTTGCTCATATTAATAATCTATTTTAAAGTTTTCAAGAAGGAAATCTTCAGAGCCAACCTTACCAATAACTGATTTATCTAGATATGAATTGTAAAGTTTGTTTTTAACATTATTTGATTTACATGATTCATTCAACCAGCTACCAAAACCACAATCCTTCATATGATCTTCAACAGATATTACAACATCAAATTGATTAATTTGATCTTCTTGAAGTTTATTATATTTTGGCCCCCAAATTGGACAGGTATATATCCCAAAATTAGAAAACTTTTCATTTCCCTTGATAAGTCTTTGTGCTATTTCTAACCCATAGCCAGTTGTTAAAAAAATACTATTACCATATTTTATCTTGCTCCATTTCCCTGCTGAAATATTACCATTTTTGTTGCTATAATTTTTCTCCCCTGCTTTTCTTAACCTAAGATACTTTGGAGAACTATCATTCAAAATATAAGCAAAAAGCTTATCTACCTCTATAGGATCTCCTGGGCTTAATATTGATATTTCAGGAAAAAGTCTCATTAATCCATAATCCTGAATTGCATGATGAGAATAACCTAAATTACCATAAGCCAATCCTCCTCCAACAGAGACAATGGTTACATCTAAGTTATGATAGCATATATCGTTTCTAATTTGTTCAGCACATCTAAAAGTAGGGAAATTTGCTATAGAGTAAATGAATACTTTATGACCTTCGGATGCCATGCCAGCAGCCATAGATGCCATTGACTGTTCGCAGATTCCAGCATTAAAAAATCTATCAGGAAACTTTTCAGAAAAAGGTTCAATTACATTAAATCCCAAATCCCCAACAATTAAAATAATTGAATCATCTTTCTCAGCTTCTATAACAAGTTTTTCTATAAATTTATTTCGCATTCTCTATTTCATTTATTGCTTTTCTTAAAAGAGTCTCATCAGGAGACTTATAATGCCACTCAACTTTATTTTCCATATATGAAACACCTTTCCCTTTAATTGTGTTAGCAACTATAATTTTTGGTTTTCCATTTCTTGAATTATGACTTTTGTTAAAAGTTAATTTTAGGTCAGAATGGTTATGCCCATCGCATTCATAATATTCCCATCCAAAAGCAATAAACTTATCCTTAATAGGTAAAATATTTAGAGTTTCAGAAACCGTAGTTAGGCTTTGAAGATTATTATAATCAATAATTAAGTTTAAATTATCTAAGTTATGATGAGCAGCAAACAACATTGCTTCAAAATTTGATCCCTCTGATAATTCACCATCTCCCATTATTACATATACTTGAGACATATTTTTTTTAACTTTTAAACTGTTTGCTTTACCTAATCCAAAAGGTAATCCATGACCTAAAGAACCTGTTGAAAACTCAACACCCGAGACTTTATGACTAACATGATTCATTAGATCTGAGGAATCTTTACCATATGTTTTCAAATCTTCAATATTAAAAAAGCCTTTTAAAGC
>Ga0257121_1002448_pt1 | contig 13063 bp, 14 predicted proteins | sample SI106_100metaG_FD_190180 | JGI IMG/M metagenome (GOLD analysis project Ga0257121, IMG submission 190180) | Marine microbial communities from Saanich Inlet, British Columbia, Canada - SI106_100 | ecosystem: Environmental > Aquatic > Marine > Inlet | place: Canada: British Columbia | collected... | reverse complement strand
AAAGATGGTGAAAAGAAAAAAAAAGAGGAAGAAAAAACAAGAAAAAAGAGAGAAAAAGAGGCAGAAAAAACAAGGAAAAAAGCAGAGAAAACTAAAAAGAATAAAACAATTAAACATAAGTCTCCTAGTATATCTAAAATGGTAAAGTCAGATAAATCTTGTCCTATTTGTAAAAAACGGCCTTTAACCACAGGAACAAAGGACCCGGTTTTACACGCGATCGAACACTATAAAACAGGAGGATTTAGTGTGTTGGAAAGTTTAAGTGAGACGACTCTTAATAATATGCTCATTAAAACAAATGATGTGTATCGTAACCTTGGTCCAAATGAACAACCTCTAATCTCTGATAATCAATATGATATTCTAGAAGATTACATCAAAGAAAAATATCCAAAAAATAAAATAGTAGGTAAGATTGGTGCTCCCGTTGAGAAAAACAAAGTGTCCTTACCATATGAAATGGCGTCGATGGACAAAATAAAGCCCGATACAAAAGCACTACCTTCATGGAAAGCCAAATACGAAGGCCCATATGTGTTATCTTGTAAGTTAGATGGTGTGAGTGGATTATACACAACCGAGGGTGAAAAATCGGCACTATATACACGCGGAGATGGTAAGATCGGACAAGATGTAACCCATTTCATATCTTATCTAAAACTACCTACTACCAAAGATATTGTGGTGCGAGGTGAATTTATAATGAAAAAAGCCACATTTAAATCAAAATATGCCGATAAATTCGCCAACCCACGTAATCTTATAGCAGGAACTGTAAATCGGGTTACGGTTAATGATACAGTAAATGATATGGATTTTATAGCATATGAGTTAATTAAACCTGAAATGAAACCGAGTGAGCAAATGAAACAATTAAAAGAATTTGGTTTCAATACAGTTAAAAACGAAACCCTTATCGAAATTAATAACGATGAACTATCTAAACGTCTCGTTTCTTGGCGTGAAAATTACGAATATGAGATCGATGGCGTTATTGTTACAAACGATAAAATATATAAGCGTCAATCCGGTAATCCCGACCATTCATTCGCATTTAAAATGGTTCTTTCTGACCAAATGGCCGAAACAAAGGTATTAGATGTAATATGGACAGCAAGTAAGGATGGTTATCTTAAACCTCGTGTCCGAATAGAACCAGTCCATTTAGGCGGTGTTAAAATCGAATATGCGACAGGATTTAATGCTTCTTTTATCGAAAAAAATAAAATCGGCGTTGGTGCAGTAATACAAATAATACGCAGTGGAGATGTTATACCAAAGATACAGTCTATCATTACTCCTGCTGAACAACCGTTGATGCCCACTATTGAATATATATGGAATAGCACACATGTTGATATTATGTTAAAAAATAAGGATGAAGATAAGACAGTTCGAAATAAAATATCGCATTGTTTTTCAAAGGAATAGATGTGGATGGATTAGGTGATAAAAATGTGGAAAAAATAATAGATGCCGGTTTCGACACGATACCCAAAATAATTAAGATGAACAAAGACCAGTTGTTAAGTGTGGATGGTTTTAAAGAACGAATGGCGGTGAAACTTCAAGAAGGCATTAAAGATAAGATCGAGAAGGCACCTTTAACACGATTAATGGCTGTATCCAATATGTTTGGTAGAGGATTTAGTAATAAAAAGGCTGAACTAATCTTACAAGAATATCCCGACATACTTACATCGCGAGAAACACCAGAACAAAAAATTACAAAACTGAAATCTGTAAAAGGCATGGCGTTAACTACATCCAAACCCTTTGTTGATAATATTCCCGTCTTTTTAGGATTTTTACAAGAGTGTGGTTTAACTGATAAATTACGATCTATTCCGTCGAGTCCGAGTTCAGAAAAAGATGAGTCGCATCCATTATTTAAAAAGAGTATTGTGATGAGTGGTTCCCGTGATAAAGAATTAGAAACGCAATTAAAAGAAATAGGTGCTTCAATGAGTAGTAGTGTGAATAAATCGACATTCGCAGTTATTACTCCAGAACCAGATAGTAATACAGGAAAGGTTGCGACTGCTAAAAAATTGGGAGTTTCCGTTTATACCCCGGAACAATTTAAGGACAAATTCATGAAATAGTACTAACATATTAGTATTTTCGATAAATTTCTAACATCATAATATTTTAATATATTATGATGGAGAATGACGACTCATTTAATATGAATGAGTATGTTTCAGATATAATACAAACTATTATTCATAATGTCGCTATAAAATCAGAAAAAAAATCGATAAAAATGTTTATATGCGGTTGTATAAAAGACTCTGGTAAATATTTAAATAACGTTTTTCAAAATATAAAAAAAATAGAGGCAGTTTTGGACGATTATCATATTATTATGGCTTATGATGATTCGAAAGATAATTCACTTGAAATATTAAACACGTATAATGATTATTATAAAGACAAAATGTCTCTCATAATAGGGACCGATGAATTGAGTGGAATACGAACACAAAATATATCAAATGCTCGAAATAATATTTTAACCGAGATAAAAAAAATAGACTATTCCGATTTTGAATATTTTATAATGATGGACATGGATGATGTATGCTCTAAACCCATTAATATAGATGTTTTAAAGTATATTATTAATACTGAACGAACAGTTCCATTAGAATGGGACTCTATATCATTTAATCGCCTTGATTATTATGATATTTGGGCACTATCTATTCATCCATATACATTTAGTTGCTGGCATTATCCAGATGGTAAAAAAATACAAAGACAGATGATTAATTATATTAATCAACTCTTGTATGAATCTGCTAAACAAGATGGTAATAAAGGGTTAGTGCCGTGTTTATCGGCATTTAATGGTTTTTCTATCTATCGAAAAGATAAATTTTTAAATGTATCCTATCAATGGAATGTACACAAATTATTGGAAATTTATCCAAAATCGGAAATTGATACAATGAGCACGATGGTAAATCAAGAACCAATTAATCGCCATGATGATTGTGAACATCGTTTTTTTCATATTCGCGCAGCATTACTAAATAATGCGAGAATATGTATATCACCCTTGTTTATGTTTAAGAGTTAGTTACTATTTAACGTTTTTTCTCGGTCTTTCCTCTCTTCTTTTTACCATCACTCTTTTTGAAAAGTCTAAATGTTCCTTTCTTTGCGACAAATCCTAGTTTACGAAGGTTCTTAATTGCCTTCTTTCCGTGAGCAACTTGCTTCTTGGACTTAATACGACCCTTGGATTTAACGAGATTCTTTTTGGTTAAACCACCAGATGTGTGCTTGGCTGTTCCGTGGTATACTTGGGCTTTCGATCCGACTGTATTTTTATACATTATACACTAACTATAGAATTTATTTTATAGTTAGGAAAATCACTAAATTTATTTATTATCGGTTTTTTTTCGTTTTTTTCGCACCCACCCTTTTTCCTTTATCGCGTTTTGTTGCCTTTTTTTGATATCCGAATTTGCCTTTTTTAGCATAATATCCATATTTCTCTAAACGCTTCTCTTTTTTTGCGGTGACGTGTTTATCCGCGGATACGATTCTTCCCCATTTATTCATTACTAGACCTTGTTTCGTTAAACCATATTTTGTTTTATACGCAGTTCCATTCCATACCTGTTCTCTTGAACCAAATAATTCTTTATATATCTTACCTTTCATCGTATATGTACCCGATTTAGGATCTCTAACAGGACGCTTCATTATATAGTAATTTTAGATAATAAAGTAATCAAACATAGGGTGTCGTAAGGGATAAAGTCCCCTAAAAGGGTATACAATATTTACGACCGATTAATCTTCCTTTAAAATATACATTTTCCGATTTTGTACAATTTGTTATTCTAGTGCTAGACTGTGTTTTCGCATATGTGCTAAATTTCATAGCACAACTTTGTTGGTTGTTTATTTTATCAGTACTTTTTATTGATATTGAATACTGTTCTGGTGTCTGATATGAACGATTATAAATAAACATTAAGGGTGCCATATTGTATAATAATATTGGAGATATTTACTTTCTTATTTTCTTATATACAATGCTTCCTATTGGAATTAATGGTTTCGGTAGAATTGGAAAATGCGTTTTTCTACAACTTATCCATAGTAAAACCCTTGATTTACGCGTTATAAATGCTCCTGATTTTGATATTAATCAATTAGAACATTATTTAAAACGCGATTCTGTACATAATTACAACAACGATTTCACCATTGAAATTATTGATGATAATCAATTTAAAATTAATAATAAAACGGTTCACCTTTTAAGAAACAGAGATGCGAAAATGTTAAATTGGCGTTCTTTTGGTGTTCATCATATTATAGATGCGACCGGTGTTTATTTAACAAAAGAAAAAGCTCAACAACACGATGTTGACTATATCATCATGAGTGCTCCTCCAAAGGACGATACGCCTCTTTTTGTTTATGGCGCGAATCATAATGAATACAATAATGAGAAAATTATTAGCAATGCGTCGTGTACAACCAATTCGATTGTCCCCGTTTTGAAACATTTAAACGATACGTTTGGTATTAAACAGGCTAATTTCACCACAATACACGCATCTACTGCTAGTCAAAAGGTGGTGGATACTGCCCATTCTAAAAGTCGTACAAATCGTTCGATATTAAACAATATAATTCCACATACTACAGGTGCGTCGTCCTCTATCTGTAAGATTATTCCAGAACTTGACGGAAAAATAGTCGGAACATCTGTGCGTGTGCCTATAAATAATGTATCACTCATCGACTTAAATGTCGAACTAGTAGAAAAAACCAATTTATACCATATTTACAATTCTATAAAACAAAATCCTTATTTAGAACTTAATGACGAAAATGTAGTCAGTTCTGACCTTATTACTAGTTGCTGTCCTTCTATTATTGATAAAAACGCATCAGTTTACCTCACAAATAATCAATTTAAAATCATGATTTGGTATGATAATGAATGGTCGTATGCGAGCCAAATTATAAAAATGATGGAGACAATCGGCTGCTATAATGCTAATGAATATTTCATAGATAAACGGAATTTCAAAGGAAAAAATGTATGTATTCGTCTAGATTTAAATGTTCCTAAATTAAAAAATCAAGTAAGCGACACTTTTCGAATAACATCGGCGATTCCAACAATAAAACGCGTCCTTCAAGATTCTCCTAAACGTATTGTCTTAATGTCGCACGCTGGAAGACCCAAAGAATCAAATAGTGATGATTCACTGATTCATATAAAACCGATTTTAGAATCATTGCTAAATAAAGATATCGAATTTCTATCTCATGGACTTCATTCAAAAACAATTGAGCAAATAGAAAATTCTTCAAATGAACTGTTTTTACTCGAAAATCTACGATTTCATCCAGAAGAAACGCAGTATAAAACGATGGGTCAAACGGATGCCGTGAATATTTTTCATCAACTCGGTGACTCTTTTGTAAATGACGCATTTGGATGTATGCACAGAGACCATTTAAGTATTTGTGGTTCGAAATTAGACGATAAGTGCTATGGGTATCTTGTCGATACTGAATTAAACGCACTGCGAACAATTACATCAAATAACAGTAATAACAAAATACTCGCTGTTATTGGTGGGGGTAAAATGGAAGATAAATTAAAACTATTAAAAAATCTTTCAAAACAGGTTGACCACATCTATATTGCGGGCGGAAATATGAACAGTATTATTAAAGATGATATGGTGGAATATATTCAAGAAATATCCCAAAATCGGGCGAAAATAACACTTATGGAGGATGGATTATGTTGTGATAATTTCGTTGGTACACCCAAACATGTAGTTGTAGAAGAACTCAATGAAAAAGACTTATTTTTCGATATTGGTCTCAAATCATTGAATACATTACGGGGTCTAGTAGAAGAACACGATGTGGTATTTTGGAACGGAACACTTGGTGTCGTAGAGAATGAGAAATATAAATATGGATCCGAAATGTTGGTAAATTTCCTTATTGAAGCCATTCATAAAAATCCTCATAAAAAGGTTATAGTTGGTGGTGGAGATACCGGTGGTTTTGTAAATAAATATAGAAATAACTTTACACATATATCGACTGGCGGTGGTGCATCAATCGAATATATTATAAATAACGGTTTGGTAGGTTTAGATGTTTATAAAACCTAATTTGTGAAACCACATCGAGTACATATTTGAAAACTTTCACCATACATACCTTCTTCTCTTTCATATACAAAATCGTGTGTTTCATGATATTCTAGACATTTTCTCACAATTTTTGATTCGATATTTTCTATTTCTTTCGATATTTCATTTACTCGACGTATATGTTCAATCTTTTCTTCATAGAGCAGTTTTTGTTCTTGTAACAACTGATTGTGAATCTGGTCAAACATCATATGAATATAAATAATTAAGTATTTATATTCTTGTTAATAAATAATTATCATTACTTTCGTATATCATATTAAAAACATATTGTTACATTATATTAAACCATGTATATAAAAATTGATGAAATCGAAAAATTTGATGAATTACCCGATTATTATAATTTTTCCAAACCATATGTTATTCGTGATGGTTGCCGTAATATGCCCATTTTTAAACAAGATAGTATTACGGAGTTTTTTAGAGATAAACTCCGAAATTTTAGTTTAGAAGTTGAAATATATGATACATACCGAGATATGGAATTAACGGATGTTAAAAAATATGAACGAAAAAAATTCAATGACGCTTCTGAACATATCATAAACAATAAGAAACCATATAACTATATTGCTGATATAGATCTAGTAAATTTATTACAGCATAATGATTTGAAAAATTTCGCACTACCTATTGATACAAACCGTAAAAATAAGGGTGTATTATTATTTTTTGGAAACAATAGTCGTTCTGGAGCGCATATTCATACGAGTAATGACTATATATTAAATCAAATTTATGGAAAGAAAACTGTTTATATGTTTGATTATTACGATAATCCGTTGGAATGTGAGGGGTTATTTACGTGTAAATCAAACTTTTTAAAGGATAATATTATAGATATTGACCATACAAAACTAAAAATATATAAAGTCGAATTATCACCTGGAGATACTTTAACCATCCCACCATGGTGGTGGCATGCGGCGAAAGCGGATGGATTATCATTAAGTATTACCAAAACATATACTCGCACAGACAAGTGGTTTCTAATTAAATGTCCGCGTATGGGATTAATTATATTAAAAGATCTTGTTATGTCTTATGTTTCAGATATTATTAATTTTTTTACTAGAAAGGATGTATTATCATTGTTAATTGGTACAATTATTGTCGTTTTATCGTATTATTGGTTGGTTTTTTAAGATTGCGAGGCGGTGAGTTCAAATTTAAGACTTGCTACACAATCATTACAAGTCAGAAACCAAGATAGAACGTTAGGAAAATCTGGAATTAAAATATTGAACATAATATATATAATACTTATAATGTTAGTTTTGCTTATAATAAAAAAAGGTATAGAGAAATATTTAAAACATTAGAAGAAGCAAAAGAGTGGCTTATAACTAAAAAAAAAGAAATTATACCTGAAAGTGAATTATTATTAAGACCGTCGTATCCCCTGTTGTAGTTTTGATTTAAAGGAGGAAGAGGAGCAAAAGAAATGTTTTCACTATACGAATTTACAGCCGTTGTGGGCGGCAGAAAATTTATCGAAGGGTGGGAAATATTACACCGATTAAAAATAGGTTATATATGTTTAACCGACATGATTAATAATATTTTAACATTCATTATTTTAATATATATTTTAAAATAATGAGTTTATATCATTATTAGCTACCAAATTATTACAGTCGCTAACATAAGTTCTCAAAATTATACGATCTGTTCCATTATGGTAAGCCTCAAAAACATCTCTTGTATGAGTTGTTAAAAGATTGTATATTACTAATATATCTCCTTTTTTTAATTCAACTTTTATTTTGGATTGTTCTGCTGCATAATCTCTTTTTGTTTTTAATTCTTCATAACAACGTATCGCTTTATCACCTTGTGGTTGAATTTCTTCAGAATCGATTGGTCTTAATTTAAATATAGGTCCTTTTTCTATATCCATTACTAACAATGGACGGAGCCGAGGTTCAAAATGAATATCCTTAGAATAACTGGTTGGTTTATTTTGTTTAAATAGGGGTTTTTGTAAACATTCTCGTGCATCCTCTGATAATAAATCATATAAAACGTGGTTTGGTACAATAGTTGTAAAAACAGATTTTACGGGATGTTCTTGTATCCCCATTAGAAATGTATATGGAGGTGCATCGTCTAATATACTCATATCCTGATGAAGTTTAACTTCAATCGTTGACCCATCGGAAGCGGTTGTTTGATTTTTTCTAGGAGTTACTAACGTAATTCCTTTGGGTAATTCATTATCTAAAAAAATTCCTCGAAAATGTGCTTCTTGTTCGTAAACAATAATTTCACCAAAATCGTTTATACGATTTAGTAAGATATCTAGAAATTGTGTTTCATCTTGATTTTCACTCTGATAATAGCGGTAATGTAGTTCGTCCATAATATATATATATATATTAATTCATTTATATTGTAACCCGATTAAAATATATTGTAACATACCTACTTATAGACATATATATAGTTATATTGTATATATGTTCGTTCGACCCGACCGAAAAGTAGTTGTACCAATGCAAAATGTTACTATAAATGAATTAAATAATCAACAATATATTCCTGATAAAAAGAATGGTTCATTACTGTCTTTTATCTGTATTGTAACAGTGTTTATATCTAGTATATTTTGTTGTATCACATTATAATTATTTTGATATCATATCTAACATAGTATTATTATTATCTGAATAATACTATATAATGAACGTCATTACTCTTGTTTATGTTTTTTGCCTTTTTTACATATTTATTCCCGGTAATATTATTACACTACCATTTAAAGTTAATAAAATGATTATTGTTTTAATTCATGCTCTTATATTTAGCACCATTTTATATTTCACATTTCCTATTGTTGAAAATAATGGAATTTCAGAAGGAATGAACCATTGTAATCATGAAGACTGTGATTTTAGAGAGTCAAAAAACGGTAATACGTGTGGTTGTGTAGACAATAACTGTATGGACGATGATGGTGTAGAATGTAATTAGACGAATTACATATCACGTAACATTTTCTCTTCGATTTCTAATAAACGATTGAATTTCTCTACACGTTCTCCTCTACAAGGACTACCTATTTTAAGATATTTCGCTCCTATTCCGATCGCAATATCTACAATATATGCGTGATTTGTCTCTCCTGAACGATGGGATACAATAACGTCATTTCCATTATCTAATAACATTCTAGCGCCTTGGACAGATTCTGTAATCGTACCAATTTGATTGACCTTTAATAAAAGTGTATTTGCCCAATTTTCTTCTAACCCCCGTTTTATTAATCTAGGGTTTGTAGTAAATAAGTCGTCACCTACTATCATTAATTCTTTACCAAACATTTCGGTGAATAGTGTCCAAGATTCATAATCTGTTTCGTGAAAACCGTCTTCTATGCTTTTTAAAGCAGGATGTTGTTTAATAAGTTTCCCATAATATTTCACTAATTCCTCACCCGTTAAAAATAGGTCTTTTTCTACTTCATATTTCTTGGACACTTCATCATAGAATTCACTCGCAGCACAATCAAGTGCTATAAAGACATCTTCTCCCACATTATATCCAGAATATTTAATTGCATCTTCTATTACACATAATGCCTCTTCCGCACTATAAATTGGTGGACAAAATCCTCCCTCGTCTCCTATTGATTTTGCTTGTTCTCCGTATTTTTCTACTAATAATCGTTTTAATGTATGATATACCTCACAATAAATACGTATTTGAAGTGAAGTGCTTATATCACTACGAGCAAATATCATAAATTCTTGTATTTTTAAATCTTCAGTAACACCGTGTTTCCCTCCATTAATAATATTCACTAGTGGTGTGGGTAATCCGGGTATTTCTTGGACACTATATGTAGGAAGTCCAAGATGAGGTTTAAATCCATAATGTTTCGCAATATATTCATACATTTCTAAACCCAACATATTGGCCGCAGTATTCATCATACAAAAACTCAACGCAGTGCTTGTATTACCGCCATAATTCGTCTTCATCTCTGTATTATCGAGTTGATTGAATTGTTTGTCTATGTTTGAGAGGTCAAATATCGTGGTTTTATTTAAAATCATTTTTTTGTTTAATTCTGCGATTTTAGATACGGCGTTGAATACCGATTTTCCGTGAAATAAAGTCTTATCTCCATCACGTAATTCACAAACTTCAGTAGAACCACAAGACGCACCACTTGGACTAGAACCTTTTCCTAAAGTTTTTCCCTTTTTATCTAAACATTGAACTTCTATTGTTGGATTTCCCCTACTATCGATGATTTGATGGGCAGCAATTCTAAACTCATTTACATAGGAATAATCCTTGTTCTTGATATCAAGGAGAATAGGCACACCAGTGTTTATTTCAAACTCTTCAATCGATTTTTCTGTTTTAAGTCCAAGAAGGACAAATAATGCACGTAAACTATTACCATGGGCTACAATTAAGACGTTTTTATTGGAATCTAATAATGGTTTCACGTGATTTTCATAGCCCCTAGAAACACGCTTCACTACATCGTCTAGGTTCTCTCCATCAGGCGGTCCTGTTAAATAAGAACGCCTCCATGTTTTTATTTTTTCCTCTCCATGAACCGCCAATAAATCTGACTTATTATTACCAGTTAGAATACCATAATCGCGTTCTTTAAAATCTACAACGGGGTGAATAATCCCATTATAATAGATTTGTTGCGTTGCTATTTTCGCGGTATCTCTTGAACGCATTAAATCACTTGAAAAAACTTGGTCGAAACGAATGTCTTTTAATAATTCGCCCGCATATCGTGCCTCTTCTTTTCCCTTTTCTGATAATTCTACATCTATAAAACCAGTGAATCTATTTGCTTTATTCCATATTGATTGTCCATGGCGCAAGACAACTAAAACCATAATATATCATTATTTATATTATGATTTATTCAAAAATTATTTATTCCTCTTTATCTTCTTTATCCTCGTTTTTAACACACAATGTCTCAAATTTCTTGATGATTTCTTTACAATTATACGTTCCGTTATTTTTAGAAACACACTCACGCATCACTTTTGTTATCTGTTCACAGTCGTTATTTTCCATTCTATAGTTAAAAAGGATATATTATCAAACACAGAAAAATATAGTTAATTTTATTTCATAGGTGGTGCAGAAGGTTCTACCAATGTAGCAACGACAGGTTCCTGGTCTAATAGATAAGGCGTCTCAATTTGTTCATGAAACTTGGTATATATATTCGTTTTTCGATAACGTTTTTCCAAATAACTCATTTTTTTGATATATTTATTATACCAAAATATCTTTTGGTCCCTGTAATAGTTTTTATAGAAGAACCCTCTTATCGTTGTTTTTGATAATGCGTCAAATTCTGCATATTTCGCTTTAAAATGATTGTATTCCAATACATCCTTTTCTAATAATAATACTGAAAACCGATTTTCGTTATCCATCTATACAATTACTCTATATATTTCCCAGATTTTCAATGGTTTTTAACGCAGAATCGGGGGTTACTGAAATAGAATCGATATTTTCACCAATTAAGAATTTACAAAACTCAATACTGTCTGATGGTTGTTGTCCACAAAACCCTACCTTCACACCATTATCCTTATAGGTTTTAATAGCCTGACTTATCATACGACGATAACTTATGTTTTTATTATCGGAAAGGTAACTGATTTTCTCACTATCACGATCTACACCCAGTGTAAGTTGCAGCAGATCATTCCCTCCAATTGAAACACCGTCTAACATGGGACTGAAACGGTCGGCTTCGATTACATTCGAAGGAATTTCGCACATTAGAAAGATGCGGAGTTTATTCTCACCTCTAACGAGACCGTGTTTCGCCATCGTATCAATGACTAATTTACATTCTTCGGGTGTTCTACAAAAGGGTATCATTACCACAATATTGTCCATTTTCATCACATCACGCGCATACTGGATAGCCTCACATTCCAGTTGAAACGCATCTTTATAATCATTGGAATAATATCTAGACGCACCTCTCCATCCGATCATTGGGTTCTCTTCATCGGGTTCATATAATTCACCGCCAATCATGTTACGATATTCGTTTGATTTGAAATCAGATAAACGCACAATTACATCATTCGGGTAGAAAGCGGAAGCAATTTTAGCAATCCCTTTTGCTAAACGTTTTATATAATACCATTTTCCACTATCATAATTCCCAATAATCTTGTAAATTTCAGCCCGAACATCTTCGCGAACATTTGGATAGTGATATAATGCTAAAGGATGAATTTTGATGTAATTACTTACAATGAATTCTAAACGCGCTAAACCAACGCCACTGTTGGGAATTAACGAATTCTCAAACGCACATTCGGGATTTCCGACATTTAACATCATTTTCACAGGGAGTTTTAGGTTTTTGGTTAAAGCCAATTTATCTACATGAAAAGGCAAAATACCGTTATAGATAAATCCGGTTTCTCCTTCCGCGCAAGATAATGTTACTTCTTCTACGTCTTTAAGTATTTTCGTGGAATTACCACAGCCAACCACTGCGTTTAATCCTAATTCTCTTGCGACAATCGCAGCATGACACGTGCGTCCTCCTTTATCCGTAATAATACCAGACGAAATCTTCATTATGGGTTCCCAATCAGGTGTAGTCATTTCAGTGACTAAAATATCACCCTTATTGAAATCATCGCAATCGTGAATATCTTTTATAAGTTTTAGTTTACCACTACTGATTTTATCGCCAACCGCCACACCCGTTAATAAAACATCACCTTTTGTGTCTAAAACAAAATTTTGAATATTTAATATATCGCTATCATTACTATGAACTGTTTCAGGACGCGTCTGAATAATATACATATTATGGT
>Ga0257121_1002441_pt1 | contig 13079 bp, 11 predicted proteins | sample SI106_100metaG_FD_190180 | JGI IMG/M metagenome (GOLD analysis project Ga0257121, IMG submission 190180) | Marine microbial communities from Saanich Inlet, British Columbia, Canada - SI106_100 | ecosystem: Environmental > Aquatic > Marine > Inlet | place: Canada: British Columbia | collected... | reverse complement strand
TCTTTTAGCTGAAGCCTTGAATATTCCAACGGATGAATTTAGGGAGCAAATAAGCAAAAAGAGAGAAAATAAAAGAAAATACTTTATTGTTAAAGAGAAATTAAGAGTAAATGACCCTATTCTAAGCAACATTGCCGAACTCAAAAATAAACGCGTTAACATTTGCTTGAAAGAACTTAGAATACCACCCAATAATTTAGCAGATAAAATTAAATTACTTGTTGGTTTAAAGTTAGCGGTAAAAGAAAAAATAGAAGTGGAAAAGTGTACTAGGGAATCAATAGCTGGGGTAGCAATCGAATCTAGTGGTTTTCGCTATTATCCTAAAAAAGACTCTGTAGCGCCATTAATTGGAAAAACTAATATTAAAAATATTGGGGTATTTGGCATTGAATCAGAATATGATCAATACTTAGCTGGATTTGATGGTATTAAGCGATTAGCAGATAATAAAAATGGCTCTAATATCTACTTTGATGCAGAGTTAATTAAAGAATTTAAAGAAGGTGCTGATTTAAATTTAACTATTGACTCAGATATTCAATTTCACGTCTACAATGCAATCAAAGAGCAGGCTGAATTCCATGAGGCAGACTCTGCTGCTGCGATAGTGTTATCACCTAATGGTGAAATATTAGCCCTTACAAACTACCCATCTACAGATCCAAACAATCATCAAAACTATAGTGCTGATGATTATCGTAATCGTGTTTTCTCCGATAAAACTGAGCCAGGATCAACCATGAAGCCTTTTACAATGCTTCTCGCTTTAGATAAAGGCGTAATAACTGCAACAGAAGATGAATTAATTGATGTGACAAGTCGGGTTGGAAACATACTGCCTGATAAAAAATATACAGAGATGACGATTCAAAAAATTCTTGAAAAGTCACATAATTTAGGCACTGTAATGGTTGCAGAAAATATTGAAAATGAAGAGTTCTACAACACATGGAAAATGCTAGGTTTTGGAAGCTCACTTGGATTAATGCCTGGAACTGAAAATCCTGGAGTTTTAAGACATTATAGTAATTGGGGCTTAGCCGACAAACGCTCACTTTCATTTGGACACGGCCCTATGAATACAAATCTTGCGCAACTAGCAAGAGCTTATCTTGTGTTTGCCAATGAAGGAGCAATACCTTCATTAAAACTTTTTAAAAACAACAGTGCCCCTGATAATTTAGTACAAGTCTTTTCTCCAGAATCGACTAAAAGAATAGCTGAAATACTCGACTCTGTTGCTTCAGACGATGGATCAGGCTATCGAGCGGCAATTGATGGTTACTCAGTTGCCGGAAAAACAGGCACAGCAGAAATGGTTGTTGATGGAAAGTACAGTAAAGATGGTGCTAAAAGAACCTATTTCATAGGGTTTTCTCCTGCTGAAAATCCAAAATATATTATGGCAGTTAGGCTTGATTACCCAAAAAAATGCTTTGTATGGTGGGATCCAACGATGAGAAATCGATGTGAAGGCTCTAATTCAGCTTCTATAGCATTTCAAAAAGCGATGAAAAGAATACTGATTAATGATCCAGACATTAAATCAAAGCTAGAAGGCTAAGTTTACTTTTTAGATACCGGGCTCGCCTTACCTTTCATAATATTTTCCATAACAAGCTTTTCATCGTTATGAGTTTTAGCTGAGAGAATAGAAGCTTTTGTTGATTTTCTTTCGTAATATTTTTCTGCTGCCGTTAAAGTGTAGCCAAATTCTTCCTTGGCTTCATATTCACTTAAAAATGGCTCCATTACGCTCAGTTCTTGAAGGCGAGAATACACTCTTTCTTTAGACGTGAAGGGTGCCAATAAACCGTCCTTTGAAAGGTCAGACTCTACCTGAGCATATCTTATCAATTCAACCAACACTTCTGACTTAGGTAGATTTCTTGCCCTCTCTTCAATAACACTTGAGGATTCGGGGTCATTTACAATTGTGGGGTAATTAATGACACATGAAATCATTCTTGACATAAGACTTTTCATGCTCGAAGAGCGTGTAGCAACTATATTGTTTTGAATTGGCCTATATGGCGGCTCAATTTCACCATAATCATCTGCATTAAACGATGGCATCTCATCAACAATACTTTGCTCTATAGCCCTTTCAACCTGAACAACATTCTGCCCAATGGTCTGGGCAACACCTTCAATTAATTGCTGGCGGTATATTGGATAAGTCACTAAGTTAATTAAAGCTGCAGATTTTTCTAAAAACAAGGTTTTGCCTTCAATTGTATTAAAGGGAACTTCAGATTTTATGTGGTCAAATAAAAAGTTAGATAAAGTCTGAGACTCCTCTATCCTTTTGGTAAAAGATTTTACAGATTCACTTTTTATTAATGTATCTGGATCCTCTCCATCAGGCAACAATAAAAACTTAATGAGGAGTCCTGAAGTTATTACTGGCAAAGAGGTTTTTAACGCTTTCCAAGCTGCATCTCTTCCAGCTTTATCACCATCAAAACAAAAAATAATTGTCTCAGCTGAGCGAGATAAAACTTGCAAATGAGCTGGGGTAGTAGCAGTTCCAAGAGTAGCAACAACGTTTGTTATGCCTTGTTGATGAAGGGCAATCACGTCCATGTAACCCTCTACAACTATAATATAATCAATACGCCTACTATGCTTTCTGCAGTGAAAGAGGCCATAGAGTTCTTTTGATTTAGAGAATAAAGGCGTTTCAGGTGAATTAAGATACTTTGGGTTATCCTTGCTTGATAAGACCCTTCCACCAAAACCTATAACATTTCCCTTGGTGTTATGAATTGGAAACATTAATCGATCGCGAAACCGATCATAGAAGTCATCTTTCTTATCTTTTTTTTGAACCAGCATCCCCATTGTCAGGAGATCCTGAATTGATTCATCATCTTCTTTAAACGCATCGTAAAGATTAGTCCAGCCAGGAGGTGCAAAGCCAAGCTCAAATCTTTTAGCTATAGTGCCGCTAATGCCTCTATTTTTGGCATAATCAACCACCTTTTTTTTAGCTGCAGATTGTTTTAATTGGTTTTGATAAAATTCGCCAAGCTCTGACATCAGTTTATTGTATCGCTCAAACTTCTTATCAACAGGCTTAGCAGTCTGGTCATATACAACTGAAATTCCAGACTCTCCTGCCACTGTTTCAATAGCCTCAACAAAGGCTAAATGATCATACTTCATTATAAAATCAATTACACCACCATTTTCTCCACAGCCAAAGCAGTGGAATATTTGCTTATTAGGGACGACCGTGAACGACGGAGTCTTTTCTTCATGGAAGGGACAGCATGCCTTAAAATCCTTTCCGGCCTTTTTTAAAGCGACTCTCTTATTAATTAGGCCGACAATATCTACCCTATTGGGCAAATCATTGATAAAATCCCTGTCAATAAAAGGCATAATTTATGTGTTAATCTTTAGTTTCATTTTATTTTTATTTTAATGTTAAACATCAAATTTATTCACCCTAAATTTTTTCCAACTTGGATTTTAATTTTACTAATGCGAATTGGAGTGCTTATTCCTTTTAATGCTCAAGTAATTATAGGTAAGTTTATTGGTAAGGTAATTTATCCATTTATGACAAAATGGCGCTCAACTGCATACTCCAACATATCTCATTGCTTTCCTGAAAAAAAACAAACTCAAGTTATTACTTTAGTTAAACAACACTTTGAAGCTATTGGAATCAGTCTTTTTGAAACTGCAAATGCTTATTATGCAAGTGATAAAAAAATTAATAAGCTATTAACAATTAATCAAGAGCACTACTTTACAGATGCCCTCAAACAGGAAGGTGGGGTTATTATTCTATGTGCTCACTTTATGCCGCTTATGTTAGGAAGTAGAGCTTTATTGATTAATCACACAATTGCCAATATCTATAGACCTCAAAATAATAAGCTTTTTGACCAGGCAATGGTCAAAGGTTATAAAAAAAATGGTGCTGTAATGATTAAAAATAAAGATACAAGATCAATCATAAAAGCCATAAATAACAGCCTTCCTATTTGGTATGCGCCTGATCAGGACTTAGGAAAAAATAATAGTGTGTTTGCTCCATTATTTGGAATTCAAACTGCTACTGCAACTGCAACTGCAAGACTTGCTAAAAACAATAAAACTAGAGTGATACCATATAGCTTTGTTAGAACAATTAAAGGGTATGAGATGTCTTTTGAAAAACCTCTTTCAGGCTTTCCATCAAGTGACCCAATAATCGATGCAACAATTACAAACAAAATTCTTGAAAAACAAATAAATAAAACTCCAGAGCAGTACTTATGGATCCATCGTCGTTTTAAAACAAGGCCAGATGGTGCCGAAAACTTCTATAAAAATAATTAATAATATTTTATTAGAAATACAACAATTCAAAAAAATAGAGTATAATTTCCTACTTAAATTTTGTCACATACACTATTAATTATGTCAATCGATACACAAGCTATTATTAAAGAATACCAAAATGACGCAGCTGATACTGGGTCTGTTAATGTGCAAGTTGCTCTTCTAACTGCAAGAATTAAACATTTAACTGAGCATTTTAAAACACATAAGAAAGACCATCACTCAAGAAGAGGGCTTTTGCGTTTGGTCTCTCAGCGTAAAAAATTATTAGCTTATGCTAGGATTAATGATGTCACTTCTTATTCAAATTTAATTTCACGACTAGGCCTTAGAAAATAAATATTAGCGTGAAATAAATTAAAGCCCCTATTTGGGGCTTTTTTATTACTTGTCGTATTAAAATAGGGTTATGGAACTTTCTGCTAACTATCAAAAAATATCTGAACTAATTGAGCGCTCAACTGCTTTAGCTGAGGAGTTGGTGATTAATGAAAAGATTGATCGCTTAGAAGAAGTAAGATTGGAATTAGAGAATCCCGTAATATGGTCAGATCCTGAAAAGGCGCAGTCTTTAGGTAAAGAAAAAGTCGATCTTGAAAGCCTTTGCGAAGCATTTTCTTACTCATCAAGTATTTTAAATGATGCTAAAGAGCTCCTTGAGATGGCTGAAGCTGAAAATGACACAAACACAGTTAATGGAATCATTTCAGATTTAAATGAAATTGAAGAATTAATTGCATCACATGAATTTAGAAGAATGTTTAGTGGCAATATGGATCAAAATTCTGCATATCTAGATATACAATCAGGGTCTGGAGGAACTGAGGCCCAAGACTGGGCTGAAATGATTTTAAGAATGTATTTAAGGTGGGGCGATAAACATAATTTTAAAGTTAAGTTAATGGAGGTTTCGGCTGGAGAAGTTGCTGGAATTAAATCTGCAACTATACACTTTGATGGTGATTATGCATTTGGCTGGCTAAGAAGTGAAATAGGAATCCATAGGCTAGTTAGAAAATCTCCATTTAATGCAAATGGAAAAAGGCATACCTCATTTTCTTCAGTTTTTGTGTCCCCAGAAATTGATGACAATATTGAAATAGATATAAATCCCTCTGATCTTCGAATTGATACTTATCGCGCCTCTGGTGCAGGTGGACAGCATGTTAATAAAACTGAATCTGCTGTTAGAATTACACATTTACCAACTTCAACAGTTGTTCAATGTCAAGACGGAAGGTCTCAACATGCTAATAAAGATCAGGCAATGAAACAATTAAAATCTAAACTATACGAGCTTGAAATGCAAAAAAGAAACAGTGAGAAGCAGGATGTTGAAGATTTAAAGTCAGATATTGGCTGGGGACATCAAATACGCTCATACGTTCTTGACCAGTCACGTATTAAGGATTTAAGGACAGGGGTTGAAAGTAGTAATACTCAGGATGTACTCGATGGTAATTTAGATCAATTTATAGTAGCAAGCCTAAAAGCAGGCCTATAAAAATAAACCTTCATCGATTTACATTGCATTGGTAAAATTGTTATTAAACAAATTAAAGCTAAACAATGAAAGCCCTAGATAAAATTCAGTTTAATGAAAACGGACTAGTTCCCGTAATTACTCAGGACTTTTCATCTTCTGAAATTTTAATGATGGCGTGGATGAATAAAGAAGCGCTATCTTTAACTGTAAAAACAAAAAAAGCAGTTTATTTTTCAAGATCTAGAAAAAAACTTTGGTTTAAAGGCGAAGAGTCTGGCCATAGTCAAGATATAGTTGAGATTTATACAGACTGTGATCAAGATGTTATTTTGCTTAAGGTCAGTCAACAAGGTGGAATTGCTTGTCATACAGGCCGTGCTAATTGTTTTTTTAATAAACTTGAAAATAATGAATGGCAAAGTATCTCAAAGGTCATAAAAGATCCAAAGGAAATCTATGGATAACATGCTTTTAGCTTTAGAAAAAATACTTGAAGAACGAAAATCATTCTCAGAAGATAAATCTTATGTTTCTTCTTTATATCACCAAGGAACAAATAAAATCCTAGAAAAGATTAGCGAAGAATCAGATGAAGTTATTAAAGCTACTAAAGAAGAGGGAAGGGAAGAAGTTATTCATGAGGTAGCAGACCTTTGGTTTCACTTGTTAGTTTTACTGAGTCATGAAAATATTTCACTTAAAGAAGTTGAATTAGAGTTAGCTTCTCGTTTTGGCATATCTGGTCATCAAGAAAAGGCTTCTAGAAATAAATAGATTATTGTATTAACTCAAAAGCACTTATAATTCCATCAGCTACATCAGTAATTCTTTTATTTTTGTCCATAGCCATCTTCCGAATAGATTGATAAGCCTCATCTTCAGTTATTTTTTTATGCTTCATCAATAAGCCTTTAGCTTTTTCAACTGCTTTTCTCTCAGCTAACTGATTTCTAGTAGCATCTAACTCATCTTTGAGTGCTTGAAACTCTCTAAAACGCGCAATTGCAACATCAATAATTGGCTGAACTCGTTTTTCTTCAAGGCCATCAACGATATACGCATTAACTCCTGACTTAATAGCAGTTCCAGCCATATGATCTTCAGAGCTTTCTGTAAACATTACAATAGGCTTAGGTTTAGTTTTGTTAACATCCCTCAGATTAGCAAAAACTGCCTCATCTGGAATATCTGCATTGACAATGACAACATCAGCATGAGTAATTTCGTTACTCGTTGCAAGATTAACACTCCCCTCTAAGCGAGAGATAACTTCATGACCTTTGTCTTGAAGTGCGCGTCTAAGAATCGCAGATCGCCCCATATTCTCATCAACTAATATAATTTTTAATGCTGTTTGTTTCATTATCATTTTAAGTTTATTTTTGTTGGCTGATAATATACCTCATTGCGCTCATCTTTCATGTTTAATTAGAGTTTAGTAGTTTTAAATATTCTGCTTCAGTAAGAATTTCAACCTCATGAGTTTTGGCATCTTTAATTTTTGAGTGGCCAATATTTTCACCAATAATTAAAAAATCAGTTTTTGAACTAACACTCTTTCCAACATTCGCACCGAAAGCTTTGGCTTGTTTTTGAAGCTTAGCCCTAGATTCATTCATTGTTCCAGTAAAAACAATTTTTTTACTATTAAAAAGACTAGTACTTTGATTGATTTCAGTAGTTAGAAGTGTTTGCTCTAATTCAAAACCTCCTGAAATCAATACCTCATATTGAGGCTTAATTAAAGTCAGGCCATCAAAAATTAACTCTGCAGTTATTTCAGCAAAACCATCAATATTTGAAATGTCTTTTACGGGCAAATCAAAAATTTTTTCAATTGAATAATTTTTGAGTAAATTTTCACAGTTTCCCATACCAAGTCTTTGCACCCCAAAAGCAGCCAAAAATCTCCAGTCTTCAATACTTTCTTTTCTTGATCTAATGAGCTGATTAATTAGATTATGAGAGGTTTTTTTACCAAATCCCATAGACATTAATTTAGCTTCATTTAGAAGGTAAATATCGCTTACTTGACGAATGCCTTCGGCGTATAGTTTTTGAATTGTGGCTTGTCCAAACCCATCATTGTTTGCAAGAATTCGAAAAAAATATATTATTTTTCCTATAATTTGTTCTGGGCATTTTTCATGGTTAAGACACATTAGAAAATCAGCATCCCAGCTTAGTTTACATCCACAACTTGGGCAATTAGAAGGGATAACTACTTCTGCAGTTTTCAAAACTTTATTAATTTTAGGAATAACTAAACCACTTCTAGTCAGTTCAATAACACTTCCAGCACCTAAACCTTGTTCTTTTACAAGGCCATAATGATGGCCAGTAGCACGATAAATTGTTGCTCCACTAAGCTGAGTTGGTTCTAACTCGGCAACAGGTGTTATCTTTCCAGTTCTGCCAACCTGGGCTGTTACTGATATAACTTTAACTTGGGCTTTTTCTTTATTCTCTTTGAATGCAATTTGCCATCGATGAAACTTTCTGTTAGAGCCCATATAATCTTTAAGCTCAGGATTTACTATTTCGAATACCACGCCATCAATATCAAAATCAACCCCGCTCTCTAATTGACCAACTATGTCTAAAAATTGATTACTAAACTGTTCAATACTCCCAAGCCACTGGGGCAATTGCGTAAATGGAACAAATAAAGCGGCTTTATCATTAATTGCATCTATTGCTAAAGAATCTAACTCTTTTTCTTTAATAAGGCTAGCTTGAAAGTTTCTTGGGTATTCAAAATAATTACTAAGATGCTTTTCAAAATAAGTACGTTTAACAACTATCTCTCCAGGACCTTGTCCTCTTTCACTATTATTAAAAATTCCAAGTCCCCTTTCGAAAACTCTACTTATATCACTTCCTTTATTACCATCTCCCCTTGTATAGAGTTTAGAGCCATCATCGTATCCAGCAAATCCATCTAACTTAGCTGTTCCTTTTATTTGGATATCAGCGATTGGATAGTCAATTTCACTTGAAAACTTAGAAACTCTATCTAGCCACTTATTTATCTCTTCCCAACTATAAGCCTTATCTGTGGATAACATTTTTTTAGGAAGTTTAATTTTCTCTTCTGAAAAACCCTCATTTTCAGACTCAATTTTTTGTAAAAAAGGATGCTCTGGAAGTCTTTTTGATAACTCCTGAATATATATAAAGTCATAGTCCTCGTCACTAATAATTGGACTTCCATCTCGGTATCTTTGATTTGCAATTTTACAGAATTCAAATAAATCATCATCCGTTAAATCGCTAATCAAAATTTTCTGATCAGCGATATCTTGAATTTTTATATTAGTGAGCATGATTTAAATAAAATCTAGCTAGCGTTTAAAAAGATTAATACTTTGAAGCAATTTGATTAAAAAGTTCAAAACTATAAGTTAAGGTATCCTCCTCATCTTCCTCAGATAGATCGACAAAATAAACATAGGTTGAAAGCTCCCCAACCTCTCTAACAATCAACTGGTATATTTTGCTTGAATTAGCCGTATTAAGGAGTTTAGAGAAATATCCAGTATATGGCTTTACCTTTATAAAGTAACTACCTTCAATTGGGTCTCTGTCATCTATATCAATATTTAGCTCATCAAGGGCCCAGCCAAGATAACTCCATGACTGCTCTTTATCATAAGGGTAAATTAAGCTAGCATATCCATTTTCAGTAGTTTCAACTAAAGCAGTTGCTTCATTACTAGTTTCATTCGATTGTATTTTATCAATAGCTTCTGCCCTATCATTGCCTAAAAATACCATTAGAGTTAGTAGCATCTCTGTCTCAAGCTCAACATCCTTTTCTCTTGGCTGCCAAACTCTAGTTGCCCCACTTACAACTTCTCCAATTGATGAAAGTGTTAAGTAGACTTCAGATTTATTTTGGCCTTCAACAGGCTCTATTCGAATGCGGTATTTATCAGCAATTGGGAGTCCATATTGGGTTTTTAAAGCTTTTGCTAAAGCAGCGCGTATTGCACCAAGCGATTTATCAGGGACTACTGTCTCTATCTCAAGATAATCAGTCTCTAAAATACCAATTTTTTGGTTTTCTTTATTAATTTTAAAATTATAAGACCTAAAAAATTCTTTAGAGAGCTCCCATACTTCACTTGGAGGTAAATCTACAACTAGCCAGCGGCGATACTTATCTCGCATAACTTCAACATTTTGAACTTTCTGCACAACAATTTCTGCATCACTTACTTTAGAAACTTCAGTAAATGCGCCCTGCGAACTAGGTGCAGTAAGATCTGGAGGGATTATTAAAGAATCAACTTTTTCATCAGCTTGATAGTTTACGACACGATTTCCTATGTTTACTTTTTGAATAGGATCTGAAATCTTTGAACAACTCATAGCCAAAAAGCTAATTAGAATAATGGTTAAATATTTGATATTCTTCATACTAAATTTAGTTCCTTTAAGTCATGCTCAATAATTGATTTGAACTCATTAGATAATTCCAGCAAAGGAAGTCTAATACCTTTATCACATTTTCCCATCCTATGAAGAGCCCATTTAACAGGAATTGGATTTGCTTCTATAAATAAATTTTTATGGAAATTTATTAGTTGCAAGTTTAATTTTTTAGCCAATTCTTCATTCCCAGCAATTGCTGATAAATAAACTTTTTGCAGCTCTTGTGGAACAATATTAGCAGTTACAGAAATACCGCCATGGCCGCCCGCAATTAGAAAATCAACAGCTGTGGCATCATCTCCAGTTAATAACAAGAAGTCCTTAGGGCACTTTGCAACTAACTGCTTTATGATTGAAAGATCTCCAGTTGCATCTTTAATTCCAATAATATTAGGAATTTCAGATAACCTACAAGTTATATCAACAGACATATCAACAGCAGTTCTGCCAGGGACATTGTAAAGAATTTGATCGATATTAACACTTTCTGCTATTAATTTATAGTGCTGAAATAAACCTTCTTGAGTAGGCTTATTATAATATGGTGTAACCAGTAAACAAGCATCGGCGCCTAAATTTAGCGCTTCTTGAGTAAGCTCAACAGCTTCAGATGTTGAATTAGCTCCTGTACCTGCAATAATTGGAATCCTTTTCGCAGCATACTTTACTGTATGGCCTATTATTTTTAGATGCTCCTTTACGCCTACAGTTGCAGACTCGCCAGTAGTTCCAACAGCAACAATTGAACTTGTTCCTGAATCAATATGGAAGTCAATTAAATGATTAAGAGCCTCATAGTCAACAGCTCCATCAGCAAACATTGGAGTAATTAATGCAACATTTGAGCCTATAAAAGAGTGATTTTTATTCATGTAAAGATTGATTCAAAATATAGCTGAAATTATATACGATTGGCCTAGTAATAACAATTCTACTAGCGACCTTATCATAACAGACTTACTTGACTATAAGGTCGGGTCTTTTTTGATTAGTTTTTTCAATTGATTGCTCATTACGCCACGCTTCTATTTTAGCTTGATTTCCACTTAATAAAACACCTGGAACAGTTTGACCGTCAATAGTTTCTGGCCTTGTATAGTGGGGATAATCAAGCAAATTGTCAGTAAATGAGTCCTTTAATGAACCCTCATTTCCTAAAACATTAGGCATACGACGACTTACAGAATCAATTAATACCATAGCGGCTAATTCACCCCCACTAATAATGTAGTCTCCAATTGAAACTTCGTAGTCAATATCATTTTCTATAATTCTCTCATCAACCCCCTCATATCGCCCACAAAGTAAAGTTAATGAATCAAAGGATGATAATTTTTCAACTAAACTTTGGTTTAATTTTTGACCTTGAGGTGACAAATAAATGACTTTGGTTTCTGGGGTTTGCTCTTTAATCTTGGCAATACAATCCCTGATTGGTTTTACTTGCATTACCATTCCACCCCCACCACCATAGGACTTATCATCAATATTTTTGTATTTTTTAGAGCTGAAGTCTCTAAGTTGCCATTCATTAATTGAGATAATCGACTTCTTAATTGCTCTTGCAATAACACCCTCCTCTTTAATTGCAGAAAACATTTCAGGGAAAAGAGTGATAATTTCGAATTTCATTTATTAACCTGTAGCGGTATTATTAACAAGCCTAGACCAATAGATTAGTTAAAATTTGTGAGTAAATTTTGGTCAGATCATCTAAATCTTGGACCAAAACTGATTCATTAATCTGATGAATTGTTGCGTTAATAGGACCAAGTTCAACCACCTGCGTTCCTTCTTGTGCAATAAATCGACCATCAGAAGTGCCTCCAGATGTTGAAAGTTCTGGTTTAATTGACTTTATTTTTTCAATTGCATCAATACATGCAGAGACTAAGACTCCTTGTGGAGTTAAAAATGGGTAGCCTGAATGTGACCAATCAATAGAATAATTAAGTTTATGACTATCTAAAATATCATTTACTTTTTTCTGAAGCTCTTCTTTTGTAGTTTCTGTTGAATACCTAAAGTTAAACATTATTTCTACTTCACCAGGTATTACATTTGTTACTCTCGAGCCAGAATGGATATTTGAAATTTGAAATGAAGTGGCTGGGAAGTAATCATTGCCATTGTCCCATTGCTGCTGACATAAATCATTGAGCGCTGAAGTCATAAGATGATTAGGATTCTCTGCAAGATGTGGATATGCAATATGCCCTTGCTTTCCTTTTATGGTTAAAAGGCCATTAAGTGAGCCCCTTCTTCCATTTTTTATAACATCTCCAAGCACTGAAGTAGATGATGGTTCACCAAGCAAACAATAATCTATCTTCTGATCAAGGCTTTTAAGATAATCCATCACTTTAACCGTCCCATTAACTGCAACTCCCTCTTCATCAGAGGTAATTAAAAATGCTAGGGTCCCTTTGTGATTAGGGTTTTTTTCAATAAAGTTTTCTGTTGCCACAACCATCGAAGCCAAACCCCCCTTCATATCAGCCGCGCCCCTACCAAATAAGAGTCCATCTTTTACTGTTGGCTCGAAAGGTGGCGTTTTCCAAGCACCATCATCTCCAGCAGGAACGACATCAGTATGGCCCGCAAAAGAAAAGATTGGGCCAGTGTTTCCATGAGTAGCCCAAAAATTATCAACATCTCCAAATTTAAGAGGGTGAATCTTAAATCCAATTTTTTCAAGACGATCAATCATAATGGCTTGACAGCCCTTATCATAAGGAGTTACAGAAGGCCTATTTATAAGTGATTTTGCTAATTCTAATGTTTGACTCATGATTACTATTTTACTTGTAAATTT
>Ga0257121_1002440_pt1 | contig 13079 bp, 14 predicted proteins | sample SI106_100metaG_FD_190180 | JGI IMG/M metagenome (GOLD analysis project Ga0257121, IMG submission 190180) | Marine microbial communities from Saanich Inlet, British Columbia, Canada - SI106_100 | ecosystem: Environmental > Aquatic > Marine > Inlet | place: Canada: British Columbia | collected... | reverse complement strand
TTTTAAATAAAGAACCTTTTAAAGATATTTATGTTCATGCTTTAGTTAGAGATGAGAAGGGTCAAAAAATGTCAAAATCTAAAGGTAATGTTATTGATCCTTTAGATTTAATTGAAAAATATAGTGCCGATGCATTAAGATTTACTCTTCTTTCAATGGCATCTCCTGGTACTGATGTAAAACTTTCAGAAGACAGAGTTAAAGGATATAGAAATTTTTTGAATAAACTATGGAATGCTAATAATTTTTTAATCACAAATGAATGTGATTTTTCTGATATCGATAAAGTTCCAAATTTATCAGTTAATATCAATAAATGGATTTATGCAGAATTAATTGAAGCAAAATCTAAAATTGAGAAAAATTTAGAAGACTATAGATTTGACGAGGCGGCAAAAAATGCTTATCAATTTGCATGGCACTCTTATTGTGACTGGTATTTAGAATTATCGAAAACAATACTATTTTCGGATAATGAAGAAGCTAAATCTGAGGTTAAAAAAGTTTCAAGTTATATATTCAAGCAAATCTTAATTTTGTTACATCCTTTTATTCCATTTGTTACAGAGGAGATATGGCTTAAAAATAAATTTGATAATTCAAGCAAAGATTTTTTAATGCTTGCTAATTGGCCTTCTGGTAAAATCAATAAAGACTCTAATACAGAGCAAGTTGAAAATATTATAAGTATAATATCTGAAATTAGATCCTTTAAGAATGAACTTAATGTAAGCCCAGGTTCATTTATAGACATGTCTATCAATAATATTAATGATATCCAAAAAAAATTTATTAATGACAATGAAATTATCCTTAAAAAATTGGGAAGAATAAATAATATCCTTAATGATGACTTAGATAAACCAGCAGCAACTATGGTTGTTGCAGGTGATTTATTTAGGATTTATTTTGATAAAGATGTTGATTTAAAATTAATTAAAGAAAATTTAACTAGTAAACAAAATAGAATTCAGGAAGAAATGAACAAGATATCGCAAAGACTAGAAAACAAAAGTTTTGTAGATAGAGCACCGAAAGAGATTGTTGATCAGGAAAAAACTAATTATAATAATTTAAAGAATGATATTGATAAAATATTAGTAACTATAAAGGGAATATAATGGCAAAATTTAATAAAAAGAAACTTCCAAGCAGACATACATCATTAGGCGCAGATAGAGCTCCTCACAGGTCTTTTTATTATGCAATGGGTGAAACAGAAAAAGATGTATCAAAACCTTTTGTAGGTGTTGTTTCAACTTGGAACGAAGCTGCTCCTTGTAATATTGCTCTTATGAGACAAGCTCAATCAGTTAAAAAAGGTGTTAGAGCTAATGGTGGTACTCCAAGGGAATTTTGCACAATTACAGTTACAGATGGAATTGCAATGGGTCATGAAGGAATGAAAGCTTCTTTAATATCTAGAGAGGTGATAGCAGACTCTGCTGAACTTACTGTAAGAGGCCATTGTTATGATGCATTAGTTGGTATTGCTGGATGTGATAAATCTTTACCAGCGCTAATGATGTCGATGGTTAGATTAAATGTACCAAGTGTATTTATTTATGGTGGATCAATTCTTCCAGGAAGATATAAGGGAAAAGACGTAACAGTTGTTGATGTATTTGAGGCAGTTGGAAAACATTCGTCTGGTCAAATGTCTTCAGCAGAACTTAGAAAATTAGAATTAGTTGCATGTCCAAGTGCTGGTGCCTGTGGTGGTCAATTTACAGCAAATACAATGGCATGTGTATCAGAAGCTATTGGTTTAGCCTTGCCATATTCTGCTGGAACGCCAGCTCCATATGAAGAAAGAGATAAGTACGCTAAAGAAAGTGGAAAAACAGTAATGAATCTTTTGGCAAAAAAAATTAAACCTAGAGATATTGTTACAAAAAAAGCTTTAGAAAATGCTGCTACTATAGTTGCTGCTACAGGTGGATCTACTAATGCAGCATTACATCTACCCGCAATTGCTAATGAAGCTGGAATAAAATTTGATTTAATGGATGTGGCTAAAATTTTCAAAAAAACACCTTATCTTGCTGATTTGAAACCTGGTGGTAAATATGTTGCAAAAGATATGTGGTTAGCAGGCGGTGTACCAATGTTGTTAAAGACACTTTATGATGGAGGTTTTATTCATGGTGATTGTATGACTGTTACCGGGAAAACAATGAAGGAAAATTTAAAAAATATTAAATTTAATCCTAAGCAAAAAGTTTTAAGAAAATATGATAATCCATTATCTCCAGATGGAGGAGTTGTTGGTTTAAAAGGAAATTTAGCTCCTGATGGTGGTATAGTTAAAATTGCTGGACTTAAGAAATTACAATTTACTGGTAAAGCAAGATGCTTTGATAATGAAGAAGCAGCTATGGACGCTGTCCAAAAACGTAAATATGAAGAAGGCGATGTAATTATAATCCGTTACGAAGGCCCTGTAGGAGGCCCTGGGATGAGAGAGATGCTATCTACAACAGGTGCAATTTATGGTCAGGGAATGGGTGAAAAAGTTGCACTTATAACAGATGGAAGGTTCTCTGGAGCTACAAGAGGCTTTTGTGTGGGTCATGTAGGTCCTGAGGCGGCTCTAGGAGGCCCTATAGCTTTATTACGTAATGGAGATGTAATTGATATAGATGCCAAAAAAGGGACGATAAATGTAAGGCTTTCTAAAAAAGAATTAACTTTAAGAAAAAGAAAATGGAAACCAAGAAAATCAGATTTTGGATCAGGTACACTTTGGAAATATGCACAAACAGTAGGACCAGCTTATTTGGGTGCACCAACTCATCCTGGTAAGAAAAAAGAAGTTAAGGATTATTCAGAAATTTAATGAAGATACGACCGGTCATTTTATGTGGAGGTGCCGGGACAAGACTTTGGCAAAATTCTAAAAAACATCAAGCAAAACAATTTATTGATTTTGGAAATTGGACTTTACTGGGTAAAACTTTAGAGCGAACTAAAGCACCTATTTATGACCCCCCAATTATTAGTACAAATAAAAAATACTTAAAACAAATTAAACAACATCTTAAAAAAAATAAGATTAAAAAATATAAGATAGTTTTAGAACCTGCAAAAAGAAATACGGCTCCAGCTATATTAAGTACTACCTTAATTAAAGATATTCCAAATGATCAGCCATTGATGTTTTTTACAGCAGATCATTTAATTGAAAAAATGAGTGTGTTTAATAAAGCGATAAATAAAAATAAATCAAATTTAACTGATCAAAATATCTTCATATTTGGTATTAAACCTACATCACCTTCAAGTGAATACGGATATTTTGTTACTAAAAAGATTAAAGGAAACATAAATAAAGTAACTAAATTTATTGAAAAACCCAAAATCTCTAAAGCTAAACAGGTAATAAAACAAAAAGGTTATTGGAATTCAGGAATGTTTTTCCTTAGAAAAGACTCAATAATTAATAACTTTCAAAAAAACCAACCAATTATTTATAAAAACTGTGTAAATGCGGTTAAAAAAGCAAAACTAAAATCTAATACTTATTATTTAAACAAAACTTCATTTACTAAAGCTACAGCTAAATCATTTGACTATGCAATTTTAGAAAAAACAAAGCAAATTAATGCTATCAAACTAGATATACCTTGGTCAGATCTTGGAAGTTGGAAAGAAATTTTAAAAATGTATGACAAAAAAAAGAATAAATACATCAAGAAGAAGAATATCTTTTATCGACCATGGGGTAGGTACACAAATTTATTTGAAGGTAAAGATTTTTTGATTAAAGAGTTATTTGTAAAACCAAAAGGTATTTTAAGTTTACAGAAACATCATCATAGAGCTGAACATTGGCTAGTTACCCAAGGAAATCCCAAGATAACATTGAACAAAAAAAGTTTTGTAAAAAAACCAAATGATCACATCTTTATTCCACTAGAGGCAATTCATAGAATTCAAAATCCTGGAAAAAAACCAGTCAAAATATTTGAAGCTCAAGTTGGATCAATTCTTAAAGAGACAGATATAGTTAGATTTGAAGATATTTATGGAAGGGTTAAATAAATTTATCTTTGAGCTGAAATCTTTATTGGTAAGTCTTTTGTTACATCAAATCTTTCTTTTTTAGTCACATCATCAATTTGTTCTGATTTTTTTTTCAAACACCACTCTTCATATAGTCTGCAGAATGTGTAAATTGCATTATATCTATCGATCATTATCACAGTATTTAATTCACTTTTTATTAAAAATTTAACATCATATAATTCTTTAATGTTAACTTTACTCAATACTTCTCTTGAGTCTGGGTTATAATAACCAGATTTATCTTCACAAGGTGTTTCTAAAATTTCATCAATATATTCTTGAAAAATTTTTCCCTTAACAAACTTTTCATCATAATTATTTGAATTTATGGTTTCATATATTAATCTTCTCAATGGGGGTTGGTTGAGCTCTATCCACAAATTTAGAAGCTCAAAATATATCAATTCATATAATCTAATTTGAATTGGTTTACCTCTAACAATTTTAGACCATTCAATAAATCTTCTAATCTCAATATCTTTTCTAATATTTTTCATTTTATCTAATTTTAGCCATCAGCTTTTAATTTAGTGTGTCCACAATTTTTACACTCAAGAGTCGTAATTCTATCTGTTGGATTAAATCCAAACTCAATATTTATTGTTTTGTATCTGTGTAATCCAAGAAAACACAGTAGTTTTACCAATTTTAAAATCATAATTTTGACACTTTAAATTGTTAATTTTTAAAAATTGATCATCAGCCTAAAGCTGAATTAGTGCGGGACTTAAATAGATCATACCGTAGACGCAAAACTAAAGCAAAAAATAATTCAGTTTTTTTTCTTATTTACTTAAGAGCACCTTTTTAAACCCTTTTTTAAAATTAATTTTTTTTTTAAATTCTGATTGTTTTAATTTTATTTATGCTATGATTAGTCAATATGAAGGAGTTTAAAGAACTCATCAAAAAACACAAAAAAATTGAATTAGCAATTAAGCATTTTACAAAATTAAGAATGAATGACAGAGCTTTTTCTTCTTGGGAAAAACTAAGAAAATTAAAAAAAGAAAAACTAAAATTAAAAGAGTTAGTTTCTAAATTCAAGAAATAATATCTTAAAAAAAAATACTAAAATTATACATTTCATGGTCGTATTAGATATTTCTAACACGACCATAATTAGATTTATTTAAAACCAATTATTTGGAATAATAATGTAGTGAATTGCTAAAACAATTCCTACAGACACACTTAATCCAAAGATCATTTTAATGAAGTCTTTTCCAATTAATGGGAAGACGTATTTGAATTTGTACTCTTTATTCATAGTTGATATAGCAAGTTCTCTACCACATAATAAACCTACAAATACCCATGTTGTAGACATTGGAAGGTCATTAAGTTCTTTAAAGTAGTATAGTACCGCAGCATAAATAACATTTATTATTGTTGCTGATCTCGCATATCTTGTTCCAGTTTTATCTAAAACAACTTTTTGTATTGGTCCACCATGAATATAAAATATGTAGAACAATAATGCTGTAAAGTACGCTAGAACAATTAATAGTAAAGTTACATCTAGTTGTCTTGGGAGATAAACTGCAATATTTGCTACGTCGTGAGATAACCAAACCCACCATAACCAACCAGAAGTCACCCAAACTGAGTTTCTCCAAAATCCTATCCATTTATCTTCAACTTCATCAAATTTTTCATTGATAAACTTTGATACTACTATCCAAGCTAAATACGCGACTACAGCAGCCAGGCCATAACCCACAACACTTTTCATTAGCATTTTCTCCAATACTACAGTGGATGCAAATGCTGAAAGTACTAAGAAGGTTGTTGATACTGGTATACCAACTCTAGTAAGTACTAAAAGAATAGCAGGAGCTACTGCGTGGTACCATTGAATTTCTTGAAATGGTATTCTGTTAAGCCTGCCGTATGATATATCACCATCATACGAATACCACCCCCATGAAATAGCTATAGCCATTACTACAGATGCTGAACCAGCAAGAGTGTACCATTTAAACCATTTTTGTTTAGACGCTATAAAAGTACCTAGCGTTTGTATTGAATCATTTGCAATAACGCTATAACCAGCTAATGCAAAGCCGACGATCGTATATATTGTTGTCAGTTCCATTTCTTTCCTATTTTATTCGTTTACTTTATTGTTTTCCGTTTCGAACGATTCTTATTCTTGATGACGATTTAATAGGTGTGAGGAAATTTATCTATAATTAAATTTATTATTTTTTTTTGAGGTGAGTTGATTCATCGATATTTATAATAAAAAAAACATAAGTCCACAGTAAGAATATAGAAGTTTTTTGAAGGAATAGCTGATTCATAATCAATATATTATCTTTAAAATTTGTCTACTTAAAATTTACAAATATAAGTTGTATTTTAGTATAATTACAAAACTACTGACTTAACAATCTTTAAATGACAAAGACATATTCTTTATTAAATCAAAATATAAATTTTTACCTGGATCTAAAGTTGCACCTAATGGATCCAAAACACCTGTTTTTATCTTCATATCTTTTGCTACAGCGTTGATTATGTCAGGATTAAATTGAGGCTCAGAAAACACGCAAGCAACTTTATCATGTTCAATAATTTCTCTGATTTCTGCTAATTGTTCGGCACCGGGCATTACATCAGGGTTAACAGTAAACGCTCCAAGAATATTTACATTAAATCTTTGTTCAAAATATTGATATGCATCATGAAAAACTATAGATGACACACTTTTGTTTAATTCAGTCATCACTTGGATTATAAGAGTATCAATTTCTTTAAGTGCTTTTTTTAAATTGTTTTTATATTTAGATGCATTTTCAGTATCATTTTCGATCAAATGTTCAGCCATTTCATTTAAGATTACTTTAGCATTCATTGGATCTAACCAAATGTGAGAGTCATAATCTCCGTGTGCATGATCATCGTGATCATCTTCTTTTTTAGTGTGATCATCATGGTCGTGGTCGTCGTGATCATCTTCTTTTTTAGCGTGATCATCATGATTATGCTCATCAAAAATATTTCTTTCCCTGAACTTTAATACGTTCAATCCTTTAACTTCTATTAATTCGATTTTTTCGGCTTTTTTAGCTATTGAGCTCAATGGTTTTTTTAGAAAATTTTCCATACTTTCACCAACCCAGAATATAATATCTGCATTTTGTAACATTTTTGCATGAGATGGTTTCATGGAAAATGCGTGAGGTGACGCATAGCCATTTACAATTAAACTTGGTTTTCCAACCCCATCCATAAGATAACTTGCTAAAGAATGGATAGGTTTTATTGATGTAACCACTTTAATTTCAGTACTAGCTGATGTAAAGAATGTTAACATTGATAAAATTGATAATATTAAGGGTAATTTTTTGATATTTTTCATAATAAGTAATTTAATTAGCTGTTATAATATAACAGTGTGTAATAATATAACATATACAAGTCAAGATATAAATGAACTCAGATAAAAATATATTAGTAGAACTAAATAAAGTTGGTTTTAAACAAAATAATAAATGGTTAGTTGAAGGTGTTTCGTTAAAAGTTGAGAAGGGAAAGATTGTTACTTTAATTGGCCCAAATGGGTCTGGCAAAAGTACTACAGCAAAAATTGCATTAGGTATTTACAAAAATATTGCAGGAAGTGTTGAAAAATTTACAAACAAAGTTGGTTATGTTCCTCAGAAAATTTCAATAGATTGGACCTTGCCACTAAGAGTGTATGATTTTATGCTTTTAACTGAAGATATTAAAGATGAAGCAATAAATGAAGCTTTAACCCTAACTGGAGTTACTCATCTTAAAAATGAAAATTTAGGAAATTTATCAGGTGGAGAATTTCAAAGAGTTTTAATTGCAAGAGCAATTTCAAAAAAACCAGAATTATTAGTTCTAGATGAACCAGTTCAAGGCGTTGATTATACTGGAGAGATAGCGTTATATGAATTGATCAAAAAAATTTCAGATACTTTAAATTGTGGAATTTTATTAATTTCTCATGATTTGCATACTGTTATGACAGCAACTGATCATGTTGTTTGCTTGAATGGTCATGTATGTTGTTCAGGTACACCAATGGATGTTGCTAAAAATAATGAGTACAAAACTTTATTTGGTGAACAAGCCTCTCAAATTCTATCTGTTTATGAGCACAAACATGACCATGTTCATTCAGATGAGGGTCAAATAAAGAAAAATTAATATGTTAGATGATTTTTTCATAAGAGCTTTAATAGCTGGAATAGGAGTTGCGTTGGTAACAGGCCCACTAGGCTGTTTTGTAGTATGGAGAAGATTGTCTTATTTTGGCGATACACTATCTCATTCAGCCTTATTAGGAGTTACAATAGCTTATTCTTTTCAGTTTAATATTGCGCTTTCAGTATTCATAATTTCATCTGCAGTTGCATTGATATTAATTCAACTTCAGAAAAAAACCAATTTACCTGGAGACGCTTTGTTAGGTCTTTTGGCACACTCTTCTCTGGCTGTTGGATTAGTTGTAATTGGTTTTTTAACCTTTATACGTTTCGACATAATGGGTCTTTTATTTGGTGACATATTAGCCGTAACAACTAATGACTTAATTATTATATGGACAGGTGGAGCATTAATTTTATTTGTACTTAAATTGATTTGGAAACCTCTGTTCGCATCCACCGTAAATTATGAACTAGCAGAAGCAGAGGGGTTAAATCCCGATAGATCAAAAGCTATATTTACAATTCTGATGGCTGCTGTGATTGCTATATCAATTAAAATGGTTGGTTTATTATTAATCACTGGAATGTTAATTATACCAGCTGCAATGGCCAGAAATATTTCAGATAGTCCAAAGAAAATGGTTTTATACTCAATAATAGGTGGTCTTTTATCAGTAATATTGGGTTTATTTTCTTCATTAGAATTTAATACGTCATCTGGACCTTCAATAATTATGGCTGCTTTAGTTTTATTTATATTTTCTTTACTTAATATTAAACAATCGATTAAATTGAAAAATTAACAACTAATTGATAAGAATTTGTATATGCAAAAAGAACACAATCTTTCTAAAAACCAAAAAATCATTTTTGATATAATTGATAAATCTGGTGAGCCGATGAAAGCTTATTCAATCCTGTTTAATGTTCAAAAAGAAGGTATTAAAGCTCCATTACAAGTTTACAGAGCGTTAGATAAATTAGTAGAAATTGGAAAGATCCATAAGATTGAAAGTAGAAATGCTTTTATAGCTTGTCAAAATTCTAATTGTCAAATTTCTAAAGCAACAGCATTCTCAATTTGTGAAAATTGTGAAAATGTTTCTGAAATAAGCAATTCAAAGCTTTCAAAATATTTATCAAACTTTACGGATGAAACTGGAATGAAATACAGCAAGTATAATTTAGAATTTTTTGGTTTATGTAAAAATTGTAAGACTAAATAAATGAGTAATATTTCTTTATCCTTGGATGAAATTTTTGAATTAGCAAAAAAAACACTAATAGCTAATGGATGTGATGATGAAACAGCATCTATTCTCGCTAATTTAATCAAGAATGCAGAAAGAGATGGCTCTGTATCTCATGGCTTGTTTAGATTGCCTGCTTATGTCAGTGGTCTCAAAAGTGGAAAGATCAACGGTAAAGGCAAACCTGAAATTAATAAAGTTTCTTCATCTGTAATTAAAGTTCAGGGCAATAATTGCTTAGCTCCAGTTGTTTTGAACAAAGGTTTACCTGAATTATCTAAAGCTGCGAAAGAAAATGGTGTTGCCGTTTTAGCTATTAATAATTCACATCATATGGCTGCTATGTGGCCTGAAACTGAAATGTTAGCAGATGATGGTTTAGTTGCTTTTGCTTGTACATCATACAAGCCTGCTGTTGCTCCTGCTGGTGCAATCAAACCTTTGTTTGGTACAAATCCAATTTCATTTGCTTGGCCTAGACCAGGAAAAACTCCTGTTGTCTATGATATGGCAACAGCTTCAATGGCGATGGGTGAAGTACAAGTTGCAAAAAGAGAAGGGCATAAAGTTCCACTTGGTACTGGTTTAACTAAAGATGGAAACGAAACAACAGATCCAGGCGAAATAGCAGACGGAGGAGTATTGTTGCCTTTTGGTGGATATAAGGGGTCTGCAATTGCAATGATGGTTGAATTGCTAGCTGGTGCATTAGTTGGAGATAATTTTAGTTACGAGACTGCTGTAAAAGATAATAATGATGGTGGACCACCTAGTGGTGGCGAATTTATTTTAGCTATTTGTCCTAATAAAACAGCTGGAACAACTTGGCAAAAACACGCTGAAGAATTTTTTGAAAAAATGAAATCAATGGGTGATGTTAGATTACCAGGTGAAAGAAGACATAAAAATAGACAAGATAAAGGTCCTAGAAATATCAATGAGGATTTGGTTAATAAAATAAAATCTTTAAGCTAGTTTAATTTCAATAGGTGTGTGATCTGAAGGTTTTTCTCTTCCACGAGGATCTTTGTTTATATTAACATCTTTTACATTATCAATTATAGAGTTTGAAACTAAGAAATGATCAATTCTCATCCCATTATTTTTTTGCCACGCACCTCTCATATAATCCCAAAATGTATAGCCTTCTTTATCTTCGTTAAAATGTCTATAAACGTCATTAAAACCAAGATTTAACATTTCTCTAAATTTTTTTCTTATTTCAAGCCTATATAAAGCGTCGTCTTCAAAACTTTTAACATTATAAACATCTTCAGCTGCCGGAATGACATTAAAATCACCAGCAAGAATTATGTTAGAATTTTTTTTTGACAAAATTTTTAATTGTTTAATTAATTGGTCCATCCAACTTTTTTTATAATCATATTTTTCAGTATCTACAGGGTTTCCATTAGGAGTATAAATATTGATTAGCTGAATAACTTTTTTTTTATATTTGATCTCTGCAGAAATTATTCTTGATTGTTTTAATTTATCTTTAATTAAATCAGTTCTTACATTCTCTAATTTACCTTTAGATATAATAGCAACACCATTGTAGCTTTTTTGACCAAAAACATGACTTTCATAATTCATTGACGCAAAATCATCATATGGAAAATTCACATCTTCAGTTTTTATTTCTTGCATCATCAAAACATTAGGCTGGTATTTAAGTAAATAACTTTTGATATTTTCTATTCTTGCTCTAACCGAGTTGACGTTCCAGGAAGAAATAATCATTAAAGAGAGAATGAAACACCACAACCACAAGAAGATTTGGTTTGTGGATTAGAAATTTTAAAAGACTCACCTATAAGCTCAGATACATAATCAACTTCAGAGCCTTTTAATAGGTCTGCAGATGTTTTATCAATTAATATGTTTTCATAATTGAAATCATCATCATTTTTAGATTTATCAAATGTGAATTCATATTGAAATCCAGAACATCCACCACCTTTAATGGCGATTCTAAAAAAAGAACCTACATCTTTTTTGGACAATAAATTTGCTATTTGTTTTAAAGCATTATCTGTAAATTTAATTTCTTTAATCATGTCTGAACACTGATATTACTAATATAATACTTAATTATTTAAATTAAAGGATGAAAAAACACACTTTGTTAGGCGTATTCAAAAGTAAGGGTAGACTTAGTAAAGAGCCCACTTCAAAGTATCGATCACCCTTTCAAAGAGATAGAGATAGAATTATCCATAGTGCATCGTTTAGAAGGTTGAAACATAAAACACAAGTATTTGTAAATACGGAGGGAGATCATTTCAGAACAAGAATTACCCATTCTATTGAGGTTGCTCAAATAGCAAGATCTGTTGCTAAATATTTAAATTTAAATGAAGATTTAGCTGAAACATTAAGTCTTGCTCACGATTTAGGTCACACACCATTTGGCCATGCTGGTGAAGATGCTTTAAACGAATGTATGGAAAATTATGGTGGTTTTGATCATAATCTGCAAACATTAAGAATAGTAATGTTCTTAGAGAATAAGTATTTTAAATTTAAAGGTCTTAATTTATCTATTGAAACATTAGAAGGGTTGTTAAAACATAACGGACCTGTCGAAGATACAAACTTAGTAAATAGCTTAATTGGTTTAAAGGTATTCAAAGGAAAGATTAATTTTAACACTTACGCATCTTTAGAGTCTCAAATTTCAGCAATTTCTGATGATATTGCTTACAATAATCATGATATTCAAGATGGAATTAAAGCTAATTTGTTTAAATTAGAAGAGCTTGTTGAAATAGACTTTTTTAAATCGATTTATCTTAAGTATAAAAATAAAATAAATAAAAGAAATTATAAAATTGCCACTTATCAAATAATTAGAGACTCAATTGATTTAATGATTAGAGACTTGTTGTTTAACACACAAAAAAATTTAAAAGAGTTAAAAATTAAATCTGTAAATGATGTTAATAAGGCAAATCAATTAGTAGTTAATTTTTCAGATAAATTGCAGAATTCAGAAAGAGAAATTAGATTATTTTTAAGAACTAAAATGTACAATAATAAATCAGTTTTAAGGAAAAATCAAAGAGGTAAAGTGATCATTAAAAAATTATTTAGTATAATTAAATCTAATCCTAAAAAATTTCTTTCAAAAGATCAATTGACTAATGATAAATTTAGAGCTATTTCAGATTTTATTTCAGGTATGACGGATCGTTATGCTATTAACCTATATAATAATTATAAATGAATATCTTTGAATCGCACCTAGACAAAATTAAATTAATTTTAATTGATCTGAGCAAACAAGGAGAGTTACTTATTCCAGAAACTTTTAATGGAATTAATGCGGAAATACCACCAGCTCAATTTGATTGTGATATATCGACTAATGTAGCAATGGTACTTTCAAAATTAAATAAAAGATCACCAATAAACATAGCTGAACAAATATCTCCCATTATTAAAGATAAAGATTCATTAATCCAAAATATAACAATTGTGAAACCAGGTTTTATCAATATTAAGTTTAAACCTTTGTTTTGGACAAATTTTATTCAAGAAATTATTACTAACAAAGAAAACTTTGGCGTTA
>Ga0257121_1002439_pt1 | contig 13083 bp, 6 predicted proteins | sample SI106_100metaG_FD_190180 | JGI IMG/M metagenome (GOLD analysis project Ga0257121, IMG submission 190180) | Marine microbial communities from Saanich Inlet, British Columbia, Canada - SI106_100 | ecosystem: Environmental > Aquatic > Marine > Inlet | place: Canada: British Columbia | collected... | reverse complement strand
GCCGCCCCCTCACTCAATGGCTTTCTTATGAGGGCATCTCCGGCAGAAACCCCATTAGTATTGGTCCCTACTTATGGAACGAAAGCCGCTTAGAAACAGGTATTTATACACTTCAAGTCCGGCTCAAAAAATCTTCTTTAGTGCGTATAAAAAATCTACCGTTATCAATCTACAATCCGTAATTTTCGCTCAATTAAATACCCAAATGGATAAAGAAGCCAAAATCGTGGCGTTTGATCCGAACGAACCGGCATTAAACACCCATCTATTCGGTCTGCCTTTCGATGCAGACGAATGCGACATTCATGTTTTTCCAGCGCCTTGGGAGGTGACTGTGAGTTATGGCGCAGGAACTGCTGAAGGTCCCGCGGAAATTGAGGTGGCCTCCGCGCAGGTGGACCTGTTCGATGAACAGTTTCCCAACGGCTGGCAGCGGGGCATCTGGATGCACCCCATCGACGAAGCATGGGCAGAAACCAGTGCGAACCTGCGTGAAAAAGCCTCTCAATATTTGACGGCATACGAACAAGACGATGTTAGTGACCTAGAGTTGCGTTTGCTCGACGAGATCAATGATAAATGCGGACATTTCCACCGTTGGGTTGAAAAGAATGTAAGCCAATTATTGGCAAAAGACCGTCGTGTCATCCTTTTAGGCGGCGACCACAGTACTTCCTTAGGTTCCTTGCGCGCTCACAAAGCGAAGTATGGCAGCTTTGGTATACTTCAGATTGATGCGCATGCGGACCTCCGGAATGCTTACGAAGGCTTCACCTATTCGCACGCGAGCATTATGTACAATGCCTTAAATGAGGGCTTGACGGACCAATTGTGCATCGTCGGATTACGCGATTACTGCCACGCGGAAGCTACCATGATTGAAAAGGACCAGCGCATTACTGTGCATACCGACAGGGCAATGAACCAGCAACTTTTTGCGGGGAGCAATTGGGCTGCCGTAAGCGCAACGATTGTCGCGGACTTGCCACAGCATGTGTATTTAAGTGTGGATATAGACGGGCTTGATCCTTCCCTCTGTCCCGGAACGGGTACGCCAGTTCCCGGGGGCTTATCAATGGCCCAATTTCTTCACCTCATTGATGCCGTTCTCGCCTCTGGTCGTAAAATAATTGGCGCCGATTTAGTCGAGGTAGTTCCTGGTGAAAATCAATGGGATGCCAATGTTGGTGCTCGTGTATTATATGCCTTATCCCACCGCCTTTCCTAGTCGCATATTCGCCTAAAACCACGTACCTTTGTTGAAATTATTTTAAGCACATTGCTATGAAATTCGGTGTAATCACCTTCCCAGGGTCAAACTGTGACCAAGACATGATATATGTACTCGGAACCATTATGGGGCATGAAACGGTCAACTTATGGCACAAAGACACGGACCTTCAGGGCGTGGATTGTGTTGTGTTGCCGGGCGGGTTCTCCTATGGAGATTACCTCCGTTCTGGGGCCATCGCAAAAATGAGTCCGATCATGGGCAGTGTAGTTGAATTTGCAAATAACGGCGGCTACGTTTTGGGCGTCTGTAATGGGTTCCAAATCCTTACAGAAAGTGGATTGTTGCCTGGTGCGCTCCGTCACAACGATAGTCACAAGTTCATTTGTAAAAACGTATTCATCAAACCCGTTTCTAAATCGGCAGGTATAAGTGCTGACCTAGATCATACGCGCGGTTATAAAATCCCAATCGCCCACGGTGAGGGGAATTATTATTGTTCGCAAGAGACGCTCGCAGAATTAAAAGCGAACGACCAGATTCTTTTCCAATACAGCACTGCTGAAGGTGAAGTTGGCCCTGCCGTTAACCCTAACGGCGCGCTAGAGAACATTGCAGGCGTTTCTAACGCAGCAAAAAATGTTTTCGGCATGATGCCTCACCCCGAACGCGCAGCAGATGCAGAGCTCAAGAATGAGGACGGATTGGAATTATTTAAAAGCATGATTGCACACATGGTTGTCGCGTAATCGTTACAAAATTTTAAGCATAAAAAACCCCCCGGAGCTGTCGCTCCGGGGGGTTTTGTTTTATCGCAATGCCGTTGCTTAGTGCAGCACTATTGCTTCATTCTCTATACCTGAATCGGTTATAATCTGGAGTACATAAGTGCCGCGCGCCCAATTCTCTACATCAAGATTGGCTTCACCGCTTATTGTTCCCTTGTACACCAATCGGCCTGCAGCATCCAATAACCGAACGTCTGCCGATCCTTCAATTCTGATAGTCAAAACTTTTTGCGCCGGATTTGGATAGACACTCCATCCCGAAGTTAACGCCTCACCGAATCCTATATTCACCACGCCATACACATCCGACACATTCGAACATAGAATGTTGGAGAAAATTCGAACATAATAATCCCCGTTCGATTGTGGCAAGAAGGTCGCGCCAGTTGCCCCACTTATTGGGTCCATGTTTGCGTCCAGCCATTCATAAGTAAAGGTTCCCGCAGGCGTAGTAGCCTCGAGCTCACCTGTGGTGTTCTGAGAAACCGTTGGCTTACCGGGTGCCGGTTGTACACTAATTGCACGTTGTTTTGTCCGCGAGCAACCTGTAGTAACATCCGTGTAGGTATAATAGACCCAATGCGAACCAACTCCCGCGGTTACAGGATAAATGCTATCATTGACTATACCCAAACCGCTGTACACACCGCCTGAAGGCTGCCCTCCTGAAAGCAACTGCGGTCCGTCCAATTCACACACATACCCTTGTGACCCAAGCGAAACCATCGGCAAACTGTTCACAGTCAACGTTATTGAGTCTGCCACCAGCGGATTAGCGACACAATCGTCGGAACTCGCCATTTCTACTTTCAAAACATCATTGTTTGCAAAAATTCCTGCGTACGTTAACGTATTGCTCGCGACGACTGAACCGTTCAGTACCCAATTAATGGCAGGACTTGCCCCACCGTTCGTAGGGGTAGCGGTAAAGGTTGCGCTATCTCCATTACACAAGGCCGATGAAGCCGTTGTGGAGAGGGCAATACTCGCTGAAGGTGCGCTGATGATCGAAACATAATTGGACAATACCACAGAATCTACACCTGCCGCATTAGCCACTACCAGCTTAACATCGTAAGTGCCTGGAGTCGCATAAGTCACCGATGGATTCGCAGAGGTGCTTGTGCTTGGCGTTCCGCCTTGGAAAGACCATAGGCGTGATGCTGCAGACGGTGCGGTATAATCATAGAATTGTAATGTCTTCCCTGTACAACCAGCCGTATCACCCGTGAAAGCGGCAACAGGAGGTAATTGAGCCTGACCTGAAATATTAATATTATCTAAATATATATTATTACCATAGCCATTGACCGCAACAAATTTAACCCGAACCCCAGCGCTACCGCTGTATGCGTCTAAATCAATAGTCGGACAGGTTACGGTAGAAGAACCGTGACACCAATAGGTTGAATCTGCAGGTGCAAAAGCAGAAGTCACTGCCCCAGCTGTAGTAAAACTGGCATCAGAACCGTCGTAAGCCGCTACTAAATCCCAAGTTGATCCACAATCATCGCTTACATATACCTTCAAACTATCTTTATAACCACTAGAGTAGTAAGCCGATGCATATTCGAATTCAAGGTTGATTAATGTATCGTTTGAAAAATCGAGTGAGGGACTAATCAATTCGTCCAGCGCTCCCGTACTGCTGTAAGAATAATGGTTCACCGTCATAGCCGTATTTCCTGGACTCGTACCATTCACTGTCGCAGCAGCCCAAGTGATGCCCGCGTCAGGATTAGCGATCTCCCAACCGGAAAATCCTGACTCGAAATCTTCAATAAATGGCAACGATGCGCCACCAACTCCTAGAATCTGAAATGCTATTGTATCGTCTGTTCCGTAATTATTACTTGCCGTCAAGGTCACCGTGTATGCACCAGTTGCATTAAAGGCTAATTTTGGGAATTGGGAACTGTCGTTGGTTCCTCCCACAAAGCTGAACGTGGAGGGTGTGATCTGCCAATACCAAGAAGTAGGTAGTCCGCTAGATAAGTCTGTAAGAGAAACTGTATCTCCTAAAGAACAAGTAGCCAGAGGATCTGCTGTAAAGGATGCCACAGGCGCATTTGTGAAACCACTCATTAATGGGCTTTGCCAGACACCACGGCCAAAGGTGCCAATACGAATGAGGGCATCGTCTGCATAAATCTCAATGTCAGAAACAATGACATTCGGTAAGTTTTTATTAAAACTGATCCAATTCGAAAAATTGGAACTAGTGTAATACATTCCTATATCCGTGCCGACATAAATACCGTCGCTTGACCCGCCTTCAAAAGCCACTGCAGTTGCCGGTACATTTGGCAAGCCTGAACTTAGATTGGTCCATGTTGAACCTGCATTGAAAGACTCCATAACCTTTCTATTACCGGCATAGCCGCTAATAGAAATAACGATGTGATCCTCATCGTCTGGATCAATGGCTACTCCTGAAATATTGTTCGGTGAAGGACTCATTGAACCGGACGGTGTAATGCTAGACCAACTGCTTCCTCCATTCGTTGAGCGGAAAATATTGCTATTGATGAGCGCGTAGATATAGTTTGTGTTCGAAGGTGCCACTTCAAATTCGTCAATATTAGAATTTCCACTAATGTTATTTGAAGACGTTGCCGCCCACGAACCGCCTGCATTAGTTGATTTCCATATTTTCTTAAACCCTGCGTAAATAGTATTCGTGGTGACTGGATCAACATTGAACGGCGTTACCCAATTTCCAGATCCTGCTACCGAAAGCGTGTTGATACCGCTGAAGAATGCACCCCCATTCGTACTCTTGTAGAAATCTCCATAATAAATGGAGGTATACATCAGATTGTCGTTCACGGCATCTACGCCGTTGTCCATTCCATCGCCGCCGGTAGCTCTCGACCAATTCATAGTCGAGCTTCGTAAATGTGATCCGTTATCTTGAGCACCTGCCAATACGACTGAAGTATCTGAAGTGCTTTGACTAATCTTATAGTACTGTGTGATGTTCATGCCATAAATCAAGTCATCCCATGATGCGCCTGCATTACTGGTTTTGAATACACCACCATCAGTAGCCGCATAAAGTTCAGATGTTCCTGGTCTAAAATCAGCGTGATGATGATCGGCATGAACAAATGGGGTAGACCCGGCGCCATACCAATGACCAACACAGGTCCAATTCGCACCGCCATTAGTCGATTTCCATATGTTTACCCCACCGACGTAAACCGTGTTTTCTGAATTAGGGTCACAAGCAATGGTTAAATCATACCAGGCTTGACCGCCGGAACCGGTCCCCGTGTTTGACCAGCCCATGATATTAGGTGTGGAGCTCATTAAAGTCCAGTTCGAGCCGCCATTAGTAGAACGGTATAAACCGCCGAAACCATAATCTGACGAACCGTAAACTAAATAAACTTTACCCGGTGTTGCACTCACTGCAACTTCACAACGGTATTTTCCATTTGTGGGTAGACCACTCGTCATTTGCGTCCATGTATCACCCGCATCGGCTGAACGATATAATTTTGGGCTTGAGCCACTTGTAGTAGCAAAAACCGTGTCTCCATGGCCCATGCGCATTCCGTAGAAGGATCCGCTTTGTTCTAATGTAAAGTTTTGACCGTAGTTGGTACTGCGATAAATCCCTCCGTTAGTCGCAGCAATTACAATGTGTGTGCTATCTGGGTGGACTACAATACGTGCTATGCGGTAATTTTGAGAGGTCGACCATGAAAGCGAAGTACTGTTCCAAGTGATTCCACCGTCCGTAGATTTCAGAAGGCCAAAGCTGTAGGTATCTGCAGCATCGCGATCACCTGTTGCTAGGTACATTGTATCAGGATGCAGTGGATCAATAGCTAGATCGCTGACCCCTAAATTCGTAAGTTCGTCTGTGAATGTTGTCCAACTCTGGCCGTCATCATAACTCACCCACAAGCCTCCTGCAGGAGCACCCGCATAGATGGTATCGTGGTGGTTAGGGTGAAAAGCAACTCCATTTATTCGGCCGATTCCATTATTTGCTGGCGCATTAAACGGACCCATTGAAGACCATTCGCCATACTCTGTCGTGGAAGATGCTTGTTGCTGCTGAATGGCTTGGTACAAAACCGATGGATGTGGACGTACACCCGTTTCACCAACACGCTGGCCCATCATATATTCCCAACGCTTGAACTGCTTCCAGCCGTGTCCTTTTTCGTAAGGTTTACCGTCAAATTCGGCATTAAATTTTTCGACGACAGTATGGAAGTTCACGCGGTAATCCTGCATGGCTTCCACCCATGTCATGTTTTCAATCTCGCTAGTAGTCAGCGTGTTAGACGCGCGGTCTTGAGCAGTGGCGAAAAGGGCAGTGGCAGAAAAGGCAAACGATAGTAAAAGTTTACGTAGCATAGGGATGTGTTAAGGACCCTAAAGCTACAAAAATTGGGCCTTACTTTTCCTCCGGATGCGCAGTAGACAAAAGGCAAAGCTCATTGAGCTGTGCTTCGTCGATGGTTGCCGGGGCATCAATCATCACATCGCGGCCCGCATTATTCTTCGGGAACGCAATGAAATCACGGATGACCTCAGCGCCTCCAAGTATGGCCACCAATCGGTCAAAACCAAAGGCCAAACCACCGTGTGGTGGCGCGCCATATTCGAAGGCACTCATCAAGAAACCAAACTGCTTCTCTGCTTCTTCCTTGCTAAATCCTAGCAAATCAAACATGCGGCTTTGCAAGGCTCTGTCGTGGATACGAATAGAACCCCCGCCGATCTCGTTTCCGTTTAATACAAGGTCGTACGCATTGGCACGAACGTTTCCTGGATCAATATCAATGAGGGCGATATCCTCGGGCTTTGGAGAAGTAAACGGGTGGTGCATCGCGTGATAACGCTCCGTTTCGTCGTCCCATTCCAACAACGGGAAGTCCATGACCCATAATGGCGCAAATACCTCAGGGTTTCGTAGGCCCATTTCCTCTGCGATGTGAAGACGCAATTCAGAAGTTGCCTTGCGCGTCAAACGCTCTTCACCTGCCAAAATCAGGATCAAATCGCCTGGCTTAGCATCAGCAGCCTTCGCCCAATGAGCTTGCTGCTCTTGTGTATAGAATTTATCTACTGAGCTCTTGTAGGTACCGTCTTCATTGACTTTACAGTACACCATGCCCTTCATGCCGATGTCTGGGCGCTTCACCCAATCGGTCAACTTATCAATCTGCTTACGCGTCCATGAAGCGGCGCCCGGTACGGCAATACCCAACACAGTCTCGGCTTGGTCAAAGACCATGAAACCGCGGTTTTGAGTTAGCGCATTTAGGTTGGCCAATTCCATCCCGAAACGGATGTCCGGTTTATCATTTCCATAGCGCTCCATCGCCTCTGCATAAGTCATGCGCGGCACACTATCAATTTCAACACCTTTCACGTCTTTCAACAAGTGAAGCAACAATCCCTCGAACGTATTCAAGATATCTTCTTGCTCTACAAAGGCCATCTCACAGTCAATCTGTGTAAACTCTGGCTGACGGTCTGCACGTAAATCCTCGTCGCGGAAACAACGCGTAATCTGGTAGTACTTGTCGTAACCACTAACCATCAACAATTGCTTAAAAGTCTGTGGGCTCTGCGGCAATGCGTAGAACTTGCCCTCTTGCATGCGCGAAGGCACTACAAAATCACGTGCGCCCTCTGGCGTAGATTTGATCAAGAACGGGGTTTCAATATCCATAAAACCTTGCTCGTCCAAATACTTGCGTACCTCGATGTTCACTCGGTTACGCAGCGCCAAATTGCGCTGTAACGGACCGCGACGTAAATCCAAGTAGCGGTACTTCATGCGAAGCTCTTCGCCACCGTCGCTCTCTTCTTCAATAGTAAAAGGAGGCGTATTTGCTGCGTTCAATACGACGAGTTTGGCACTCTTAATCTCCACATCACCGGTAGGCATGTTGGCATTCTTGCTGTGACGCTCGATCACCTCACCTTCAATTTGCACCACCCACTCGCGACCTAAACTACGTGCTGCTTTTAATAGCTCAGCGCTCCATTCCTCATTAAACGCTACTTGCGTAATACCGTAGCGGTCACGTAAGTCTAAAAAGGTCATGCCGCCCAATTCACGCGAGCGCTGAACCCATCCGGCAAGGGTTACTGTTTGTCCTATGTGTGATGCGCGCAATTCGCCGCAAGTATGAGATCTGTACATCTTTGGTGGTGTTTGAACCGCAAAAATAGCCAAACTTGTGGGCCAATTCCCTATTTTGCGTAGAAGATGATAGACCTTAACGATCACAATGTTTATATGCGTGCTGCTTTAGCGGAAGCACAGGTTGCTGCAGAAGCAGGAGAGGTGCCTGTTGGAGCTGTAATTGTTGCCGCTGGGCGGATCATAGCACGCAGCCATAATCTAACAGAATTGCTCGTAGACGTAACGGCACATGCTGAAATTCAAGCCATTACTGCAGCAAGCAACTATTTAGGTAATAAATACCTTCAAAAATGCACCCTGTATGTGACGCTGGAGCCTTGCCCTATGTGTGCGGGAGCCTTGTTTTGGTCACAAATGGGACACGTTGTTTACGGAGCCAGCGATGACAAACGTGGCTACCAAAAACACGGCGGTCCTATGCATCCAAAAACTAAAATAACGAGTGGGGTAATGGCAGAGGAATGTGCCCAATTACTCACTGATTTCTTTGCAAACAAACGACACTAAACCACGCCATGATTCTCAGCACAATAGATATAATTGTTCTCGTCGTACTGCTACTTTCAACCGTTTTGATTGGGCTGTATTTTGGAAGAAGCAAAAAGAAAACATTAAGCGAATACTTTCTGGGCGGCCGCTCCTTACCCTGGTACATAGCGGGAATCTCCATGGTCGCTACAACCTTTGCCGCGGATACCCCTTTGGCGGTGACTGAACTTGTAGGGCAGTACGGAATTAGCGGTAACTGGCTGTGGTGGAACTTACTGGCCGGAGGGATGTTGACTACGGTCTTCTTTGCCCGTATGTGGCGTCGCTCTGGACTTACTACTGAAGTTGAATTTATTGAATTTAGATACTCCGGACGTCCTGCCGCTTTGCTTCGTGGGTTTAAAGCCGTTTACTTGGGCGGCATCATGAATGTGCTGATCATGGGCTGGGTCAATGTTGCTATGATTACGCTCCTAGAAGGGTTCTTTGGGATGACCCACGAGTCGGCCTTTATTTGGACAGGTGCCGCACTGTTGATTGTGGTCTTTTACGTAAGTTTTTCCGGGCTAAAAGGCGTGGTTTATACTGATGTATTCCAATTCGTCTTAGCCATGTCGGGCTCCATTGCCCTCGCTTATTACGTTCTAAAAGCCCCTGAAGTGGGCGGTCTTGCAGGCCTTCGCGCGTCGCTTCCTGAAGAGACGTTCTCCTTTCTTCCTTCCGTAGGGGATGGAGGTAGTGGTGGCAGTTACCAAATCTCATTAGCCTCTTTCCTTGCTTTCTTCGGAATGGTATGGTGGACCTCTTGGTACCCGGGAGCGGAACCTGGGGGAGGCGGTTACAGCGCGCAACGTATGCTCTCAACCAAGGACGAGCGTAGTTCTTTTTTAGCGAGCGCGCTATTCCAAATTGGCCACTACGCAGTGCGCCCTTGGCCATGGATTATAGTCGCATTAAGTGCGATCGCTTTGTATGGTGGTCAGCACAATCTCGCAGAGCAAACGCCTGACTTTATTAACTACGAATGCCTCACAGGTATCTATGACTGTGAGCCGTTAAACGCTGCGCAGCAGGCTGAATACGAACAATGGGTCGCTACCTGGGAACCCGTTTATGGAGACCGCCTTCCGGAAGCACTAAAGTACCAGCAAGATTATAGATTCGGCTATATTTTTATCATGCGCGACTACCTTCCAAAAGGAGTTTTAGGCATGTTATTGGCTTCATTCTTCGCCGCTTATATGTCTACCATGTCCACCCAATTAAATTGGGGAGCCTCCTATTTGATCAATGACTTCTATTTGCGTTTTCTCCGTCCTAATGCCCCGAGACGATTAAGCCTTCGTATTTCTAGAGCAGTAACGCTGCTGCTTGCGGTCTTCGGCTTATTAATCACTTCTCAAATGAACAGCATCGCTGGCGTTTGGCAGTTTATCATGGAGTGTGGAGCGGGCTTAGGTTTGGTGCTGATTTTACGTTGGTACTGGTGGCGTATCAATGCATGGGCAGAAATTACCGCGACTGTAGCCCCATTTATCGCCTATGCCATCGCACATTACGGATTAGCCTGGGCGTTCCCAAACAGCTTTTTCTTCACCGTTGGCTTTACTACCCTCGCATGGCTCTTAACGATGTACATGACTTCACCAGAATCCAGCAGTACACTGGTCGAGTTTTACGCTACTGTGCGACCTGGCGGCGCCTGGAAGCCTGTTGCTTGGAAAGTTGCGGACGACCCAGAAATGAAAGACGGACCCTCCACTCCAGTGCTTTTATTGTACTGGGTAGGTGGTATTGCCGCTGTCTACGGTGCGTTGTTCCTTGTAGGCGCACTCTTGTTTAAATGGTAAAGTAGCAATCAAAAAAAAAAAACCCGGGCGCGCTGCGCCCGGGGGATTGTATTTCTTGAAAAATCGTCGGCTTAGAGCGTACGCTTGACCTCTGTAAATCCAAAGGCTTCCACGATATCTCCAACCTTGATATCATTGAACTTTTCAATATTAAGACCACATTCGAAACCTTGACGAACTTCTTTTGCGTCGTCCTTGAAGCGCTTAAGTGAACCAAGTTTCCCCGTGTACACTACAACCCCATCGCGGATGATACGAATATCATTACTGCGCTCAATTACGCCGTCAGTAACCATACAACCTGCGATCGTTCCAACTTTCGAAATCTTAAACGTTTCTCGAATCTCAGCTGAACCTTTGATCTCTTCTTTGACCTCTGCGGAAAGCATGCCCTCCATGGCGTCGCGAACTTCATTGATTGCGTCATAGATGATCGAATACATGCGGATTTCCACTTCTTCCTTCTCAGCAAGCTTACGTGCTTGAGCAGAAGGACGAACTTGGAAACCAACAACAATGGCTTGAGAAGCCGTAGCTAACAATACATCACTTTCCGAAATCTGACCCACACCCTTATGGATGATGTTCACTTGAATTTCCTCAGTAGTTAATTTCTGTAATGAATCCGAAAGCGCTTCGACCGAACCGTCCACATCACCTTTAAGGATGATATTGAGCTCTTGGAAATCTCCAACCTTTAATCGGCGACCAATTTCCTCTAGCGTCATCTGCTTCTGCGAACGAACACTTTGCTCACGCTGCAGCTGCAGACGCTTTTGTGCAATTTGCTTCGCCTCTCTTTCGTCTTCCATGATGATGAAACGATCACCAGAAGTTGGTGCACCGTCCAAACCTAAAAGGTTTACTGGAGTGGATGGACCCGCCACTTTGATACGGTTGCCGCGCTCATCGAGCATTGCTTTCACCTTACCACTATGTTGTCCGGCGAGCACATAATCGCCCACTTTCATGGTTCCCGATTGAATCAATGCCGTACACATATACCCACGTCCTTTATCCAACGACGCTTCAACGATGGTACCGCTTGCATTTTTATTCGGGTTCGCTTTCAAATCAAGCATATCCGCTTCCAGAATAACCTTATCCAGGAGCTCTTCGATATTCAAACCTGTTTTTGCAGAAATCTCTTGACACTGAACATTACCGCCCCAATCTTCAACGAGGACGTTTTCTTGTGCCAATTGCTCTTTAATCTTATTTGGATTTGCAACCTCACGGTCAATCTTGTTGATGGCAATAACGATAGGAACACCTGCCGCTTGCGCGTGCGAGATGGCTTCTCTCGTCTGTGGCATGACCGCATCATCAGCAGCTACTACGATAATGGCAATATCCGTTACCTGAGCACCACGAGCACGCATTGCCGTAAAGGCTTCGTGACCAGGAGTATCCAAGAAGGTAATGGTCTGACCAGTATGTACTTTTACACTGTAGGCACCGATATGCTGTGTAATACCACCTGCTTCACCTGCGATAACGTTAGCTTTTCGCACGTAATCCAATAAAGATGTCTTTCCATGATCAACGTGGCCCATTACAGTCACGATTGGCGAACGTGGTTTTAAATCTTCAGCTTTATCTTCTTCTTCAAGGAAGGTTTCCGTGACTTCCTCATCGACGAAATTGACACTAAAACCAAACTCCTCAGCCACCATTTCGAGCATCTCTGCATCCAAACGTTGGTTCATGGTTACCATAACACCGACGCCCATCAATGAACCAATAACTTCGTTCACTGAGGCATCCATCATGTTCGCGAGCTCAGTAACAGTAACAAATTCTGTTACCTGCAATACTTTGCTGTCTTCAGCTGCTTGAATATCGGCGAGCTCTTCTCTTTCACGACGTTCTGCACGCTTGTCACGACGAATTTTAGCGCCCTTATTTTTCTTACCTGAAGTGAGCTTTTCAAGGGTCTCCTTGATTTGCTTTTGAATTTGTTCGTCTGTTAACTCCTGCTTTGCAACAACAGGTTGTTTGCGACCGCGACCTGGTCCTTGTCCAGGACCTTTTTTCTGAGGACCGCGTGTATTGTTACGGTTTTTAGGGTCGTTTTGCGCTGGAGTAGCTGCTCCAGGTCCCTGCTTCTTGATCCGTGTGCGTTTCTTTTTATTCTCCTTTGGTTTTTCAACCGGGAGTACAATCTTCTGACCGGTAAACTTTGGACCGTCAATCTTGACATACTTCGTCTTGATTTCTTGGTCTACAGGTGTGGGTGGTGTTTCCTCTTTTACTGGTGCCTTCTCAACTGGCTTTGGAGCATTGTGTGCCCCTGCGCCAGACGACTTTTTCGTGGGTGCCACTTTGGTCGGCTTCTTAGGCGCTTCCTTTTTCTTTGGCTTCTGAGCGTCCAGATCAATTTTACCCATGACCTTGAGTCCAGTAGCATCTGGAGTACTCGCTTCTTGGGGTTCAACGGGTGCCGCCTTCGGTGCTTCTGGAGCTGCTGCTTCTGGGGTTGACTCTTCTGCAGTCGCAGGAGTTTCCGCCGCTACTGGCTCAGGTTTTTCCGGAGCAGCCTCAACA
>Ga0257121_1002437_pt1 | contig 13086 bp, 4 predicted proteins | sample SI106_100metaG_FD_190180 | JGI IMG/M metagenome (GOLD analysis project Ga0257121, IMG submission 190180) | Marine microbial communities from Saanich Inlet, British Columbia, Canada - SI106_100 | ecosystem: Environmental > Aquatic > Marine > Inlet | place: Canada: British Columbia | collected... | reverse complement strand
CTTTTCATGACCCTAACTCTAGCGCTCAATCTCCGCTGGCTAAATGGGTTAAGGCTTATCCGATTAAAAGTGAAATTGTGCTTAGCCATATTCGGCAGGCAAATGTCGGCGCCATCAGTTTGGAAAACACTCATCCCTTTCAGCGTGAACTCTGGGGCCGCTCATGGTCATTTGTGCATAACGGGCAAATCCCTAAGGTAAAAGATATTCCTTTACGTTTTTATCTGCCTATCGGAGAAACCGACAGCGAACATGCATTTTGTTGGATTCTGGATCGATTACGAAAAGACTACCCAGTTATGCCTGACACTAATGAGCAATGGTTGACCCTAGTGTCTGACATATGCGCTGAACTAGCTAAGCTTGGCGTGTTCAATATGCTGCTAAGCGATGGGGAGGTATTGTTGAGTTTCTGCTCTAGCAAGTTATATTGGATTACTCGACAAGCCCCCTTTGACCTGGTTACTCTTAAAGATACTGAACTGACTATAAACTTTGCTAAAGAGACCACGGATCAAGATAAGGTAACGATTATTGCGACTGAGCCGTTAACGCAAAATGAAGTTTGGAAGCAATACGAGAGTGGCGAGTTTCGCGCTTTTTTAAAGGGCGATTCTATATTTGAGTCGACTGTAGAGATTTAAAACTGCTCCTCATAAGGGGCCTCTGTAAACCCTAAAAAAGAAGGCACTAAAGCGCCCTTGCTGGTAGGGATGATTCGCTTTATTTGCTGTAATCAATTAATGTGAACCCAATCTCAATTAGCACGTTATTTGTCTTCAAAAAAAAGAAATTCTGGTAATGGGTCGGTTTAAACGCTCTAACAATATCAAGTCGTTTCTTAATGCGTTGTGGCGGGAGTAATAATAAAAAAAGAGTAAAGATAATGCGAATATTCAGTAACGTTCTTATTATATTATTTAGCCTAACGCTAATGGTTTCGACAGCAGATGCCACTGCTCTCAGTGATGGAAAAAACACTGACACTGGATACTGGACGTTCCAAGGACCAGCATCAGATCATCTCATTGATTCGTCCATTGATGCGGATCTGTCCTCCTCTATTATATTGTCTCTTGATGAGGATGATTTTAGAGCTGAGCTCCAAAAATCGTATAAATATACTTACAGTCAAAGTGTCGTTTACTTTCCCAATACCAGCGGTCAGATGACGCCATTCTTGGTGGAAGAAAAATCTAATTTCTCACCGATCCTGGCCGCTAAGTTTCCAAATATTACTGCTTATTCGGGTATCGCACTCAACAATCCAGATGTAAAGGTGCGCTTTAGCCTGTCGCTTGATGGTATAGAGGCGATGATCGATGGTGATCAGGGGGCTGAAAAAACCACCATACGAAAACTATCAAGAGATGCCGATAGCTATGTGGTATTTACCAAGCTAGACCTAATGAAGACTAGAAATCCATTTTCATGTGCTACGCCGGTGCCATCTAAGGCGGCAAAACACCCCAGAGTTAGCCTTAAAAATGAGAATTTTAGTCGAACCAGTTTTTCTGATGAGAGCTTTCTTTCTAAATATCGTTTGGCTATATCTGCGAGTAGCCAATACTCAGATTATTACGGAGGTACTCTAGAGGGAGCTTTGGCAGGTATCAACACCACTCTAACTGGCCTGAATTTTATCTTTGAAACAGATCTTGGTATCACTTTCGAATTAGTCGATGACAATGATTTAATTATTTATACTGACGCCGAATCAGATCCCTACACCGATGATTTAAATGGTTTAAATGGTGAACTACAGGCTAATCTAGACAGTGTCATTGGTGCTGGTAATTACGATATAGGCCACATTTTCAGTAGTTTGGGCGCAGGCATGAGCGGTAATGCGGGAGCTGTTGGCGCCGTCTGTAATGATTCAAATAAGGGTAGCGCCTATTCAGATTGGGCGCAGCCTGAAGGAGGTGTGTTTACTAATCTAGTTGCCCATGAGATGGGTCACCAGGTAGGCGCTAATCACACCTTCTCGATGAGGACAGAAGGTACTAACACCAATGTCGAGCCTGGCAGCGGTACTACGATTATGAGTTATGCTGGTATAACAGGCCCTGACGATGTAGCAACGCTGGCTGATGACTACTACCACCATGTAAGTATTCGGCAGAGCTTGGACTACCTTCAAAGTCAAGCGTGCCATGTTAATAGTGCAAATGAAAATAGCATACCCTCTGTTAAGTCGATGCCAGATTACACCGTGCCAGTAAAAACGCCCTTTGTACTTATCGGCAGCGCAACAGATGCAGACGCTGAGGATATACTGACTTATACCTGGGAGCAGATCGACAACGGTTTAGTCACTAGCGACGTTTTTGGTCCAGAGAATACTCAGGGCGCTAATTTCCGTTCGCTGGCACCGACGACGAGCTCGACGCGGTATTTTCCGTTACTGTCGAGCGTCATTTCTGGCAATCTAACCCAACAAGACCCCGATACCAACGCAACATGGGAAACTTTGCCCATTGTTGCCAGAGATCTTAATTTTGCGTTGACGGTGCGAGATAACGCCGAGGGAGGTGGTGGCGTAGCCTCAGAGCTAGTTAAGGTGACCGTTGTTGATGATGATGGCGCATTCTCTATTACGTCTCAAAGTACTGGGCAGCTCTATTTGGCGGGCTCCACCCAGACGATTACCTGGCGAGTTGCAGGGACTAATGTTCCGCCCATTCTCGCCGAGCTAGTTGATATTACTATGTCGGTCGATGGTGGGCTTACCTATCCCTACGTCTTGGCTGAAAATGCCGCCAATGATGGCAGTCAGTCAGTGACTATTCCCGATGTTGTCACAACTTCCGCGCGTGTGCGTGTTGCGCCAACGGACAATATTTTTTATGCGATAAATTCACGTGATTTCGACGTGACCCGCGACGATATTGTTTTAAGCTACAGCGAACTTGATTATGCCGTCTGTAATAATGAAAGTGTCTCGGCATCGCTGACCTACGAAACCTCGACAGCATTTTCTGACACGGCCATCTTCTCATCTTTAAATGCACCATCCAGTTTGTCTGTTGGATTCTCTCCGACCAGTGCTTCAACCCATAATACGCCGATTGATGTAACCATTGCTGCTGCGGCAGACATTATCGCGGGCATCTACCCGGTTGATGTTGTTGCGACATCAAATATTCGTGAGCAATCGGTGACATTTAACGTGTCCGCCTATAGCTCCATATTTTCGCCGGTTACCATAATACTTCCAGCTGATCAGAGTATTCTTGCGGGCTTAGGGACCAAACTGCAATGGCAAAAACAGATTAATGCAGTTAGCTACAAGGTAGAAGTGGCCACTGATCAAAGCTTTAACGACATTGTGGTCACTTCAATAGTTGATTCTGATTCTCTTTCGGTGACTGGACTGCAGCGTGAGACTAGTTACTATTGGCGGGTGACCCCGATTAATAGCTGTGGTGTAGCGGATACCGGAAACGTGTATGCCTTTACAACACCTAATTTGTTCCAAGCCCAAAACTTGCCCGTAACGATAGTGTCCAGTGAGCCTAATTCTATTTCATCTACTATATCTATCTCGGAAAATTTGGTGATTACGGATGTTAATGTGGGTGTGGATATTACTCATACTTATGTTGGAGAGCTTACGCTTGTTCTTACCTCACCGACTGGAATGAGTGTAACGTTGTTGCAAGATGTTTGCGTGAACGAAGACAATTCGTCAGGTTCTAATATCAACGCTGTTTTCGATGATGAGGGTTCTGACCTTGAATGTGGGTCATCGAGCCCTGTGGTATCAGGAACTTTAAGGCCTCAAATAGGGTTACTTGATATCTTTAATGATCAGAGCACTCAGGGTGATTGGGTTCTTACGGTGACCGACAAGTGGTCTGGAGATGGGGGAAGTCTTAATAACTTTACGGTGGCAATCAGCACGGATGGCGCTTATGTTAATCGTGCGCCGATTGCATTGCCTCAGTTAGTTGAAGCTATACCACAGGATACTGTCGGAGTTGCTCTTGAAGGTATCGATCCCGAAAATCAGACTCTGACCTATTCTTTAGTCGATGTCCCGATGCTTGGGCAGTTGAGTGTCTTAGCACCTAGCTTATTGGGCGTCTCCGACACAACCGGTAGTGCAACTAAGATAACTGTCAGTGGCAATATTGTCTATGTGGCGGATGACGCTTCAGGCCTAGCTATTATAGATGTTTCGGACCCTGCCAACCCCGGCACGCCTGTCTACATGGATACAACTGGGTATGCGCTAGGAGTAGCGGTACGAGGCAACTACGCCTATGTGGCTGATGGACCTTCAGGATTACATATTATTGATGTGAGTGATCCGTCTAGTCCGTCTTTATTAAGTACATTTGAAACTGATGGTTATGCCTCAGACGTAACACTGTCGGATGATGGTACTAAGGCTTATGTTGCTGACGGCAGTTCTGGACTGCATATTGTCAACGTGAGCGATTCGGTAAATCCGAGTTCGTCGGGATTGTTTAATACAGGTGGGCAGGCATTAGGTATAGCGCTGTCAAGCGATAGTAGCAAGGCTTATGTAGCTAATGGAGAGTCTGGAATATTGATTGTCGATGTGAGTGACGCTAGCAACCTTTATTCATTTGGGTCATTGGCTACCCTCGGAAATGCATCGGGGGTGACTCTTTCGGCTGATGGAACTATAGCCTATGTTGCTAATGGATCGGCAGGTTTTCAGGTTGTTGATGTAAACTACGCCTCTGAACCCGTTTTATTAGGAGAACTAGATACTCCGGGCACTGCAGTAGATGTCGAGCTGGCAACCGATGGCAACATAGCTTACGTTGCTGATGGTGAGTCAGGCCTTCAAATTATTAACATAAAGAGCTCTTCAAGTCCTCAGTTATTGGGATCATTTCGTGACAGCTCTGAAATTCCATCAAGTGCCTCAGGCGTTGCCCTATCTGCTGATGGCACCAAAGCCTACGTTGCTAATGACAATATAGGTCTTCAAATTATTGACGTAGCACCCATTGTATTTATCGCTGGAGATGAGCTTCCACAAGCTATTGACTACACGCACACTTCAGACGACGTCATTGCCGATGCCCCGACTGATAGCTTTACCTTTAAAGTCAGTGATGGCGCTCTTGATAGTAATGTGGCAGCGGTTGATATTTGGATGGACTCCCTTAGCAACAACGGGACTTGGACCTACCTGCCGTTTCTTGATGAAAGTTTGACCATTACCGGTTGCGTGAGTACCTGCGCCACTAATTTGATGATTCCAGAAGAGATTGGCGGAATTCCGGTTACTGCGATCGGAGAGAGTGCTTTTGCCAACAGCGGTGTAACCTTAGCAACCATTCCTAACAGCGTAACAACCATTGGTAATTATGCATTTACAAAAAACTCCATTACCTCGGTGACTTTTGGGGATAGCGTCACGCTTATTGGAACAAGTGCGTTTGCATACAACAAGCTGTTTGCGGTGAGTTTTTTGGGTGACAGACCCTCTTTGTCGAGTGACAGCTTTTTTGGCAATCGAGCTCTAACCCTTGTGAGTTACTGCGACGAAAAATCAGGGTGGCCTGGAGCTTCAATTTCAGTGGGATCCACTAATGTAAATCCTATCGAAGATTGCGATTCCGTCAACAACAATACGGCTGCCTTGAGCCAATTACTGGCAGCTGCTAATTCTGGAGATGCGAGTGGAATCACGGCAGCAGATTTAAACGCCGTCATTGGACTTACCCGTGTTAACGCTAATAATCTTGGGGTCTATCAGACAGCCATTGAGTTACTGGCTAGCGGGACTAATCTTGATCAATTAAATGAAATTCAGTTGTTAATTGATTCAGTCAACATAGCGATCACATCTTGCTCTTCGACCGTTTATTTCGTGAGTGTCACCGCTGGTGATTGGCCGGGCGAGGTGAGTTGGCTGTTAGAGGATGCTTCAGGTGCGGCTTTGTATGAGGGGATTGCTCCTGCCAATGCACTGATTTGTTTAGGGGATGCGCGTTATACCCTGAGAATGTCAGATTCCTACGGCGATGGTTGGAATGGCGCTGAATTTTCAGTGCTGACAGTTGCAGGGGATCTTGTCATCACCAGAACTCTTATTTCTGGGAGTCAGGGAACAGGGGCGGTTAATGTAGGTGATTATCCTAACGAGGGGCCAGCAGCCAATGCACAGACGGTTACTTTGGTTGAAAAAATACCAACGAGCATCACGCTATCTGGTACAGATCCAGAGAATGATGATCTGACCTATTATCTTGATTCTGAGCCTGTACAGGGGAGTTTTACCGTCTTTAATTCAAGCTCACTCGGTTGGGTTGCCGCTGATAGTATAGCTATTGATGTGGTTATTTCGGGCGACGGCAATACTGCATTTGTCGCAGATTACGAGGGTGGCGTGCAGGTTGTTGATATTAGCGATGCGTCAAATCCTGCTGTAATCAGCACGTTCGATACTGATGGATTGGCTTATAACGTGGCCATCTCTGGTGATGGCAATACGGCTTACGTAGCCGATGAGGAATTTGGACTGCAGATTATCGATGTAAGTGACCGTTCCAATCCTGCTCTATTAAGTGCATTTGATACAGAGGGTGCCGCCATTGGTGTAGCCCTATCAAGTAATGAAGAAATTGCTTATGTGGCAGATGTCTATTCGTTGCAAATAATCGATATTAGCGACCCTCAAAGTCCAAATTTATTGGGGTCATTTACCACCTCAGGCACAGCCTATGGGGTCACTATTTCAGCTGATGGAAACAGCGCCTATATAGCCGTCGATAGCGCTGGCTTGGAGATTGTTGATATCACTAACCGAGCAGATCCGCTTCTAGTCGGCACACTGGATACTCCTGGGCTAGCTAGAGCGGTGCAGTTGTCTAATGATGGTAAAACAGCCTATGTCACAGATGATTCCTATGGATTGCAGATTATCAATATTAATGATCCGGCCAATCCAGACCTGTTAAGTAACTTTGATACTGAGGGATCTTCATGGGGCTTAACACTGTCCGCAGATGGCAACTTTGCCTATGTGGCCGATTACTCCAGCCTTCAAGTGATAGATATTAGCGACAAAGCATCGCCTAGAGCCATGGGTGAATTTAGTACCGCGGGGCCTGCTTATGGAGTGGCATTATCTAGCGATGGTAATACGGCATACATTGCGGAGGGATCAGGGTTACAAATTATCGACGCGACCATATCGAATTTGGCGATAGGCGATGAAATGCCTCAAGTGGTTACCTATACGAGCACAGTGAAGGATGCCACGACTGATAGCTTCAGTTTCAAGGTCAACGACGCTCGTCTTGACAGTACCCCCGCAACCGTAGATGTCATTATCCTTTCAGATAACGACGGTGATGGTATTGCAGACATCAATGATCTCGACGACGACAATGACGGTATGCCGGATGACTTTGAAATCGCCAATGGTTTTGATTCATTTGACGCGAGCGATGGTGCTGAAGACTTGGATGATGATGGCGTTTCCAACGTGCAAGAATACATCAATGGTACAGATGTCAGCGTTGATGATTATGGCCCTGTACTAGTCATACCAGAAAATATGGTCGTTAGCGCTACTGGTCTTTTAACTGATGTTGACTTAGGAATAGCAACAGCAACGGATAGAGAGCCCACTAATCCAGACGTAACTTCGAGTCTAACTGGACCCTTCGAGTCAGGCGCCTATGAAGTGGTTTGGTCATCTGAGGATTCGCTAGGCAATCAATCCCAAGCTACTCAGTTACTTAGTGTGGTCCCCTTGGTTAACCTTGGCCTTCCATTTTCTGTTGGGGAAGAGGGTGATTATGAGGTCTCAGTAAGTTTAAGTGGGAATGCAGCGGAGTACCCTGTCATCATTCCAGTTCAACTATCAGGGACAGCAATAGAAGGAGATGATTACACTACTGACCTAGATGCTAATTTAACTATCGTCCAAGGGCGATCGGGAAGTCTGACGATCACTATTGTTCAGGATGAAACGGCTGAGTCAGACGAAACAGTCATTGTCACTCTGCCCGATCAATTTGCCCAATGTACAGACTGTGGGGTGGTTAGCTTATCGAATGCGGTGGTAGGCAGTGCTAGCAGTCAGGTCATTGTTATCAGCGAAGCAAATTTGGCGCCAATGTTGGAGCTTCAGGTGAGTCAAGGTGACATTGTTGGGCCTATAATTACTCGTAATGGTGGACAGGTCACTATCACAGCGAAGGTAACAGATGGGAATGCCTCTGACAGCCATACTCTGGACTGGGGAAGTGCATTGAGTAGCTTGCCTAATGCCGCTACTGACGCGGTGGGTAATCTAACCTTTAATCCGGTTACTTTGGCTCTTGGAGCCTTAAATATTTCGGGTAAGGTTAGCGATAACGGTAATCCACCGTTAAGCCTCTCTAATTCAGTGGTGATGGCTGTATTGGAGAATTCAACCCCACTGGCAGAAGATCAGGACACAGATGGTGATGGTGTTTCAGACGCTACTGAGGGTTGGGGAGACAGCGATCATGATGGAATACCTGATTATCAAGATGCTATTGCTGAGCTGTATATGCTCCCACTAAATGTTAATAGTACTAACCTGGTGCAGTCAGAAAATGGCACCTCGATTCGTCTAGGAGGCAGAGCGATTAGCCAAGGGGATTATGACTTGAGCTTGGCAGAGGAAAAATTGTCTATCTTAGGCGACTCTTACTATGACTTTCCTGACGGTTTGATTGATTATCGCTTGATGGGTGCTGAGCCTGGTTACTCATACTCCGTGGTGCTGCCCCTCAGTTTCCAGCTAGGCTCTAGAGATGTTGTAAAAAAATACGTCGATGAAATGTTAGGCTGGCAATTATTTGTCGAGAATGCTGCTAACAGCGTTGCCTCGACGTTTGCTAACGACGGAGCTTGCCCAGAACCTGGCAGTGGGTTTTATATCCAGGGCTTAACAGAGGGGGCTAATTGTATTCAGTTAACAGTTGAAGACGGCGGGCCCAATGATGCCGATGGTGAGGCAAATGGTACGCTCGTTGATCCCGTTGGCGCGGCCGTTAAGTATCTGGGCACACCCGGTGATGACAGTACAGTCTCATTAAATGATAACGAGATAACAGCCAACGGTTCCGATAGCGCTACGGTGACCGTGACGGCCTATGATGCACAAGGTGTAACACTTGAAGATATGACAGTTGATGCAACGGCTTCTTTATCAGGTGTTACAGTAAGTGGCTTCACCGAGCAGGGTGAGGGCATTTATACAGCAACCGTCACGGCGAGTAATACCTCTGGTAGCGCAACCCTCAATATCACTGTGAGTAATGGCACTGAATCAATCAGCTTAACCTCTGAAACACTAACAGTAGTCAGCCCGCCTGCCCCACCGCCACCAGCGCCTTCGTCAGGTGGCGGTGGTGGCTGTGTGTTAGCAGCTGACGGTTCGTCAGATGCTTCAATGCCGTTACTGTTAATGATTGCAGGTCTTCTAATGATACGTCGGCGTTATCTATACCGATAACCGTTTATGGTTGCCTAACTAAAAAGTCGCCCTCGGGTGATTTTTTAGTTTTGGAGACCCTTACAGATATTCGTTTAGATAAATATTTTTGCAGTCATTAATCGAGCGATTTTTGTAACGGAGGTAGAGTCCATTACTTAAACCATAGCTATAAGCAAAAAATATACTTTAATTTGCGCACAGGGTGCTTGCCAAAATACGGCAAGTTAGGTACCTTAAAAGTGCTAGATCTAATAACAATAAAGGGCTCTTCCCTAGGTTTCATTATTAGGCGAAAGAAACCCATTACGTTTGGGGTGTTTTATGCCGCGAAAACTGTTTAAGGATTATTCTTTTTACAGCCCTCTTTATCGTCTATCGCAGACGGTCGAACAGCCTTTTGATTTAAAAATCACTCTCTTTGTAAGTGTTGCTCGATCTCAATATGTCATGGGTAGGGAGTTTTAATGGTTAATTCCTACGCTAATGAGATTTGGCCGCTGGCTATTTATTTTGTCATGGTGATTCTCTTAGTAATCACTATGTTGGTGCTTTCTTGGTTGCTCGGACAAAGACGTCGAGAGGCAGCCACAAACGATCCTTTTGAGTCCGGTATTGTTTCGGTAGGTGGCTCGCAAATCCGTATTTCCGTAGAATTCTATCTGGTAGCCATTTTCTTCGTTATTTTTGATTTGGAAACCGTCTTTATTTTTGCCTGGGCTATAGCCTTCTTTGAGCTTGGCTGGCAAGGCTATTTATCTATGGTGGTGTTTATCGCGATACTTGGGCTGGCACTAGTGTATGAATGGCGGTCTGGCGCATTGGACTGGGGAAATAAAACGCGCGTTGGATTAAAAGAAGCGCTGAAATCGGCTGAGGGGAAATAATGGATTGGAGTTTAACGCGACCCGAGCAGGGTAATGTAGTTGGCCAGAGCGATGATTTTATTGAAGAACAGGTTAAGCGTAATGTGGCTTTTGCTAAGCTTGAAGATTTAATTGCTTGGGGGCGCGCTCATTCCTTGTGGCCATTTAATTTCGGCCTCTCTTGCTGTTATGTAGAGATGGCGACTTCTTTTACTAGCCGACATGATATTGCACGCTTTGGTTCTGAGGTTATTCGCGCCACTCCACGTCAAGCCGACCTAATGGTCATTTCAGGGACCTGTTTTTTAAAAATGGCGCCGGTGATTCAGCGTCTATACGAACAGTTGTTAGAGCCTCGATGGATTATTTCCATGGGTTCGTGTGCTAATTCGGGCGGTATGTACGATATTTATTCCGTGGTACAAGGTGTAGATAAATTTATTCCGGTAGATGTATATGTCCCCGGTTGTCCGCCACGCCCAGAAGCTCTCATGCAGGGCTTGATAATGCTTCAAGAATCGATTGGCAAGGAGCGACGCCCCATTACCTGGGCCGCTGGGGATCAAACGATCGTCAAGCCAGCCAAAATCAGCAAGCGTGATGAACTTACCGCGCAACGCATTCAGGCAACAGAATTAAGGGAACCGACAAAAACATAGGGTCCCAATAACAATCTGAGAGGGTTAAATGCAGACGGCTGAATCCATGGTTCATAGCCAAGTAGAAGAAACCTTGTATCGCCAGTTTGGACAGCAACAGTTTACTGTTCAAGCTACGGCCGACTCCATTCTGACACTCTGGGTGCCTAGGGCGCTATTGTCTGACGTTTTGCAGTTCCTAAAGCCCCAATTTTCAATGCTCTATGATCTGTTCGCGATTGATGAGCGCACCCGGCAACATCGGTCTGGCCAACCTGCTTCAGATTTCACTGTTGTTTATCAACTGCTCTCTATGGAGCGTAATGCTGATATTCGCATCAAAGTGGCGTTGAATGAGTCCGATCTTCACCTCCCAACGATTATTAGCATTTGGCCTAATGCCAATTGGTATGAGCGAGAGGCCTGGGATATGTTTGGTGTCATCTTTGATGGTCACCCCACTCTTTACCGTATTCTTCTGCCGCCGACGTGGGAGGGCCATGCCTTACGCAAAGATCACCCAGCGCGAGCCACCGAGATGGCTCCTTTTGAGATGGGTCCTGAACGGGTTGCTAAAGAACAGGAGGCGCTGCGTTTTCGCCCTGAAGAATGGGGTATGGAAAAGGCGACTGAAGATAGTGAATATATGTTCCTCAATCTGGGTCCGAACCACCCCAGTGTCCATGGAGTATTTCGGGTTGCTCTGCAATTAGATGGCGAGGTAATTATTGATTCTGTCCCTGATATTGGTTATCACCATCGCGGTGCTGAAAAGATGGGCGAACGCCAAACATGGCACACCTACATTCCCTACACAGACCGAATTGATTATCTTGGCGGGGTTATGAATAACTTAGCCTATATTCAATCCGTGGAAATGCTCGGGGGCGTAGTGGTGCCAGAACGCGCCAAGATTATTCGTATTATGCTGTCTGAGCTGTTCAGGATTTCTAGTCACCTAGTGTTTTATGGAACTTTTGTTCAAGACGTCGGCCAAATGTCTCCTGTGTTTTATATGTTCGCTGACCGTGAACGATTGTTCGGAATCATTGAAGCGATTACCGGTGGACGTATGCACCCGGCATGGTTCCGTATTGGTGGTGTTGCTCAGGACCTCCCGCAGGGTTGGGATACGTTGGTTCGCGACTTTATCGATTTTTTACCAGCCCGTCTGGATCATTACGACAAGATGGCCATGCAGAACAAAATGCTTAAAGACCGTACAGTCGGTATTGGTGTTTATACTCAGCAAGAAGCCATTGACTGGGGCATTACTGGTCCTGGATTACGAGCCACAGGTTGTGATTGGGATGTACGTAAAAAACGCCCTTACGGTGGGTATGATCAGTTTGACTTTGATGTCCCGGTTTCACATAACGGCGATTGTTATGACCGTGCTGAGTTGCGTATTGAAGAGATGCGTCAGAGCTTACGTATTATTCGGCAGTGCCTTGATAACATGCCCGGCGGGGCGTATAAGAGCGATCATAGGCTGACCACTCCGCCACCAAAAGAGAGGACAATGGAAGATATTGAGACTCTTATACATCATTTTCTTAATGTTAGCTGGGGGCCGGTGGTGCCTGCAGGAGAGGCCTCGGTAATGATTGAGGCAACCAAAGGTATAAATAGTTACCACCTAATCAGTGACGGTGGCACTAACTCATATAGAACACGTATACGAACCCCTTCTTTCCCTCATTTACAGCAAATACCTCTGATTAGTAACGGCCTAATGATCCCTGATTTGATAGCCATTATTGCCAGTATCGATTTTGTTATGGCGGATGTTGACCGATGAGTAATGCAAAGATGATTCAAAGTGATGTTAGTTCAGTACTGACGCTGAAAGAAATGGCTGAGATAGATCACGAATTGGAGCATATTCCCTATAAATCAGGGGCTGCCATTGACGCCCTAAAGATCATTCAGGCTGGGCGCGGTTGGGTGTCTGATGAGTGCCTTCAAGCCATCGCCAAATATCTAGGCATGTCCTCTGAAGAACTGGAGGGGGTGGCAACCTTTTATAACTTAATTTATCGCCGCCCGGTGGGTGAGAAAGTCATTCTCTTTTGTGACAGCGTTAGTTGCTGGATAAGTGGTTGTGACAGTGTTAAGC
>Ga0257121_1002428_pt1 | contig 13111 bp, 10 predicted proteins | sample SI106_100metaG_FD_190180 | JGI IMG/M metagenome (GOLD analysis project Ga0257121, IMG submission 190180) | Marine microbial communities from Saanich Inlet, British Columbia, Canada - SI106_100 | ecosystem: Environmental > Aquatic > Marine > Inlet | place: Canada: British Columbia | collected... | reverse complement strand
TTCGCCATAGCGTTTTCTTACCTATAATGGTTATGTTTGCATCGTTAGCAACTGCCGCGGCTATTTTCCCGCAATAGCATTCGCCTTACAAACTTATTCCCGAAATGGTGGTTCAAAGGCAAACTGAACCGCTCAACGGAAAAGTGCCTAACGACTTGATTGTTGATCTTGGAGCTAAATCCAGCTTCGCTCTCGCTTAATCTCATTTTTTTTAATGCTTTAGATCATGATACGCTGAGCATTTATCTAGCCCTTGAAAGCTGTACCGCGCTTGCCCTATTCAGGTCATGGAAATTATGTGCTGGTCAAATTATAGTGCTACTGAAACGCCAACTGATGACCATAGACGATATTGAGGAAAATACTGCATGAACAGAGTTGATAACAAAGTTGCGATTATTACGGGCGGCGGCAGCGGCATCGGAGCAAGAACGTCACAATTGATGGCTGAAGCAGGTGCGACAGTAGTCGTGACGGACATCAATTTCGAAAGTGCAGAGTCCACGTCCCAATCAATCATCGCCGCTGGCGGCAAAGCGATGGCACTTAGGCATGACGTGACCATGAATGATGAATGGGAGTCAGTGATTGAAGAGACAATGTCGGCATATCATCATCTTGACATCCTTGTTAACAACGCAGGGATTAGTGGTGCAGGTTTACCACCGCTAGAGGAAGCGACTCTGGAGAGCTGGCAAACCGTCATGTCAATTAATCTGGACTCGGTCTTTCTCGGCACCCAAAAAGCCGTGCTGTGTATGAAAGAAAGCGGAGGATCAATTGTTAATATCTCTTCGATTATGGGGCTCGTCGGTGGTGCTGGACCTGCTTACAATGCATCCAAGGGCGGCGTTCGCCTGCTCAGCAAGTCAGTTGCGGTCAAGTGCGGAGAAATGGGTTACCCAATTAGAGTAAATTCAGTGCATCCAGGCTATGTCTGGACCCCGCTTGTCCGGAACATTGTTGAGCACATGGAAGATGACAACATTACTGAGGAGGGGCTGCGGGAAATGCTGACGGAGAAACATCCGATCGGTCGATTAGGAACACCGGATGATATCGCCAGAGGTATCCTATTCCTTGCCTCCGATGACTCATCTTTCATAACGGGTAGTGAACTCGTCATCGACGGAGGCTATACGGCAATCTAAACGCCCGAAGTTAGTTGCCGAACCGATACCGTAATTTCGCCACAATCGTACTGATCGTCGGATCATCCAGCGTGTCGCTAAATAGGTCTTCAAACCCAGATTGGGTTTGATTCGGCAGTGAATTCCCTAGGTTATATACAAGAAAAAAGTCCGACAACGGAGCAATTTCCCACCGATAGCGTAACTGGGTTGTAAGTCTACTGACGGTAAAGTCGTGACTTGCTTTGGTTCTGGTACCTGATGCCAGATCGCCATCACCGATAGGCACTTCAAAGAAGCCATTTTCCTGCGCGGTAACACCTACCCACTGCATGGTTAAGCGTAACTGATGACGCGGTGTTAAAAACCAATTTACCTTGAGGCCGGGCTGCCATTCAATCGCGTCATATGATCCAAAGTTTCGGCCACCTTGATAAACTAACCAACCACGCCTTTTCTTGTACCTGATATCCAGATCAATAGACACGCTATCTATCGGTCGAATAGTCGCCCCAAATGTATAGCTGCTTGACCAGGCACCTGTATCTTCCGTTGTCGCGCCGATGCTGGTAGACAAACTCACCATCTTGGCTGCATCGGTTGATAGATTAAAATTCCACCATCCACCTTCTTTCACACGATATGAGCCATTGCCGCGACTATCGATGTCTTCCCAACGCTTTGGCAAATAGCCAAAGCTTCCTCGAAGAGAATTTCTTCCTGGCATCACCATGGAGGTACGCAGATAAACACCACCGCCAATTCGACGCTGCTCACTGGTATTACGCTGCTCTTCAATAAGGAGCGTACTTCTGAAGTTAGATATAGATTGGGTAAACTTTTGTTTGTTGTAGAGCGCGATATATCGAGCACTGGCGTAATCATTTCGTCTTAGAAAGCCAAAGTCACTCACATCGATAGCATCATCCAAGTATTCGATTTCAAGTTTGTGGCGCCAGCTGGAATTCACGTTATACAACAAATCAAACAACGCACCATCACCGGTGAGATTGTCGACATCACTGCGGATTAACTGACCGTCTAACATTAATTTACCATCGCCTCGCGTGTAGTGCGCGTCAACACTATGCACCGCAGCATCATAAAGTGGCCCAGAGACAAGTGTACCCAGATATCCGACGGATCTTCGCGTAGCACCTACATCCTCGTAAAGGAAACGTGCAACGGCGAACTCACGGCCCTCAGCCTCAATATTTGCCGTGTTGCCCAGGGCATCAGAGCCATACCAGAACACATCATCTTCCAGTGCACCAAGCACGCCGTAACGAAAATCACCTATTTGACCTACGACCTTACTGGCTGCAAGCAGTTGAGTAGGGCGATCAGTTTCTCCACGGTTAGCCGTAACCCCTGCAGGAAGCGTCACCTGCGTCGCAGCGCCACCGATACGTTTCGTATTCATTAATGATATTGGCGTTGGTACAAAATCACTCAAGAACACTTTTCGTGATGTCGTACTAAAATCATCGTTAGTGACGATACGATAAATATTACCGGTATTGGCTCTCGGAGAGCTATCAAACACCTCGTTTCCTTCGAGAAAGAAAAGGCGCTTTTCAGGGAAAAATGTTTCGGCTGCTTTTAGATTCAATACAACATCATCTGCCTCTACAGCACCAAAATCAGGGTTCAGGCTGGCCGTTAACTCAAGCTTGGGCGACGGTTTCCAAGAGAGGTCAACACCGATTCTTGTTTCTTTTTCCTCGAGAGCGAAGTCGCTAGTTCCGGAGACATAAGGTATGGCAGACAACTGCTGTCTCGGATTCACCCCCGAAACATCAGCCTGATTTAGTGCAGAGACAAAACGTGCAGATGAATAAGGATAGCCCGGCCACTGATATCGCTCGTTGGCATGAGATACTTGACGACTTAAAGCAAACCCGATGGTACGCGCGGGGCCTGATTCAGGCATATTCATCATAGACCATGGCAAGAACATTTCCACGCTCCAGCCATCGTCTCGTTGTGCTGACTTACCTATCCAAGGGCCATCCCAATCGCGTTGATAATTACGCTCTGGCAGGACCTTGCCATCCATGATGCTGTCACCCAAAGCGATGATAAACCAATAACCCACCAACCCCTCACCAGACATGTCCAGTGTAAAACCAAATGTGTCCCTGTCGATAAAATCATCACGAACAGAATAACGCTTCACCAACGAATCGACGGGTTGATATAACACGCCGCTCACATACAAGCCTTTCTCGGTCGCAAGGAGCCGGGTTTCTGTGGGAAAAGCACCGGGCTCTCCTGTACCGGGTACTGCAACAATCATATTATCGAAGTGATTTACCGACGCCCAGACAGGCTCATCAACCTTGCCATCCAGCAAAATTCCAGCAGCCTCATGGGATCGGTTGGGGATCGTAATGCGGTGAAATGGGATGCTATCCTGAGTTCCCAAAAGCGTCTGTTTTGCACTCTCCAGTTGATTGTGATCCAGCATTGGACTGCTGACTTCTGACTCAACCCTGGCGGCTTCTTCTGGCACCTCAATAGATTTAGGCTTTCTTTCAACCTCTGTTGTCGATCTCAATGGGTTTGCTGTTGCAACGCGGGTCGTAGATTTACTCGTGCCGACTGGGTTTCCAAAATTTCCTGCTAAAAACCAAGCGTCAGGATATCCATGGGTTTTAAAATACGATACCAAGCTTCTGGCATTTGACGTTTCACTGCTCGGCACGACGAGCACACGTTTGATGTTACGGCCGCCAGCCGTCGTAAAATCTCGCAGGATGACCGAAGCAGCAGGCCGCGGCGCTGATTTCGACAATTCAGTTTGTATCTCTATCTTGAATTTCTCAGCTCGATCCAGAGATGTAAAGCTCCCTAAAGCCACAACACCAGAGTCACTTTCAGATTGGATCTCACCAGCGGCGATCGGGAACTGACATGACAACAAACACATCCACAATAAGCAATAATGCAAAAATCCGTGTTTGCGACCGATTGTCCAGTGTCGATGCGTGAGTCCCAATGGCCCGCCTTTTGTCGAGTACATCCGCGTAACAGGATAGCGCAATCGTCAATGAAATTGTCATTAATCAACCACAATTCACGAGGTTTATCATGGCACCAACTTGCAGACCGAAGTCTTTATCGATACCGTGCGAGAGAGTTTTAGCCTGCTAAAACCCAGCAAAATTGACGCTAAAAACGGAGATTGCCAGATGCGGTTAACGCCATTAGATCGAAACAACCTTGCCGAGAAACAGCAAGAGGTGCTTGATGCAATTGAGCAGGGTCCAAGAGGCGGCTGGCGTAAAAATTTTGGCACAACCGGTCCTTTCGGCGCTTGGGTCAGCGCTCCCAGTGTGGGGCATGCGATACAACAAACCGGAGAAGCCATTCGGTTCGGCACATCACTATCGCCTAATGTTCAAGAGGTTGCCATCTGCACCGTTGGGGTCTTTTACCATTCAAAGTTCGAATTTGCAGCCCACCGAGAACTTGCAATTAAGGCCGGCGTTAGCCCAGCGAATTTGGATCAGCTAAAAAGCGAAGAAATTCCTGAGTTTAAGGGAGACGAGTTGCTGGCTTGGCAAGTCGCCACGCAAATGTTGACCGAACATGGCATCAAAGATGAAACCTACAGGAAAGCTGTAAGTCGTTTAACCCAAACGGGTGTCATTGAGCTGATCGCAACAGTTGGCTATTACAGCCTGATATCGCTCACACTTAACAGCCTAAAAATCCCTTTGGAAGCAGATATGGAAGACCCTTTCCCTGAAATAGGAGACTGAATTTCCCTATCTCAGCGCTCGACAGGGCGAGATATTGGCAAATTATTCAACACGATACCGCCACACACCATTGCTAGCGCTATCAAGAACCCGAAGGACAACACATCATCAAAAATTAGCCAGCCAAAGAACACACCAAACAACGGCGTAAGCAGACCAAATGAAGCCATTTCTCCTGCGGGATAAGTCGATAAAGCCCAAAACCAAATTAGAAAACCTATTGAAACAACAAATATGACCTGAAATGCAAAAATCAATGAGATGGACAGCGTCATAACTCGGAAAGTTTCACCACTGACAAAGGCGACGCCCAACAACAAAATACCCGAGACTGACAATTGATAAAGCAGTTGCATCTCAGGCGTACTATCCGCCAATCGACTTTTTCTCGCGACCAATACAATCAATGCCCACGCAATTGCCGCAAAAATGCACATTAGATCGCCCTTTATTGTCTCGGCACCCGCACCATCGTCAGCGCGCACCAGCAGCATCACCACACCTGCGAGCGCCAATATCAGCCCTGCCGATTTCGTCCGGGTGAGACGTTCTCCTGGCAGCAAAAAATGGGCACCCAGCGCCACCCAAAATGGTTGCGTGTAAAACAACATCGACACCCGAGACACGGTGGTGTACTCCAGCGCGCTGAATAGCAGATAAAACTCAAGAGAAAAAAGCATTCCGGAGAAAATACCCGGCAGCAGTGTGCCATCAAAGACACTCAATTTTTTTCGCATGATCAAGGCAACAGAGACGACAATCAAAAATGCACAGGCAGACCTGAGCCCAACCTGAAAAACCGGCGCCATACCCGCGTTTACTAACTTAACAAGCGCCTGGTTCAGTCCGAGTAGCACACTGAACAGTATTAAAGCAGTAGCGCCTAGCGCATCAACTCGCAATTTCCTCAAAATCATTGTCCTCCAGTATTTTTGGTGCAAACACCATTCATTGCACCGATGATCAAACTATTCCTCTATACTCCACTGTCGGAACCGGGTTGCTCCCGCAGATGACGATAACAGGATTAATCTGTTCAAAAATCCAGTTTTAGAAAACCCGCTATTTTGATTTGCTAATAGTAAATCAGAGGTTATCTCCTGAAGTGCATAAATCTACACTAAAAGAGCTGCTGACACTCGCCTATCCCATGGTGATATCCCAGGGTGCTTTTGCTGTCATGATTTTTACCGACCGCTACTTCATGTCGATGGTCAGCCCATCACATATGGCGGCTTCTCTAGGTGGTGGTGTTGCTTCGTTCTTCTGCATGTCTTTATTTATTGGCGTGCTGTCCTACACAAATGCGTTGGTCGCGCAGTATTTTGGCAGGGACGAACGGGACAAGTGCTCTAAAGTTCTGACTCAGGGGCTGATTCTTACCTTAAGCTTCGTTCCTCTATTACTCCTCATCGGTTATGTCGTCAGCAACTTGTTCGAGTTTATGGGCCATTCTCCGCAACAGGCCGCGCTTGAGAAACAGTATTTCCTGATACTTATCTGGGGTGCCAGCATTAGTCTGTGCAAAACCTGTATCGCTTCCTACTTCTCAGGGATCGGAGAAACCCGCGTGGTCATGATTGCAGATACGATAGGTGTCGCTTTCAATATACCGCTTTCATATGCGTTAATTTTTGGAGCCTGGGGTTTCCCAGAGCTTGGCATTGCAGGGGCGGCATACGGCACAATTATTTCAACTCTTTTCAGTCTGCTGATCTTCACGCACTTCTATCTTAAACCTCAGCATATGGAGCTTTTTCAGGTTCGTCGTTCATTTCGATTCGATCGCGGGATTATTAATCGTTTTGTCAGATTAGGCTTTCCTTCCGGCATTGAAATGTTCCTGAACGTCGCCGCGTTCAATCTGTTTTTGTTGATGTTCCAATCGTATGGCATTGCTGAAGCCGCATCCGCAGCAATCGTGTTCAACTGGGACATTATCTCGTTCGTGCCGATGCTTGGCTTGAATGTTGCCATTATCAGTCTCATTGGCCGCTACCTTGGTGCAGGTGATACGGAACGCATGCGGGAGGTGATGAGCGCCGGATTTATGCTTGGAATGGGTTACTCCTTCCTATTGGCTATTGCCTTCTTTGTATGGAGAGAGCCCCTCGTGAGCGTTTTTCTTGATGACGCCGCACAGCACACCGAGATACTTACACTTTCCAAATTTATGATGATAGGTCTAGCGACCTATGTCATGGCAGATGCCCTGTTAATCATATCCGGTGGGGTGTTGAGAGGTGCAGGGGATACAAAATGGTTGATGTGGACAAGTGTTTTGATTCACTGGTTCATGTTGCTTGTTCAGTATTTTGTCATCAAGGTCTGGGACATGGGCTCCCGGGCATCCTGGATCGTTTTCGTATTTATGGTCTTGGCAACCGCTGTCATCTATATGATACGGCTGTACGGCGGCAAGTGGCGAACGGAGGAAGCACTTGCGAGAGTAATGGCTGAACAATAGAGATGAGACTCTCGCTAGAGAACCGGAAGCAGCTTCGCAGCGGCTAGCAGATAACAAACAACCAACAGCAGACCATATCCTATAACTAGATAAATCAGGGCTGAACCACCCCATACCCGATACGCTGGACTACCGAATTGCGCGCGACTAGCTCTGGCTGCCATCGCTGGAACGATAGTTCCCCACATACAAGCGCACAATCCCGCGAGACCGATCGCATAAAGAAAACCGTTGGGAAAAAATAGACCGCCAATGGCAGGTGGAATAAAAGTGATCATTGCCGTTTTAAAACGTCCTAATTTGTCATCTCCGAACTTAAACTTGTCCGCAATAAAGTCAAAAAGTCCCAGAGTGACACCGAGAAACGAGGAAACAACAGCGAAGTTGGCAAACAAACCCAACAGACTACTCAGCTGACTGGCATCTGCAACGTTTTCAAGCGCCTGAACCATATCACCGACATTCCCACCCGCTGATTTGATCGCGACAAAATCTGCCCTTGGAATATTGCCAAGCGTTGCTACATGCCAAATTGTGTAAACTACTAATGAAATCAGGGAGCCAACCAGCAGACAAATTTGAATTCTCCGGGGATCCTGATGGTAAAGTTTTACCAGGCTAGGAACGCATCCGTGATAACCAAAAGCGGTGAGATAGGTGGGTATTGCCGCAAGCGTAAAAAATAAATACTCAGGTTCCAGTTGAAAAAGCAATGAGGTTTCCACTGATAGTGTGAGCCCGCCCGCGGACATTATAAAAGTCACTATCATGCCGCCGACAAAAACAGAGGTGAGTCGACCGACCAGCGCAGCGCTATACCAAACAAATACGGCCAGCCCTGTGGCAAAAATCAGTCCGGCCAGCGTTCTTGGCAGCGCCACACCAGCGACCTCTTCCAGCGTATGACTAACAATCGAGCCACCACCACTTACATATGCGTAGGTCAGGATGTAAAGCACAAATAATAATGTCAGGCTGTTCAGTGCATTCCAGCGAGGCCCCAGTAGTTTGCTGACGAACGTATCAAAACTCGCACCTGGTTCAAAATTAAGGTTCGCCTCCATGATCATCAGGCTTGAGTGATACATAAAAAACCAGGTCGTAAATAATAAAACCAAAGACCAGCTAAACCACATACCGGATGACACTATTGGCAGCGAAAACATGCCTGCGCCAACCGCCGTTCCAGCCACAATAGCGATGCCACTTAACAATGATGGTGGGGATTTTTTCACAGACTTTCCCAGTTAGATTGTTACGTTTTTGTTCGAGCAAACTCGATGTTTGCCCCATACTAACTCATTGTTTTCAAATAAGGGGATTTAACCCGAATTCGTCCGTGGCCCAGTTGTTGCCGTTCAGCACTGAATACTGCTAGGCTCACAACAAGACAATTTCAAAGGTACACAAACATGGCAGACTATATTCCCCCTTCCCTTGGCTGGGTCAAAAAGCAGGTTGAACTCTATGAAAGCAGTGGTGGGACAAAAGGCACAACGCTGCTCGAGACTGGCATGCCCTGCATCATTGTGACTCACATAGGCAACCAAACCGGCGGCATTAGGAAGATTCCCCTGATGCGAGTAAAGGTTGAAGAAAGTTATGTGCTGGTAGGCTCAATGGGTGGCCAACCTAAAAACCCGGTTTGGGTTTATAACCTGCGGGCTAATCCTGAGGTCGAGATTCGGGACGAAACGGAGGTGACAAATATGCGGGTGAGAGAAATCACTGAAGTTTCCGAACGAGACGCCCTGTGGAAGGCAAGTGCTGAAGCTTACCCTCCCTATATCGACTATCAAGCAAAAACAAACCGAAAAATTCCAGTGTTTTTAGCAGAACCCATATAGGCCAAGCCGGGTGGTGTTGCCTACTGGATTCACCATCCGCACAACTGAAAAAGATCAGCTAAGATTATCCAGAATACTGGCGATCTGAACTAGCGCACCCATTTTACTTTGCTTAATAAACGGCTCATTAGCTTCTGGGATAACTGTGGTTTCCCACACGAGTTCACATCCCTTTGCGTTGGGTCGAACTTCTATTGACGCAAGATGAGATTCCAAGGGCACTGGAGAGTCGAAGCAGGAATATGACATCGTCCGCGATTCTGCATTTCTATCCAGTATTCGTTCCTTGATTTTTCCTGCGCCAGGCAGAAAAAGCGTGCGTACTTCTCCATCATAAACGCAATCCTTAACGCCAGGCACCCAGTCAACACGATCCGGCGTGCCGACTATCGCCCAGAGTTGGTCTGCGTCACATTCGAATTGTTCTGTAATGAGAATTGTCATAAGTCCACCTTGCCGCGTTTTCGATTACCAAAGATCTGCATTATTCCATAAATGCGCGAGTGCTGCTTACACATGTCCTCACAGCCGCTCCCACTCAAGCCACCGAAACTGTTATCATGCTGGATCGCATAAATACCCTGTTTGACAACTGAACCCATGAAGAGAATAAGTAATGGTTAACGATCTATCCAGAAGAGGATACGAAGCACTAAACTACCAATTTGCCGATCAGATTCCGGCACCTGGAGAATTTACCGAGATTGCAGATGGCGTACTCTGGGTGCGAATGCCAATGCCTGGACGTCTGAATCACATTAACGTGTGGCTGCTTCGCGACAACGATGGCTGGACGATTGTAGATACGGGCCTCAATCGCAAAGATGTGCAGAATCACTGGCAACACATTTTTGATAATCATCTTGATGGCATGCCAATTACCCGGGTAATCGCCACCCACCTACACGGCGACCACACAGGGAATGCTGGTTGGATTACGCGAAAATGGGATTGTGAACTGTGGATGAGTCGCAGCGATTTCTATATGTGTAAGGCGATGGCAGCCGACGGCCCCTCTGACGTGCCTGAAGATGCCATCCGTTTTTATCGAAGGGCTGGTTTTGACGAAGCAAGGCTAGATAGATACCGCGAAAGATTTGGTCAGTTCGGTGCAAACATTAGTCAATTACCTGCTGGTTATCGTCGCATTGAAGACGGACAGTATATCGGGATCGGCGGTCGCGAGTGGCGAGCGGTCATAGGCCGTGGACACTCTCCTGAACATGTCTGCCTCTACTGTCCCGAACTAAAATTGATTATCGCTGGAGATCAAATACTCCCCACGATTACACCTAACGTAAGTGTCAATCCTGCCGAGCCCATGGCGAACCCTCTACGAGATTGGTTGACCTCGTGCGATAGCTTGCGTCAACAACTCCCACCAAACCTGTTGGTATTACCCTCCCACGAAAATCTCTTCAAAGGGCTCCATGAGAGACTGACGGCGCTGGTAGACTGGCATGAGGTGGCTCTCGAAAAGCTATACGACCTTTGTGAAACACCTAAACGAGCGGTCGATGTCTTTCCTGCGATTTTCAAAAGTGAAATTACCGACATGAGCTTCTTCCCTGCAACGGGTGAGTCGATTGCTCATTTACATTGCGCACTAGACAGAAGGATGCTTACCGTCGAGGAAGATGAAAACGGCGTCGCATGGTGGACTCAGGCGTAGATTTTGATTTCTTATTGATGATCTCGGACATTACTACCCAGCGAGTGGTTCCTTGTGCTCTCTGTCCATAGAAACGCGCACCGTGCTGTCAATTGCCCTGAGTGTTCGGCTTAGCCCAACAAACGCCACCGTGATAATCATAAGCGCCACACAGGCACCAAGAATAGCGTTCGCTGCACCGATATGATCGGCAGCAACCGCCATGGGGAACACCCCCAGCGGGGTCAACCCAAACGACATCATCATAAAGCTACTCATACGGCCCCTGACACTGTCATCGACCAATATCTGGATCGTCGCGTTGTTCACTGTCTGGAAAGCACTGGCACACAGATTCGCTAGCACCAGCGGCAGAAGCGCGAGGTAAAAAACACTGGTCTGAGTAAACACAGCCAAAAAAAGAGCAAACCCTATAACCGTCACAACCATCAGTCGGAGTCGCTCTGAACGATCTCCTCGCCGGGCAATCCAGATAGAGCCCAGCACGCCCCCGACGCCCCCTGCGCCCATGAGAATACCTAGGCCACTTTCTCCGACCTGCCAGGTCTGTTCAACCAGCATCACTAATAAATTCTGAAACGGCATCGCCAGAAACATCGGCACCAAACCAAACATCAAACATACCAATACAGGCTTGTTAAGACTGACATATTGGAACCCGTAGATAATGTCCGCGAGCAGCGGCTTTTTACCGCCATCGGGTTGGACCGCCTTGTTGCGTTTGACAAAAAACATACAAAACACCGCAGACGCATAGAGTATGGTCGAGACAACATAAGCGGCAATAACAGAAAATTCTGAAATGATAACGCCCATCATCGCCGGGCCAACCACTCGGCTTAAGTTCATCGCGCCACCGGAAACTGCCATGGCGCTCTGAATACGATCTGGCCCCACCACATTCACGGTAATCGCCATACGGGCGGGCATAATAAATGGAAAAGCGCAGCCAGCAACAAATGCAGTACAAAGCAGATGCCAAAACTCCAGCTGCCCCAGCAGCAACATGGTCAAAATAAATATTTCGTTACAAGTAATCAGACATTGACCGACGATGATCAACTGTCTTCGCTCCACTCGATCTGTAACAGCACCACCAATCATGGACGCAAATATCATCGGTAAAGCTACCACCAAATTAATATAAGCCAGCGACTGCGCCAACCCCGTCAGGTCCCATGCCAGAATAGTTCGCGTTAGCATTTGCCCCTGCATCGCGAAAAAAAATGCTACATTGCCGACAAACAGCCATCGAAACTGGGGAATGGACAGCACATCAAATCCACTCGGTTTTCGGCCAGCTGCTTTCATTTCAGAGGACTTGATGATCGTGTTTCCTTGGGAAAACCGGTTGCACTAACCTGCTGGGGCCAAACAGATTGAGAGGCACACGTTAGAAAGGAGAAAGTCGCAGTATAACCCAAAAATAGCGATTAATTTTCTTCGTCTCTTCTGGGGCGTTTAGTTCGTGGCGTTCTGCTGACGAACGTGCATCCAAGAGTAGGCAAAGGGAAAAATTATGCTCAGTTTTCCTATTTTCAGCGAGTATCATCGATTTGTGGACGGGAACTAACTAGTTTATTGTCATCTAGCGGACAGGAAGAGTAACGAAAACACATGGCAAGCCAATTGACTAGCGAAACGCCTATGCATTCCCTGCTTGATTTCGCAGATCTGCAGGCCCTCGCAATCGCGCAACTCGCCGATATCGATGACGATCAGTACTTGCTGATTAATCTTGAAGGTCCCTGTCCTACTGGGACTGAACTGACAAAAGCGGGTCGCTGGTTAACAAGACAGCCAAAAGTCGTTGTAGGGTTCTCAACCGACCAGAATAACGGTTTGAGCGTATTTGTCGATGTGATCGCCTCCAACCCGGCCGAACTGAATCGAATCTTAAGTCAAATTAGCGCCAACCCTGTTAGCGCTACCGTACTGGTTCAAGTGTTGAGAACCACCAAAAACATGCCCGTTCAGGATGCTTTGACCGTCGAATCTCTGGCCTTCTCTACCCTGCAATCCGGGACTGAGTTTGCATCTTGGCTGCAGCAATACCGCAAAGAACACCCAGAACAGACCCGCGGCAATCCGTTAGATGAGTCACCGGCCGTATTGCTCTCGCGAGACCATGATGACCTGAAGATAGTCCTGAACCGGCCAGACAATCAAAACGCATTCTCTGCTGAAATGCGAGATGCGCTATTTGAGGCATTCCAACTTGTAACGCT
>Ga0257121_1002424_pt1 | contig 13116 bp, 12 predicted proteins | sample SI106_100metaG_FD_190180 | JGI IMG/M metagenome (GOLD analysis project Ga0257121, IMG submission 190180) | Marine microbial communities from Saanich Inlet, British Columbia, Canada - SI106_100 | ecosystem: Environmental > Aquatic > Marine > Inlet | place: Canada: British Columbia | collected... | reverse complement strand
TAACATTTCCGTCTCCAAAGTTATAATAAAGTGAAGCCGAACATTCTTGCAAATCTTCAACTTCAAGATCAAATCCGATTTCATCATCAATCTCATCAATAATATCATCTAACAAATCTTCATCCATTCCTTCAGCAGAAGCCCAAGCACATAAATCTGTTTTATTATCATAGAAGTCACCAAAACTGTTAATAGAAGTTAGTTTCTCCTTAGATTTTAAGTTAAATAGTCTTTCTACTTCATCTTCTAACTTATTAATACCTTTCTTTTCCCAAGCTTCAGGATTTGTAATAAATAAAAATTTATCATTATCCCAAGCGAAAGCAGTAATATCACCATAATATGTTTCTACATCATCATATCTGCTGTTTTTATAAGAATTTTTATTATACATTAGGAGTATATTATAACCATCTTCTTCACTAATATCAAAATGTGATTCATTAGATGAATAACTATCTTCATAATCATCATTAGGCATATTATCTTCAATTTCCTCAAGAATCTCTAATAATCTATCTTCATCATCTACTCCTCCTGAAACACAGATATATGCCTCTTCTTTAATGTCATGAATTACTCCATATACAAAAACATCTTGGTTAATATCTATTCCAATATTCTCAGGATCTTCCAAAATACTCGCTGCTAAATCAGATTGATCCTCAGCGTCTTCTTTTAAGTCTTCATAGTTGTCTAAGAGATCCTCAATAATATCTAGATCCAGTTTCAACAAATCTTGAATATCTGCTTTATCTATCATGTCTCCTACACTTACAACACCAACAGCAACTGTGTTTCTTGGTATTAGTTCAATTCCTTTTGATGAAGAGGAAAACAATATTCCAGTTAAAAAGTATACTCCTATACCAACAACTGCTATTCCTATATAATGTTTTAAGGTTAGTTTCGATAATATCTCTTTAATTTTTTCCATTTTATTTTATTTTTTTTAATTAATAATATTATAAATCTCTCTTGAATTATCTTCAAATAAATTAAAGATTGTCTGTAAGATATTTTTATCTTTATCTTTAAAACTCATCTTAAATTCCGCTGAAAATGTGCCAGATGACTCATTAATTGATTGTTTAAATTCTACACTTTCAAATAGGTCATCCCAAATATCCATCATCATCTCAACTTCTCTAGGCATTCTACCTCCAAAGGACTCTTCAATTAGATGAGAATACTTATCTGCATCTAAATTGAGATAAGCATAAGATATATTGTCTACTATATTATTAGATGAAGACAGATGCTTATTATACCCATTATTATTAAACTGATTAATAGCATCTTGATCATTGGTTACCATAAATGTAGTTTTATTAAAATCAATAAACATATTCATTCCATCTGCATCAAAACTATAATATTCACCATCAGTTATTGCGCCAGCGTCAATACCTAATTCAATCATCTCCTCTATAAAGTAACTATCTTTCATGTCAAATACAACAGAGAATAGTGGTAAAGTCATTGTAGTGTCTTTCTCATAATATCCCCAATCATATCCTCCTTCATATATGTATTCATCATAATAATAATCATAATCACTATACATAGAATCATTATAATATCTACCATAATCACTAATAGTAGTTTCTATGCTTCCAAAGCCACTAATATTTGCAATAAATGATCCTGCAAAAGTATTAAAGATATCATCTATATCTAAGCCTGTTTCATTTCTCATTTCTCTTTCAAATCTATCAATATTATCTGAATCAATATATTTCTTAATCAATTTATAATAAGCATCTACATTAATTTTCTGAATAAAAATAGCGATATTATTATCAGGAATATATTTTAGTAATTTTTCATTAAAATCCAGATCCCATAAATTATATTCTGAATTTAAATCTTTCAATTCTGAATTTGGTATAAATTCAGAACTACAAACTATTTCTCCATTAGCAAAATTAATATGGAATGTAATTATATTATCATCATACATATTTATAATATCTTTTGAAGACATCCCTAACTCTCTTTCAATATCTCTTAACTCATATCCGAAATTGTCTTCAATTTCATCTTCAAACTCATTAATCATTTCAGTTGAAATCCAAACGCTTAAATCTTGTCTTTTTTCATAAAAAGTATTAAAATTATCATTAGAAGTAATTCTATCATCTTCTTCTAATGTCATTAACTTCTCCATATGATCTTCTAAATCATCCTCACCTGTAGTCCCTAACATAAATATAAACTTATCATCATCCCAAACAATTCCTCCACCTCCTTCAGTAAAGTAATTAAAATCGTCTTCTTCTTTTATTTTAATTTTGTCTCCCGCTTCTTTAGAGATATCTTCAAGAAACTCACCAAAATTCCCATCATCCTGAATTCCAGCTGAAACACATAAATAATGCTCCTCTGCATTTTCATAGGAATGAAATACAAATACCTCAGACAAATAATCAATCCCACTAATTGTAGGGTCCTCAAACAAATCCTCTAGTATACCCAAATCTGCTTTTTTAGAAAAATCTTCTGCGTTTTCTCCTAATTCTGTTTTCATTAAATCCTCAATATCCATCTTTGCGAGGAAATTAGCTGGAGTAAAAGACATTACAAAAGCGGATTCTTCAGGAATTACTTTCAAGATGTGTGTAGACGGATTCTTGAAGAAAATATCAGAAACAAATTCTGATATTTCTCTTTTAATAGTATCAGGAAGCATATAGTATATACCTCCTCCAATTAATAGAGTTATTAAAAAGTATATTATATATTTTTTTCTTCCTAATGAAGATAAATAATTTTTTATTTTTTCCATTATTTTACAATTAATATTATGATATTAGAAAAAAAAACCCGGATAAACCGGGATTTTCTTTATTAAACACAGGTTGTTTTATTCATCATCTTTGTCGTCACCACCTTTGTCGTCACCACCTTTGTCGTCACCACCTTTGTCGTCACCACCTTCAGGTGCTACATAACCTTTACAACCTTCTTCAGTAGATTTTTTACAAGCTGCATCATTCTCACACTTAGGATCTTGTTTACAAGTTGACTTCTCTTCCTCTCCACCACATGAAGATAAAGTTAAAGCAAACACAAATAAAACAGCTCCTAAAATTGACATTAATTTTTTCATAATATTATAATTTATATAATTCGCCTACTCTATTAGGTTTTCGGCTGCCCCTATAATTTATACAAAAATAATAGATTAAAGAAAACTATACAATACTATTTCGGTAAACAGACAAAATAATACGGTAAATGGAAAAATACTTGATTTATATTATTATTTAATATGTAATTATTAAATTTGTTTCCAATTATAATATCCGTAATGAAAATCAAAACAATATTAGTAGATGATAATCCTAATCATCTTGATTGTATAAGGATCCTGATTAAAGGGAATAAAGACATTCAACTAATCAGAACCTTTACGAATCCAATTTTAGCATTACAATTTCTGAAGGAAAATAAAATAGATTTAATGTTCTCAGATATTGAAATGAAAGAAATGAGTGGTCTTGATCTAATCAACTCGCTAGAAAAACCACCATTAATTGTTTTTGTGAGTTCTTTTCCAGAATATGCAATAGATAGCTTTCAGTTTGAACCATTACATTTTATTGAAAAACCAATATCAGAAATAGATCTATATATTGCAATAGATAGAGCAAAAAATCGAATACAAAATAAGAGAAAATTTGAAGATTATATTATTGTAAAAAAAGGGCATTCTGAGTTTATTAAAATATCATATAATGATATTCTGTTTATTGAAGCGGACAATGACTATATCCAGATATATACTGAGAAACAAATGACAAGAACACATTGCACTTTAAAGGATATACTCCAGAAACTGCCAAAGTATTTTATGAAAACGCATAGATCCTATATTATTAATAAACAATGCGCTTCAACACTTTCCACTTCTTCTTTAAAAATATCAGGATATACTATACCTATCTCAAGAGCATACCAGGCGGATGTAAAAAATCACTTGTTTAATTAGATTCTTCGATAGGAAATAATATAGTGACAACACTTCCTGATGTGGAACTTTCTATTATTAGTTCTCCATTATTAATGTTCAGGAAATCTTTACATAATTCCAACCCTAATCCTAGACCTTTGTTTGTGTATTTATGGCTAAAACCAAATCCACTATCTTTAATTGACAATGAAAATGTTCCGTTCTCTTCAGCAGCCATGACTCTTATTTTTCTTTCAGGTTCTGAATATTTAATTGCATTATTTATAATATTCCTTAGAATAACCTTAAACATATTCTCATCTGCATAAACCACAAATTCCTCTTTAAAACATATCTCAACTTCAATATTTTTTAAATTTGATTGAAAAGAGGATAAAGATAATATTTCATCTATTTTCTCATTAACATCAATTATCTTGGGATTATACTCTAAATTATCCAGATGCTTTGCTGACCAATGAAGTAAAGAGTCAAATTCTAATAATAAAGAATTAGAAGCATTTCTTATTTTATCAATATTACTTTCTGACTTAGATAAGTCTTTGATAGAAAAAACTACTGCTCTTAAATCATGTGATATAATTGAAAATAATCTATCTCTACTTTCATTAGACTCTTGTAGTTCTTTATTTTTCTTGTTAAGTCTTCTGCCACTAATATATATAACAATAAGGATTAATAAGATAGATATTATAACTACTAAATATACTCTTTGTCTGTTCTCGTAAGAATATATCTTCTCATCTTTCTCAGCAAAAATTCTTCTTTTATCAATTGAATCTAATACAATCTTTGTGTTTGAAGTGAAATAGTTGCTTTCTACAGAATCTACCATTTTTCTATGTTTCCAAACATTCTTATAATCTTCCTTTGCCAAATAATAACTTTCATAACATCCTAAATAATGACAATTCACTTCATCATCATTTATTAAAGCAGATATTTCTTCCGCCTTTTTACAATGAAACAGAGCACTATCTAACTGATTATTCTTCAGAAAGTAATCTACAATATAAGCATGATACTGAAAATTCTGGAGTTTTGCTTCAGGAAGCTTTGGAAGAACATATCTGCAAGAATCAAAATATAAAGATGATAATACAGAGTCATTTGCTCGAGCTAATAAATAATAATAATTTGATAAATATTGATTGTTATTTGTTTTTCTAGCTAATTTTAACCCTTCTTTTAATTGATTTGTTGCTTTATACAATATAAACAGAACAGGATCATTCTTTTCTTCTAAAGCTAACTCCTCAGCAATTTCTAAATAATACTCAGATGATGAAGATCCTGTTTTCACATAAAGCAGACCTAGATTGAGATACACCTCTGATTTAAGCTTATTATATTCGTCAGTATCTACTAATAACTCGATCGATCTTATATAAGCAAGCGCAGATTCTCCCCAATTCCCATATATCTGATACTTCAATCCTAATTTATTATATATAGAAGAGAGTTTAATAATATCTTTCTCATCCGATTTTTCTAGAATCTTAATATTTTCTAATAAAACATCTACAGAAGAATCTCTCTCTCCTCTGATATTATATTCTTCAGATAAATTCCATACACTGTCTACAAAATCTGTTTGAGAAAAAGACGGAAATGTAATACACAATAGAATAAGTATTCTAAACAAACTCATCTCCTAAATTAAATTTTACATCTGCAACAAATTGCTTTATCTTTTGTTCTTCTTCTTTATTACAAATAAGCAAAGCCTCTTTTGTATCTACAATAATATATCCATCTAACCCCTGTATAACCGCTGCTTTATCTTTTGGGACTCTCACAATATTATTTTCAGAATCATATAATAATACTTGTTTCGATATTAGTGTATTATCTTTTTTATCTGAATTAATATGATCAGATAGTGAACCCCAAGTTCCTAAATCAGACCAACCAAAGTCAGAAGGATAGACAAATACATTCTTACTTTTTTCCATAATACCGTAATCAATACTTATATTTCTGCAAGTAGGAAATACTCTATTAATAAATGAAATCTCTTCTGGTGTATTGTACAATTCAGTTCCTTCTGAGAACACATCATGCATTTCAGGAAGAAGATTCTTAATAGAAGCAATAATAGAATTAACAGACCAAATAAACATTCCTGAATTCCATAAGAAATCACCGCTTTCTAAGAACTGATTTGCAAGCTCCAAATCTGGTTTTTCTGTAAATGTTTTAACTTTTTTTAATACTGAATTGGAATTGGAACTCTCTCTGGAATATTGAATATACCCATAACCTGTCTCCGCTCTATTTGGTTTTATTCCTAGAGTAATCAAACAATCATCCTCTATAGTAACTTGTAAACATTCATTTACAATCCTTGTAAATTCATCTTCATTTGTAATAATATGATCAGATGGAGCTACAATAATATTTGCATTTGCATTTTCAGACTGAATTTTGAAACTAGCGTAAGCGATACATGGAGATGTATTTCTCCTAGCTGGCTCGCAAAGTATATTCGACTCTTTTATATCAGGAAGTTGATTTTTACAGATGTCTTTATAGTCAGTATTTGTAACTATTAATATCTGAGAAGTAGGACAAATTTTTGACAATCTACGAAAAGTTTGTTGCAAAAGAGTTTCTCCATTTCCTAGTACATCTAAGAATTGTTTAGGCATCTTTGAAGTGCTTATTGGCCAAAATCTACTTCCTATACCTCCAGCCATTATTACTGCGTAATTATTATTTATCATTGTTAATAATTTTATATCCAAATTCTTTTAAAAGATCTTTGTCTTTCTCAAAAATTGAATTTATTATTTCAAAATCTGTTTCTGATATTTTTGCAATTTTTTCATCATTCAGATTTGCCATTTTCATTTTACCTTTCTTCTTAAAATTATGTGACGTAAGATCTATATTCATATCAAGATCTGAAAGTTCAGGAATAAACTCAATCATTCTTTGAGAAACCTCCTGTCGATTATCACAAAGTTGTTCGTAAGTAAAAAATAAAATATTTTTTCGTTTTCTGTTTTTACTCTGATAATATAAACATTTAATTGCAAATTCTGCTGCTGATTTTGCATCTTGCTTATTTCTTCTCATTAATCCTTCAACTTGAGCGTACGGATTACGTACCATACACATATACTTTATAGGTGAAAATACTTTCTCAATTTCATCAACTCTCATAATATTTGGAATGCTCTTATCTAAAAAAACTGGCTTCGAATAATCCCAATATCTCAGCCATGTTTTTCTTACTTCTTCCCAAGGATATTGCACATTTTCATTCCACCTATTCTTTTGAAACATAAATTTTTTTACTGCTGGGAGTAATTGACCTTCCCTGGTTCCTAGGTTATTATTACAACTAACATTATCTGAAGAAGAAATTAGTTGATTTAGCATTGTTGAACCAGCATAAGGAGGGCTTAATATAAATAAAAATTGATATTCGTTATTTTTATTAAATAAATAAGAAAATAAACGAATAATTCGGATGTAACTGTAATAAACTCTCCTTTTTACAGAATGTAACAAATGAAATTTTTCTTTCTTTTTCATCAGTCAGCAAATATACTAAATTAGTTTATATTAAATTTACTTCTGCTAGTGGAGAGAAACGATATAATTTCCCTGTAGAAATCTCTTTACATTTATAATTTTTTCGGAGTTTCTCTATTCTTACAAATCTCTTTCCGTTATCAATAGAAAACTCATCTCCATCATGTATGTCACTGATAAAGGTACTCTTATATTTATCATATTTCTTTAAAATCCTACTAAGTTCCAGATCCCTAACAGTAGAAGCTCTCGGATTAATCATATGATTTGAAAGAGATCTTAGAACATCTTCAGGGAAAAATTCAGGATTTAGAAATGGAAGCATCATTTTTTTATATTGATCTTTCCACTCTTCACCATGAGGATTTACTCTTCTACCATATTTTTCCCAGATAACCGCATGAGCAATCTCATGAATTAATGTAATTAAAAATGCATATTTATTCAAATTATTATTGATTCTAATAACATGATTATCATGCCTTTTTGGAATAAAAACCCCTAACCTGCTTTTTGAGGGAGAACACACAATTATTTTTACATTAAATTTTTCTTCCCAAGAATTAATTTTCTTGATGGTTTCAGATGTTAAAAAAGAAGATAAATCCACGATATTAACTTAATAAATTATAAGCAATAAAGGAAGATATGTATGCAAGTCCGGTCATATAAAAAAGTTGAATTAGTGGCCACTTCCAACCTTTAGTTTCTCTAAAAACAACTGCAATAGTTGTCATACATTGCATTGCAAATGCATAAAACAACATTAAAGAGACTCCAACAGCAGTTGTGAAAAATGGTTTTCCTGTATCTAAATTCTTAGCAGATTTTAATTTATTTTTTATATAATAATTATCCGTTCCTCCAACACTATAAATAGTTGACATGGTCCCTACAAACACCTCACGAGCAGCAAAAGATGTTATTAAGGAAATCCCAATTCTCCAATCAAATCCTAGAGGCTTAATTACTGGCTCTATTGTTTTCCCAATTATACCAGCATAAGAAACTTCTAATTTCTTAGATGGAATAATAATTTCTGAATTTTCAACTGTAGCATAGTCTTGTTCAATTTGTTCAAATTTCCCTGAAGGAGCATATGAAGATAGAAACCATAAAATGATTGAAATAGCAATAATTACCTTACCCGCATCAAACAAAAACACCTTAACCTTTTCTATAATTGTATATAGTACCGTTTTATAATCCGGAATCTTATATGATGGCATTTCCATTACATAAAAACCTCTTTCTCTTGATTTCACAATAAATTTCATAACAAATGCGGTGGTAAGAGCTGCGATAAATCCAAGTAAATAAAAGCCCATCATCACCAATCCTTGGGTATTAAAAGGTCCCCAACTTGCAGTTTCAGGAATCATCATTGAGATAATTAATGTGTAAACAGGTAATCTAGCAGAACAACTCATTAGTGGAACAACAAAAATAGTAATCAGCCTTTCTTTAGATGAGGAAATAGTTCTGGCAGACATAATAGCTGGAACTGCACATGCCGCTCCACTAAGTAATGGTATTATAGATCTTCCATTCAGACCAACACCTCTTAAAATCTTATCCATAATAAAGGAAACTCTTGCCATATAACCGGTGTCTTCTAAAAAAGCAATAAAAGCAAATAAGAATGCAATTTGAGGTATAAATATAATAATCCCTCCCAATCCTGCTAAAATACCGTTTACAACTAAATCATTTAAAACCCCTGGATTCATGGTGTTTGCCACCCAACTGGAAAAAGAAGAAAAACCACTGTCAATCCACTCCATTGGTAACTGAGACCATGAAAAAATTGCCTGAAAAATTAAGAATAAAACTAACAAGAAACATGTGTAACCTAATATTGGATGTAATAATAAGTCATCAATCTTTTTTGTGAAATTTCTTTTAATTAACGCTTTATTCTCTCCAATACATTGATGAAGTATTTTATCAATCCTTTTATACCTCCTAACTGTTTCTTTAGCTTGCGATCTACTTGGAATAAATTGCTCGTCTTTTATAAGAACCTCTAGTTTAATCTTAGATGCTGAGTTATTATCTATATAGTGTCTACAAAGCGATAAAAAGCTAGCATAATTATTGTTATTTTCTCTAATAATATTAGCTCGATCTATAATATCTGGGAAAATTTCTTTAATATCTAGAATTTCCTTCTTTGGAAAACTAACAGATAAAATAGCATCTTTTAACTCTTTGATACCTGTTCTTTTTCTAGCGTTTATCTCAACCACATTAATACCTAACTGATCTGCAAGCTGAAGTATATCAATCACAATACCCATATTTCTAGAAACATCAAGCATGTTAAGAGCTAAGATGACTTCTCTTTTCAAATCAATAATCTGAGATAAAAATAAAAGAGATTTTCGTAAATTTGATGAATCTGCAACAATAACAATTACATCTGGATAATCTTTATTCTCTTTATTACAAAGTATCTGTTGTGTTACTTTCTCGTCTAATGATTTTGAATATAAACTATATGCTCCAGGTAAATCAATAATCTGAGCTTTTGTAGATCTATCTAATGTACAATTGCCGAGTTTCTTATCTACCGTAATACCTGGATAATTCCCAACTGATTGATTTAGTCCAGTTAATGCGTTAAATAAAGTAGATTTTCCAGAATTAGGATTACCAGCCAATGCAACTTTAATATTCTTCTTAGTCATTCTGAGTTTTAACTATGATATTATCTGCATCAGATAATCGAATACTTATTAGTAAATTAGATACCACAACAGCTATAGGATCTGAAAAGGGAGATTTTCTTTCTAATTCAATCAATTGACCTGGAGTCACACCCATTTCTAAAAGCTGTTGCTCTACAAACTCATCTTGTATAGATTCAACAAAAGCCTTTTCTCCTACTTGTAATTCCGATAATCTTTTCATTGCGCAAATCTAACTATTTAGAATCAATCTAAAGTAACTTTTATGAATTCATTTCAGAGTTCTTAACAGAATTTGTCCCAAAATTAGGACAATCATTACAGTCCTTCTTAAACGTTTTACAGGAAGTAAAAAGTAAAATAAAAAGAAATAAAATAGATGGAAGAGTTACTGTTTTCATATAAGTTCAAAATTATATAAAATATCAAACATTATAACGGATATGTTATAAAAAATATTTTTTATTTTTAGCCTCTAATGATAAAAGGATTACAAAACATAGGGGATTACTTTATTATGATGAATAAAGTAATGAGTCGTCCAGAAAAACGTTCTGTTTTTCTAAAGCAATTTAATCTAGAAATAATGAAAATTATACTGAGCTCAATAGGTATTGTCATCATAATTTCTTTTTTCATTGGAGCTGTTGTTGCTATTCAACAATATTTTAACTTATCAAGTCCATTATTCCCAGACTATACAATTGGATTAGTAACAAGAGATGCTGTAATTTTAGAATTCGCCCCAACAATGTTAGGGCTAATATTAGCTGGTAAAGTAGGATCAAGTATCACTTCCGAGATTGGAACAATGAGAGTTACTGAACAAATTGATGCACTAGAGATAATGGGAATAAACTCTGCCTCATTCCTAATTTTACCTAAAATACTTGTATCTGTTATCTTCTTCCCAATCTTAATTATATTAAGTATCTCTATTGGTATAATTGGTGGTTGGCTAGGAGGTCTTTCTGTTGGTGTACCTACATCCCAATTTATTCTAGGAATTCAATATGAGTTTATTCCTTTTTACGTAACCTATTCATTAATTAAATCAATTGTTTTTGCATTTATTATAACTTCCGTATCTGCATATTACGGATACCACGCTAGTGGAGGGGCTATTAATGTAGGAAAAGCAAGTACTAAAGCTGTAGTTTATAGTAGTATTATAATTCTAATTTTTAATTACATCCTTACAGATTTAATTTTGTCAGGCATCTCATTTTGATAGAAGTAAAAAACATACACAAGAAGTTTGGAGACAATCTAGTTCTAAATGATGTTTCATTTAACTTTCAAAGAGGAAAAACTAATCTGATTATTGGAGAAAGTGGGTCAGGAAAAACAACTCTACTAAAAATATTAATCGGATTATATCCATTTGACAAAGGTGTCATTAGTTATGATGGCCGAATTTTTAATGAAATGAAATTAAAAGAGAAACGACTTATCAGACAAGAAATAGGAATGCTTTTCCAAGGAGGAGCATTATTTGACTATATGACTGTTGAAGAAAATATCAAGTTCCCACTTACCATGTTTACAAATCAGACAGAAGAAGAAAAAATAGATAGGGTAAATTTCTGTTTAAAAAGAGTGAATTTGGAAAACCAAAATAACTTACTACCATCTGCATTAAGTGGAGGAATGGTGAAAAGAGTTGCTATTGCAAGATCAATTTCTATGAATCCGAGATATTTACTTTGTGATGAGCCAAATTCAGGTTTAGACCCAAAAACAGCTATCCTTATTGATGATTTAATTAAAGAAATTACAGAAGAATATAATATTACTACAATTGTCAATACTCATGACATGAATTCGGTAATGCAAATTGGAGATAATATTGCTTTTATTCATAATGGAGAAATTTGGTGGGAAGGGAATAAAGAAGAATTAATTCATGCGGAAAATAAGGAACTACATGATTTTGTATTTGCTTCAAAACTTTTCAAGAGATTGAAAAGAAATTCATGAGAAAAGTAAAAGCCAAGAAATATCTTGGACAACATTTCTTAAAAGATCTATCAATTGCAGAAGAAATAGTAAGTCAGATAACTCTAAAAGAAAACACAATCTTAGAGATTGGACCAGGGATGGGAGTTCTAACTCAGTTTTTAGTTGATAAAAATAAAGATTTACACGTCATAGAAATTGATAAAGAATCTGTTTTTTATTTAAGATTACATTATCCTAAGTTAAAAATCATTGAAGGTGATTTTCTGAAATTAAACCTAAATATATTTGAAAATAATATTTCAATAATTGGTAATTTCCCTTACAATATTTCCTCTCAGATATTATTTAAAGCTTTTGAAAACAGAGATAAAGTAACAGAAGTTGTGGGAATGTTTCAAAAAGAGGTTGCTGAGAGAATTGCAAGTGTAAAAGGGAAAAAGAAAGGAATATTAAGTGTTCTATTACAAGCTTTTTATGATATTGAGTATTGTTTTGAAGTAGACAATCATCTTTTTGATCCACCTCCAAAAGTAAAATCAGGAGTTATAAAAATGAAAAGAAATAGTAGAAAAAAATTAGAATGTGATGAAAAAACATTTATCAAAATCGTGAAAGCAGGATATAATCAGAGAAGAAAAACTTTGAGAAATTCCTTAAAATCATTTACTTTGAACTCGAATTCTGAAATAGACATATTACTACAAAAAAGAGCCGAACAATTAGATGTAGAAGCATTCATATTTTTAACAAAAAATGTCCAGTAAAAAAGAAATAAATCTCCAATTCCTATCTGAATTATCTGATTTTATATCTAATAATTCAGACAAGAAAACACAGTCATTAATTTGCGATTTACATATTGCAGATATTGCTGAAATAATTGAAGAATTATCAATTGAACAGGCTACATATTTGTTTCAACTAATTGATGAAGAAAGATCGGCA
>Ga0257121_1002416_pt1 | contig 13139 bp, 13 predicted proteins | sample SI106_100metaG_FD_190180 | JGI IMG/M metagenome (GOLD analysis project Ga0257121, IMG submission 190180) | Marine microbial communities from Saanich Inlet, British Columbia, Canada - SI106_100 | ecosystem: Environmental > Aquatic > Marine > Inlet | place: Canada: British Columbia | collected... | reverse complement strand
AATAAAGAAATTGAAATTAGAGATATTCCTGAGATTGAAGCCAAAATAACTTTTAAAGAAAAAGATGAGGGAGAACAAAAATAACGATTACGAAAAAAATTCTATTTTCGGAATAAGAGCAATTATGGAGGCCATAGAAGCCGGAAAAACAATTGATAAACTCTTTATACAAAAAGGGTTGCACAACGATTTGTTTGCAGAACTCTGGAAAATAGTTAGATTCAAAAGAATAAACTACAAACATGTTCCGATAGAGAAAATAAATCGACTTACAAGAAAGAACCATCAAGGAGTTTTTGCTTTTATATCTCCTATTGATTTGCACAATATAGAAGATATTATCCCTCAAATATACGAACAAGGAAAAACCCCTCTAATTTTGATTTTAGATGGAGTAACGGATGTAAGAAACTTTGGAGCCATTGCCCGAACTGCAGAATGTGCTGGAGTAGACACCATTTTAATTCCAGAACAAAGTGCAGCCGCTATAAATGCAGATGCAGTAAAAACCTCTGCAGGAGCTTTGCACAAAATACCTATTTGCAGAACTTGGAATTTAAAAATGAGTCTTCAGTTTTTGAAAGATAGCGGACTGCAATTGGTTAGTTGTACCGAAAAAACTACCAAAAGTTTATACGAACCCGATTTCACTAACCCTACTGCAATTATTATGGGATCAGAAGAAGATGGAGTATCTCCAGAATATTTGAAAATGTCAGATTTTAAAGCAAAAATACCAATGAGTGGGAAAATATCTTCCTTAAATGTTTCGGTTGCTTCTGCTATTATTATTTATGAAGCGATAAGGCAAAGAGGGTAAATACTAATTTGAATTATAATATTATTTCATAAACATCATTATAAGTTCTTTGTATGTTTTCATACAGAAATCCACCCTACTCTAAAGCGTCTTCTACCAAATCAAATGAAGTGCAATCTTTTGGCAAACCTTCAAAAATTAATGTAAAAGTATTTAATTTGTTGGTATCTATTTTAGTCCATTTCGGAAAAGTAGAAATATTATGATTTACAATCATTTTACTTACTTTTTCAGAATTATTTGCTTTTGAAAAAGTACTTTTCCAAATTCTCATTAAATCTGCTTTTAATAGTGGAACAATAAAATGGACAGTAGTTTGCCCTTCTTTTTGAATGTTGTTTGTCATGTTTTTAATAAAATTTTAATAATTTACTAGATAAGGAGTTTTGATATTCGCCTTTTAAATTACAAAAATTATTTTAAAGTACAATGCAAATAATTAGTTTAATTAAATTTGCAAATATGAACCTTGACCAATTCAGAGAATATTGTCTACACTTTAAAGGAGTAACGGAACATCTTCCTTTTGATGAAAATACTTTAGTATTTAAGGTAATGGGGAAGATGTTTACCCTTTGTAATATGATGGAGTTTGAGTTTTGTAACTTAAAATGTAATCCTGAAAAAGCAATGGAACTCAGAGAGAAATTTCCGGAAGTAACTCCAGCTTGGCACATGAGTAAAAAACATTGGAACTCAGTAAATTTTAATGGAGAACTAAATGACAATCAGATAAAAGAATGGATTTCGGATTCTTATAATTTGGTAATAGATAAAATGCCTAAAAAACTAAAAGAAGAACTAGAGAACCTTTAATTTCTCCCTTTCATTATTTGCTCGTAAGCCTCTTTTACTTTCATAAATTTTTCTTCCGCCAATTTCTTAATATCCTCACTTACTCCTTGCAATTTATCCGGATGGTATTTTACAGCCATTTTTCTGTACGCCTTTTTCACTTGAGTATCTGTTGCATCTTTTGTAATTCCTAAAACGGTATAATGTTGTTCTGAACTAACACCACCCTTTGCCAAAAACATGGATTTAATAGATTCAAAGTCGTAAGGATTGATATTCATATAAGTAGCAATCCTCTTTATGGTTTCCACTTCTTTTGGATGAATATCATTATCGGAAGCAGCAACTCCAAACAAAAAATGAATAATTTCCAAACGAGAGGAATGATTTATATGAGAGTTAAGTTGCAAGCATACTTGTCGGAGTTTAGAACTATAATCCTGTTTATTCAGATTATTGAACATCCTAAAATATTCATTTGATTTTTTTTCACCAAATGTGTTGGTGAAGAATTTTTTCACATAATCCAATTCCGATTTCAATACTTTTCCATCCGCTTTTATTACAACTGAAGAAAGTATAAGTAAGGATATTTCGAAAGCGGTTTTATTATCAATTTTAGAATCAAAAATATTTTTCCCTACATAATAACCAATAATTCCACCTATCGGCCCACCAAATAACCAACCAGCTGCTGCTCCTATCCATTTTCCATTCGACATATTTATTTTTTTTACAAATTTATTAATTATACTATAATAAAATCAGAATTTTACAAACAAAAAAAGAGAACCCTAAAGTTCTCTTTCTTATCTAGTAACGGGGACAGGACTCGAACCTGCGACCTTTGGGTTATGAGTCTTGTTACTAAAATTCTAAAAAACTTAATTTAACCTAGTAAAACTAAAAATTATCTTTTTTAAAAGACCCTATTTAATCCTATTTTGAGTAGTAAAATCGTGATTTGTTGGACCAATGTTGGACCACTTTTAAAAGTTATAAAATCTTGTATATAGTTGTATATCAATTGATAATAAAATTTTATACTAATTTTGAAAAACAAAAACATGTAAAATGTTGGACCAAATATAATTTTTAACTAATATTGTTAATATCAAAAAACAATAAAATTGGCTACAATTACACCTATTATTAGATTAGATAAAGTTAAAAGAGGTCTCGATCCTATTGTTATTAGAGTAACAGTAAAGCGCAAGAAAAGTTTATTATCTATAGGGCATAGGATTGATCCAAAATATTGGGATGAAGAAAACAGTAGGGTTAAAAAATCTTTTGATAATTCTGTTCGATTAAACAACTTAATTAAAAATTATATAAGCAAGATTGACAACTATATAATTACAAAGGAAGTTGAAAACGAATCTGTTAATTTTGATGAAATTATAGAAAGGGTGTTTATGAAAAATAACACATCTAATACTTTTAAATCTTTCTCATTACGATATTTAGAGCAACTAAATAAGGAGAAGAAATATACTACAATGTAATTCTTTCGGGACTACAGTCCGTAGTCTTTAAAATAAATTGACTTAACTTATTATAAATAAGTGAATTAACTTTGTAATTTGAATAAAATAACGTATATTTATATAGAATAGTTTGTTATAATTTTACACTTAAATTGTTATAAGTTTAAAAAACAAACGATATATTCATGTTAAATAATTTAAATAACATATGTTATATGCACGTTAATTTTTATAAAAGACCTCAAATACAGGTCAAAAATTCTCATTCAAAAATAGGAAATGGAACCTTATTCTTGGAATATTTAAGTGAATTTATTGCAAATTCTGCTACAAGAAGAGTCAAAGGATATGGTACTGTTGGATTAGCTCATAATACTATTAGAACCTATAAATCGCTTTATAGGATCACAGTGGAGTATGAGTTGGAGAAATCTCAGCAATTATTTCTGGATGGAATCGATAAAAATACCGCTGAGTCATTCACTCGATTTCTAAAAATAGAGAAACAATACAGCGATAATTACTGCGGTCAATTGCTGAAATTATTGAAGATTATTTTAAGAGATGCCCAGAAAAGTGGATTTGAGATTCACCCTTATTCTAATTATATAGAATCATTTAAACAGAAAAGTTCAGATCGAATCATCCATTTTTTGAATCCAGCAGAAATAAAAGTGTTGAAGGGGTTAGAGAAGATACCAAGTGAGTTAGAAGATAGCTACAAATGGTTACTGATTGGACTATCTATTGGACAAAGAGTTTCGGATTTATTAAGTTTTAATGCTAGTAATATTAGAAAAGCGACCAATGGACTCTATATCGATATCATCCAGCAAAAAACAAAAAAGGCCGTTACTATTGGGGTGGCAGATCCGCTAGTGATTGATCTTTTAGAAAGTGACTTTCCAAAAGCACTTTCTCAAGAAGCTTTTAATAAGCACATAAAAATGATTTGTAAAATTGCAGGAATTGATGAAGTAGTTCGTGGTTTTAAAAACAACCCAAAAACCAGAAGAAAGGAAGTGGTATCAGCTCCAAAGTATGAGTTTGTAACCTCTCATATTATGCGAAGGTCTTTTGCTTCTAACTATTATGGGAAAATTGAAACACCGCTGTTGATGAACATAACTGGACACACCAAAGAGAGTACGTTTTTAACTTATATTGGTACGCATCAGAACAAGGATGCGTTGGCAGATTTGTTTATGCAAAAAGCGAGTGTTATTTGGTAGGGTCAGGGTCTCTGTCCATAATTCCTTGAGTGTCAATTTCCTTGAGTTTATCCAGGGTAAACTTGTCTCGAACTGATTTTGTTTTTGGGAAAATGTAATTGGATAGGGTAACAAAAAGTTTAACTCTCTCTGTTTTTGTTAAACTTTTTTGATTTACTAAGAGTTCATCTAGAATTTCTTCATACAACAATTCCATTTTTTGCTTAATCGTAGACTCTTCTTTTTTAGCAGGACCTCTTTTAGATTTCTTTCCTGCTTTTTTTGCTGACTTTGGATCAAATGGCATATCTAGGATTAAAAAGTGAATTCAAATTTAAATAAAGAATTAATAACGATTTAATAACAAATTAATCAAAAACCGTACTAAATGAATTTGTCTTCTTCCTCTAATAGGTTGTTTTAGTATACGGTATGCCCATTCTAAATAATTTTTTATCCACCAATTTGGGGCTCTTTTTACATAGTCAACGTATACATCAAAACTCCCTCCCAAACCTTGATAGACTGCTTGATATTTTTTTTGAATTTCTATTATTAATTCTTCCTGTTTAGGAGATCCCATCGCAACAAAAACGATATCTGATTTGTATTTTATTATATCTTCTATTAATTCCAACTCTTCTGCTTTAGTTTTAATATATCCATTTCTGAAACTGCTTATCTTAATGCCCTTGTAATCAGATTTAAGTTTGGATACTGTAGCTTCAATTACTTCTTGTTTTCCGCCGATCAAATAAAAAGATTTGGTTTTATAATAGGTGTTAATCAGTTCCAACCAAAGTTCTACTCCAGGTAATTTAACAGCATTTTTAATTCCTTTCTTTTTCAAAGCCCAAACAGCACCAATACCATCAGGGTATCCAATATTCATATTAATGAAATCACGGATTTCATTGGAAGCATGTAAAATCTTTTCGGCATTAATTGCAACCAATGCTTTATTATTATCAATTGCGTATTGAATTAATTCTGCTCTATATTCTGGAGCGTATATTTTTATTCCATTTATAATCCTAAATTTCACGATTTAGATTTTCTGTATTTAATAAGAAATGGGCCATAGCATTAAACATAAATGCATTACTCCATCTCATATATGGTATTTTGGAACTTATCCTTTTTTTTAATTGATAGTAAAAATATCCTTTTTTATGTTGCATATTACTTACAGTCCAATTTAAAACTTTAATCAAAAGGATTTCATTCTCTTTAAACATATTTAGTTTAGACAAAGTCACTATCAATTGTGAAGGACAGTGAATATCTATTGGGTAGGTTTTATTATGATAATATTTAGGTGTTCCATCATCTTTAAAAAAAGAATTTAAATAATATTCCAAACCTTTATCGATATATTTCTGAAAACTATAATCCTCCGTATTTTTCTGATACGTTTCAATAGCATCTAAATTAAAGCCTGTATGAAAACTATCCTTCCATGATTGTATTGTTAGTAAACCGTATATCCATGAACCATCTTTTTCTTGTAACTGACATGCTGCGTTAACAGCCTGTTTAGATACTTCTAAATGGGATTCATTTTTTGTGTACTTGTAGGAATAACTTAATATTTTTGCACCTAACAATGACGCATTAATAACAGTATTATTACCATTTTTAATACTATAAGAAAACAGGAATCCTCCTTTACACTGTGTGCGAGACAAATCTTTCATCACAAAATCAGCAGTAGATAAAGTTTCTTTTAAAACAGTTTCATCTTTTGTAATCTCATAACTCTCTAACAGCGCTTCTACAGCAAAGCAAGTTGCCACAACTGTAGGCGTGTGTTTTTGGAATAGAAACAATTGTCTAGCCTGCCAATCAAAGTTATAACCCCAACAGGAACCGGAATACCCTTTTGACCTTAGATTTAGTAACAGTATTGTGAGTTCTTTTATTTTATTTACAAGTTCTTCTTTTGCACCAAAATCTTCATAACCTTTCACTGCTAACTTGTATAATTTGCAATAACCTAAAAGAAATAAAGCAACCCCTTTTGCATTGTGTTCTTTGGGTACTAACATTAATCTCCTAAAGTTTATTGGGCTTATCTTAAAGGCTTGAATCCAAACCCATCTAGCAATATCCCAATGCTTTAGAGGTGTAGCATTGAATAGTTTTGAATTCAAACCATCATAAGGATCCCAGCCTGCAAAATTTTCTTTTTCACAGTAGATTTTCAGTTTTAAAAAACTTGTAGTAATTTTAGATTTCAACTTGCTCCCCTCCACGTTTAACAGATTCTATTACTTTAAAGGATGCTTTTGTAACTGCCACAATCTCTTCAAAAGAAATTGGTACCTTTCCATCATTAAGTAAACCGTTTACAAATGCACTTACCATTTCTTTTTGTCCTTTGTTTTGATTAAAGAACTTTTTCTTTTTAGGTTTCCCTTTTCCAAAAATTTTCAGTTCTTTAAAATCATTAAGTGTTGCAGACATCCCTGCAGAAAATACTTCGACATACTCTTTTGTCATTGATTTAGAGCCATTTGCATAGTAAGCAACTACTCCAGAGGACCCATTTTCAAACTGAATCAAGATATTCAACGTATCATTTAATTGATTAGTATCTGGTAATGCAGTTGCCGAAACTTTTGTTGGAAGGCTCCCATTAAGATACGTAAGATAATCAATAAAATGACAAACTTCACCTAACACTCTACCTCCTCCTGTTTCTAAATCCTGAATCCAGTTGTCAGCTGGAATTGAACCTGCATTAATGCGATACAACATGGTCATAGGATTATTCCCTACAGCCTTTTTTAATTTATCTGTTAATGGAGAAAATCGCCTATTAAAACCCACCATAACTGCTTTATTAGTCTTAGACTGTGCCTCAATAATCTCTTGTAATTCTGATTCTAATAAACACAAAGGCTTTTCAACAAATACATTCTTGTTCGCCTTTAGACTTTTTAAAACATAAGGCCCATGAGAATCGTGGCGTGTAGCCACAAATACTGTATTTGTTTTATCGTCTAAAACATCAGACTCTTCTGTAGCACAGAATTGAAACTTAAATTTCTCAGCGACACGTTTTGATGTTGTTCCAGTATTCGTTAATACACCTACTCTTGCAACATCACTAGTTTCAGGGATATTTGGCAATAAATTTCCTTGCGCATAACTCCCTGCACCAATAAAGGATATGTTTATTTTTGCTAGTTGAACAGTTTCTGAAGTAGAAATTTTAGACTTAGAAGTTGTCTTCTTTATATCGTATTTTAAAGCAATACCTGTAAATGGTTCAGCTTTTGAAACTACTAAATCAAAAGCATCCTTTGCATTATCAAAATCGAATTCGTGTGTCGTTAGATAATCGATATTGATTTTACCAGTTGCGATTAAATTTTGAAAGGCTTCCATGTTACGTTTTTCCGTCCAACGTACATAAGGCAACGGATAATCGATTCCTTTTTCTTCGTAGTTAAGATCGTAGCGACCTGGACCATAAGAACAGGCCATTTTTAATTCAAGTTCTTTACGATACCAAAACGGATCGCGCTCGAAACCAGTTGGTACAGCACCTAAAACCACGACTTTTCCTTTTTTACGAGCAATGGCACCTGCAAAATTTATAGGATCTAAACTCGTTGTAGCTGCTGCAATAATAACGGCATCTGCACCATAACCGTTTGTTGCGGCATGTATTTGTTCTTCAACACCTGCAGTATTTCTAACTAAGCCTAGGTCTACCACTTTATTATCTAGGGCTTGTTTAACGGCGGCTTCAGAAACATCTATTCCTATGACCATAACTCCAGATGCTTTTAGAATTAATGCTGCTAATTGCCCTAAAAGCCCAAGACCAATAACGACACAAGACTCCCCCAATCTCATATCTGCTTGACGCACCCCTTGCATAGAAATAGCTCCAAGTGTATTGTAAGCTGCTTGTTTTAAATTAGTAGAATTATCTAATTTAACGCAAAGGTTAATTGGTACTGATACAATTTCTGCATGATTAGCATAGCCAACTCCTGCACAAGCCACTTTATCACCTATCTTAAATTCGGTAACACCTTCTCCAATTTCTATCACTTCACCAGCACAACTATAGCCTAAAGGGGAATAAGCGTCTAGTTTTTTCATGACCGCTCTGTATGTTTGAATAGGCCCTTGTTTTTTCAAAGTATCAAGAACCTGTTTTACTTGTTGTGGACGCTCTTTAGCCTTACCAATAAGGCTTTTTCTTGCAGCGACAACTGTAGAACCTTCAGTACCTGCGCTGATAATAGAATAGTGGTTTTTAACTATAACCATACCTTTACCAACTTGAGGATAAGGAATCTCTTGTATAATCATATCTCCTGAACCTAACTTCTGTGTAAGTTGTTGCATTATGCTATTATTTTTTTAATTTTTTCATGTAATATATTTCTTGAAAAATTGTCTCTTATTAAAACAATCTCATTCTTTTTTGCTTGAATATCTTCGGTATTTATATCTTGCAGTAGCACATTCAAATCTACTGAATTAAAATTACACTTCCAACCAATATTATTTTTAATTACAAAATCAGAACTATCATTATCCCCAAGAACAATAATAGGCAGCATCGCAGCCATATAATCAAATATTTTATTTGGTATTGATGAAGTAATCATTGGTAAAATACCAATGTCTTTATTTTCTAAGTAATTCACCATCTCTTTTCTTTCAATTTTGCCAATTATCTCAACATTATTAATATGATGGATTTTTATATAGTTGATGACCTCATTATAACGCTCCCCTGTTCCATCTTCACCTAGTATTGTTAAGTGCAGTTTATCATTGTTTTTTAAGACTTCTATTATAGGCATAACATCTATTTGATGTTGCAATTGAGCTACGCAAACCATTTTTATGATGCTACTTTCTTTATATTCTTTTGACTTTATATCAGACCATCTATCATTTTCCCATCCTAAAGGAACAAAACTTGATGGTGTTTCCTTTGCATATCTCCTAAGCCATAGTTTGAATGAAGGCGCTACATATAAAGCTGCTGTGTAATGTTTTAGTGATGGTTTTAGATAAGTATTGCAATACAGTTCAAAAATCTTTTTCTTTCTTTTATTTTCAATTTTTAATGCGTCTGGCCAAATATCTTGAATATCTAAATAAATTTTGACTCCTTTTATTTTTTTCAGCATGGCCATAAAAAATATAAGTTCTACTGGACGTGAAGGTAGTATTATTTTATCATGTTTTGAAACTTTAAAAAGTAATATAAAGAACAAACGAATTGAAAATATAAAATTTGAAATTACACGTCTTGGCGAAACGTTAGAATAATATCCTAAAACACTTAAAACATTAAGTTTATAACCTAAATTCGTGGCAGCTTCATTAATTTCTTCCTTTGAAAAAAAGCGTTTTTCAGCATGATAAAAATCAGATGTATAATAGATAACCCCTTCTTCTTCTTCAACAAAAAATTTTGCCATATTAGGAAACCGATTACCACGTTTGGTAAGAATAGATTCCGTTGGACCAATAAAATATAGCTTACTTGTTTTCAATTAAATCGATGTATTTATTTTCGAAAAGTCGGGTTATTTTTTTGATGTCGAATTCAGCTGAATACTTTTCGGCATTTGCTAGTCTGTTTTTATTAAAGTCTTTGTGACTTGAACAATATAATAAAGCACTCAGTAAATCTTCGCTATCTTTTGTCTTTACAAACAATCCATTCGCTTTAGGACTTATTAAATCTGAAAGCGCTCCGACACGTGTTGTAATACAAAACAAACCAGATGCTAAGGCTTCCAACAAACTATTTGGACAACCTTCCGTGTATGAAGGTAATACATAAATATCGTGAATGGCATAGAGCTGGTACTTTTCTTGCCCTGTAATTCTTCCTAAAAAAGCAGCTTTTTCTGATGTTACGTTATAAGATTTTAGTTTTTGTTTTAAACTATCAGTATATCCTGTTTTATTTTCGTGCCCAACTATAGAAAATTTGAAGTCATTTAACTTTTCTTTTATCTTAAGCTGTCCAATAGCATCAACCAATTCTTCAATACCTTTTAAATCTTGAATCCTTCCTAAAAACAATACTTTTATTGGCTTTGCTTCCGTGTGCGCTTCTGACTTTACAATTTGAGATTTGTCTATCGCTGTTGTAGTCACCATAATCTCATTGAGGCGCTTTGGGTTTAGATTTAATAAATCCTTTTTAAAAGATGACGCTAAAACAACCTGTAATGTGTTTTTTTGAAAGACGTTATTAAAGACCCTTCTAAAAAAACTACTGTTAGCTATTTTATTGTAGGTCGGTAATTTCCAACCTCTATAAAACACCACCACTTTTTTACCTAATAATTTTGCGATCAACACTAAAAGTCCGTCTCTAATTAAGGGCACAGGAATTAGTGATGGACTGACCTGTACAATCTTTATTTTAGGGTTAAATAGTAACTTTAAAATGTAGACAATAACATCAAAAACATAGTAAAACGGATATAATAATCGTTTTAAAATTGGGTAATAAAACAAATACGCTCGCGACCCTATTGAAGCATGCTTTAATGCAATAGTATCAGCTTCAAAATGCTTAAGGAACAGATTGTAGTAATTGACTACACCCCCTTCGTGGTTAAGCGGATTGGTTAATATAAGCACTTTTTCTAATTGCATCTCGTTTTAATTGAAGGTATGGTAGTAATGCAAAGAAATAAATTGCATCTTGTGATCTTAACATTCCGGAATAAAAATTTACTAGTATTAATATAAGTAAAAATGATAACATAATAGCTAAATTTTGTTTATCATAGTTTCTACAATAAAAATAAAATTTTAAAATTTTAATATATAATATCATTATAAGTGTTATGCCAACAATACCGTGATTATATAGAAATCCAAAAATATCGCTGTGAGCATGTGTTCTTCTTCCAATATTACGGTATGAATCTTCTTGATTTCCAAAACCAAAGATACGATTATCACTCTCAAACCATTCTTCATATAAACGGGTGTACATACCTACTCTTCCTGAACCTGCGCTTTCATTATTGACATCAAATTGATCTTGACTAAATCGTTGTTCCCTACTGTTTTCTTGAATTTGATAAATGTATAAACCTGAAAAGATCATAAACGAAAAAATAACCGAAGATGTCACAAGTTTTTTAAAATTAAATTTATACATTAAACCAACAAGAATATATATTAAATTACCAACAAAAAAACCGATCATTGCTCCTCTTTTAAGCGTAATTAAAATAGCAAATGCAGACAATAAAATAAAAAATTTGTTTTTTTTATAACCCTCACTCGTGTATAATAGAATTGGATACATAAATAAAATTAAGTAGGAGGCAACATTATAATTTGTCTCCATAGATCCAGACTGATAAAATATGATGGTTAAAATAAAGGACAAAAAAACTACTTTTTCAATAACCTTTTTGAAATCGTTTAATCTAAATAAATTTAGATAACCGTAGGCATACAACACGTTAATACCTAAAATCCAAAAAAGCATCTTTGAAAATATCCAAAACCCTTCAATAGTGTTTCTATCGGTATATAAATAAAGAAATAACACTAATAAAAACAGTAAAAAGTATTTAAAAAAATAAAAGTGTTTTATTATTTTATATAGCCTTATATTTTCCTTGACAATTAAGGCAAGAATAGATATTCTTAAGATTCTCGAAATGTTTAATAATAACTCATTATCAAGTAGCTCAGAAGACAAGTCTGTTATCAGTAAAACAGGAAAGCCCCATTTTATGAGAAATATGAGCAACTTCATTTATCTAATGTTTTAATCATTTCTAATATACGAAGATTACAAAGATTGTTTTTACAAAAATCTCCTTTTTCAAAGTCCCAATTTTTGGTATTTTCATTATAGGTTAAACGTCCAGATTCTTCTTCAATTTGTAACAACTCTCTATCATCCTTTTGCCCAAAATAAGGTTGTATCTCATTAACTAAAAAACTTCCTTCTTTTGTTATAAAAACATCTATATCTACATACTTAAAATTGTGAACATCAGTTATTTTTTTCACTAAGTTTAGACATTTCTTGGGAGGAATACCATAACCAAAATTTTGCGAACCACTATGAAATTGGCCATCCTTAAGTTTTTCGTAACCAAAATAATATTCCCCTATTCTAATAATTCTCCACTCTTTGACATCATTTAAATATTCTTGCAGAATAATAAATCCGTGTTCTTTATCTAGTTTATTTTTTCTGTATGTTCTTATTCCACGATTAAAAACTCTATTAGATATCTTTTTGAGTTGCCTTTTATTATAAATTAATTTGACTCCAGATGAACCTGAGCCAATACTAGATTTATAAACCAATGGAAAAGAACAATTATTAGAGAATCTTTTCAATTCATTTAAATCATAAAAAATTTCGGTTTTAGCATGTGGAATTTTATTAACTTTTAACCATTCAATAGTTCTTAATTTACTTTCCCAAATCCAAAGAGATTCTGTATTAGGAAAAATTTTAATGCCGTTTAGGCTTTCTATTAGCCTAACACGATTGTCAAACATATCTTTCCAAGGAGTGTATTGAACTGATGGTCTAACTACCAAAAAATCTAAATTAGATTCTTCGATACATTCTAACCATTTTTGAGAAAATAGATCTATAACTTTGTAGGAAATTTTAAGTTCCTTACAGGCCATAATATAGAATCGATGGTTAAACCATCTTTCTTTGATTATACCTACTACAACTAAGGAGTCTTCAAAATGCTCTTCTACACTATCATCAAAACCTCCTAGTTCTTTATATACATGCTCTTCTCTTTTATAAAAAAGATTAAAATTATAGTA
>Ga0257121_1002410_pt1 | contig 13160 bp, 8 predicted proteins | sample SI106_100metaG_FD_190180 | JGI IMG/M metagenome (GOLD analysis project Ga0257121, IMG submission 190180) | Marine microbial communities from Saanich Inlet, British Columbia, Canada - SI106_100 | ecosystem: Environmental > Aquatic > Marine > Inlet | place: Canada: British Columbia | collected... | reverse complement strand
AACTTCTGAATATCAATTGTATATTTATAGTAGAGAAGGACAAAAAATATTTGAAACTCAAGATCCAGGTGAGGGATGGGACGGAAAAGTTGATAATGGAGATGAATACGCATTAGTAGGTAAATATGCATATGCTATTTATATAGTCGATATTCATGGGAAAAAGAGAAATTTCCAAGGAGATTTCTTTTTGATTAGATAATATGAAAAAAATATTTGGGACAATATTATTTGTAATTTTCGCAAATACCATATTTGCCCAAGCAACATGCAATACGGCTCTACCTTTCTGTACTGGAACAAATTATACTTTTCCTGCTTCTACAAATACTCCCGCTCCAACAGGCGCTTATTTCGATTGTTTATGGACACAGCCAAATCCAGCTTTTTATTATTGTGAAATAGATAATCCTGGAAATATGACAATCAATATTCAGGGATTAGGAACAACTGGAGGTACTAATGATATTGATTTCATCTGCTGGGGACCATTTACAAATCCAGCAACTATGTGTAATCAACTAACAGCTGCAAATGTAGAAGATTGTAGCTATTCCCCTACTTGGAATGAGTTTTGTCAAATAAATGGAGCTTCAACTGGAGATTACTATGTATTACTTATTACAAATTATTCCAATTCTGCTTGTAATATTACCTTTTCACAAACTAGTGGAAATGCAACTACAAATTGTTGTATTCTAGGAGGTGACGCTGGAGATGACAATACCCTAGATGTTTGTGATACTGACTCCCCATTTAATATGTGGAATCAATTATTAGGAACCCCTGATATTGGAGGAGATTGGTATAATTCATCATGGGTTAGCATTGGTTCCAATTTTAACCCTGGAATAACTCCTTCAGGAACCTATTCTTATATTGTTCCAGGTTCTTCATCTGCTTGTCCTGATGACACTTCTTATCTTTCTGTAAATGTAAATATCTCACCAATTGTGAGTATGCCACCTTTTTCAAATTTATGCGACAATGATCAATCTATTACATTAAACACCGCAATTCCTTCAGGAGGAACCTATAGTGTTAATGGATCAAATTCAACAACTTTTACTCCTTCAGTACTAAATGTAGGAAATAACACAATAGATTATATTTATACAGATGGTAATGGATGTTCTGCAATAAGTTCACAAAACTTAATTGTTGACCCTTCCCCTTTTGCAACTGCAACAACAACTAACGCAAGTTGTAATGGATTTACTAATGGAACCGCTATACTAAATATTAGCTCAGGGACATCTCCTTATATTGAAAATTGGGGAACAGCTAATCCTACATCTTTGTCTGCTGGAACTTATGCATATACAGTTACAGATGCAAGCGGATGTTCTTTTACAGATAATTGTGTTATTTATGAACCAAACCCTTTTACAATAAATGTTATAACAACAGATGTTCTTTGTAATGGATCAAATAATGGTACAGCTGTAGTAAAAGTACAGGGTGGTTCCACAACTCCTACTGGAACTGTATCTACTTTGTCTTATTGTGCTTCAACCCCAGGTTCAAGTTTAAATTCCACTATAGATCATGTACAATTAACAGGTGATGTTTATAGTATAGATAACAACACAACTGGTTCATGTGATCAATATGAAGATTATACAACAACAATGTTTGCTGATATTACAGAAGGACAGACTTATTCTATTGATGTTACTTTAGGAGATTGTTCTAGTAATAATTACCCATCTGGAGGGAAAGTATATATTGACTGGAATATTGATGGAGACTTTAATGATCCTGGTGAAGAAGTAGGAATTATTCCATATGGGGTTGCATCTATAGTATCCATTCCTATTACTGTCCCATACTCTGGAGCATATGGAGCAACTAGAATGAGAGTTGTTTCTCAATTTCTTAATAATACTCCTGTAAACAATGTAGGACCTTGTGATGTTGGAATAATGGCAAACCCAATTTATGTTCAACCTTGGTTCGGAGCTACAGAAGACTATTCTATTGTTGTATCATCCTCTTCAGTTTCAGCTACTTATATTTGGTCTTCTGGACAAACAACAGATAGTATTTATGGTCTTGCTACAGGTCCTTATTCTGTAGATGTAATAGATCAGAATGGATGTGTAAATACTGGATTCTTTACAATTACAGAGCCTCCTTCAATATTAGTAACCGAAACTATAAATAATGTAAGTTGTGATGGTGGATTTGATGGAAGTATTTCACTTACTATTAATGGAGGAATACCTGATTATACAGTAAATGCTGCAGGTTATTCTCAAACTTTAGTTGGAGGAATATCATCCTTTACTACTCCTTCCCTACTTCCTGCAGGGACATACCCTTATACAATTACTGATTCCAACAATTGTGTTTATACAAATACAATTACATTGACATCTCCTAGTCAAATATCTACAACTGAAATAATTAATAATGTAAGTTGTAATGGAGGAAATGATGGTAATGTTAGTTTAATCATTTCAGGAGGAACTCCAACATACTCTGAAAATTGGGGGACAAATAATTCTGCATCACTTTCTGCTGGGAGTTTTAACTATACAGTTACTGACAATAATGGGTGTATTTTCACTGATAGTGTAAACATAACTGAACCTCAAATTATTTCGATTTCATCTACTTTTACAAATGTAAGTACATGTGGTGCAGATGATGGATCGATTGATATTAATACAATTGGAGGAACAACTCCCTATACTTTTAGTTGGACAAACGGATTATCTACTGAAGATATTAGTAATCTTGCGGCAGGAACTTATACATTAACAGTTACTGATAATAATTCCTGTAGCGAATTTATTTCTGTAACTATAACAGAACCGATTGCTCCAATAATTAGTTTTACGCAATTGAATACTACTTGTTTTGGAGGAAATGATGGATCAATTGATATTAGTGTAACTGGAGGGATTTCACCTTATATTTATTCATGGTCAACAACCGAAACAACTGAGGATATCTCCAATTTATCTGCGGGAAATTATTCTGTTTCTGTTAGTGACATCAATAATTGTGTGGTGATTGAAAATATTACAATCACTGAGCCAACAGAAATTAGCACTACATCAACACTAACAAATGTTACAAATTGTAATGGAACTGATGGAAGTATTGACATCACTCCTTCTGGAGGTAATTCACCCTATACATTTTTATGGAGTAATAACTTAACTTCTGAAGATATAAATGGTCTTTCATCTGGCAATTATTCTGTTGTAATCACAGATAATTATAATTGTACAAACTTATTCAATTTTACTTTGTCAGAACCTTCTGGAATAATGGCGACAGAAACAATAAATAATGTAAATTGTTTTGGAGAAAATTCTGGATCAATTATTCTTCAAGTTTTTGGTGGAGTCGCTCCTTATTCTGAAAATTGGAATGGATACAATGCCTCTTCACTTTCTGCAGGAACTTATACCTATATTGTGACTGATAATTTAAATTGTAATTTTTCCAATACAATTACTATTACAGAGCCACAAGAGTTACTGGCAACTGAAAACATTATAAATGTTCTTTGTAAGGATGAAAATACAGGAAATGTAACATTAAATATTACAGGGGGAACACCAAATTATTCTGAAAATTGGGGAGTATTTAATCCCAATGCTTTGTATGATGGAAATTACACTTATACAGTAACAGATATTAATGGATGTGTTTTTACAAATCAAGTAACAATAACGGAACCTGATTCTTTACTTTCCACAATCTCTACAACTGATGCAAAATGTTTTGGAGCAAATGATGGAACTGCAATTCTCAATATTAATGGTGGGACTACTTCTTATTATGAGGATTGGTTTGGACAAAATAATATGGCTCTATCAAATGGAAATTATAGTGTTTTGATAACAGATAATAATTCCTGTACTTTAGGATTGAATTTTACAATTAATCAACCAACAGATATCAATATTATTATCGATTCTGTCAGGGTATCTTGTTTTGGATATTCTGATGGAAAAGCAACTCTTCAAATTTCTGGGGGAACATCTCCTTATACTGAAGATTGGTCAGGACAAAATCCTCTTGTTTTATCAGCAGGAACTCATCCTTTTTCAGTTACAGATTCTAACAATTGTGTGAAACAAGGAATTGCAACAATTTACCAGCCAAATGCAATTACAACAAACCCAATACTCTCGGATGTAAAATGTTTTGGGGGAAATAACGGAACAGCATTCTTACAAATTTATGGAGGAACTTCTCCCTATACTGAAGATTGGAATGGAGTAAATATTTTACAACTCATAAAAGGAAATTATACTTATACTATTACTGATAATAATGGATGTACTTTCATGGAATATGTTACTATAAATGAACCTGATATTATTTCAGTAACTGAAACAATTGTAGATGCAAATTGTTTTAATAGTAATGATGGACAAGCAATTTTAAATATTTCTGGAGGAACAACTCCATATATTGAAGATTGGGGAATAGAAAACCCAAATACACTTTCTGCAGGAGTTTATTTTTATACTGTTTCCGATTTTAACTCTTGTATTTATTCAGACAGTGTTCTTATTAATCAATCAAACGAAATCTTGATGAGTTTTAGTTTGGAATCTCCAATTTGTATTTACGACACTTCAGAAGCAACTATCTTTATTCCAAACCCTACATCCGCTTCTTATACAATTGAAATTAATGATGGTACAATTACAACAAATTATTTAGTAGATTCCTTGGGTTTACTCATCCCTTTAGGAAACCAAATTTCCTTTAATCCTGAAAGTAACAGAATAATTACAATTGTTTCTATTTCTGATGAGGATGGATGTAATAGCTCTGTAAACATTTTCGATTCATTAATTGTAAATCCATTGCCAGTACTTACTTTAGATATTCCAAACTACTGTGAAAACGATTCTTCCTTTATCCTAAATCAGGGGACTCCAATTGGAGGAACATATTTTGTTGATGGCGTACAGACTTCTTTATTCGACATAGAAAAATTAAGAATGGAAACATATAATATTCGTTACGATTTTATCGATCCTATTACTAGTTGTTTTAACTCTATTTCTACAGATGTTCAGATAAATAACAATCCATTTGCCAATTTCCGATTTGGTCCTCAACCTGCCAATATTGACAATCCAACTATTAGTTTTATTAACAACACCGATAATTATAATATGGAAATTTGGAGTATGGGTGATGGTGATACAATTTACAATCAAAGTAGTTTTAGTCATACTTTTTCTGATACTGGAACTTATGTAACTTATCTGTTTGTTCAGAATACTCAGGGATGTACCGACACTATTAGTTACAAAGTAGTTATTGATCCTGTATTCTCTTTTTATGTTCCTTCTGCTTTTACCCCAAACAAAGATGGTGATAACGACAGTTTTGGTCCTGTTTTAAGAGAAGGAGGTTTCAATTCATATACTGTTAATATTTTCAATCAGTGGGGAGAAATTATATTTTCGAAAGATAATATGTTTTGGGATGGAAAACAGAATGATGAATATGTAGAAAATGGAACATATACGTATACCATAGTAGCCTACGACTTTCTGGACAAAGTACATTCCAAAACAGGAAGCCTCATCCTAATTAGATAAATGAGAAAAATAGTTCTCCTTTCGGATACACACCATACTTTAGATGAAAGATTTTTTCCACACTTCAAGGAATGTGATGAGATATGGCATGCTGGAGATATCGGAAAATTAGAAGTAACCGACAAGCTAAAAACATTTGCTCCTGTTCGGGCTGTTTATGGTAATATTGACGGGCATGAAATCAGGCAAGAATTCAGGGAAAAAACTTATTTCAGATGTGAAGAAGTTAAAGTAATGATGACACATATTGGAGGATACCCTGGCAGATATGAAAAAAAAGTAAAAGAAATTTTGGAAGACAAGCGTCCTGATATATTTATAAGTGGACACTCTCACATCCTGAAAGTGATGAATGACAGGAAATTGGGATTACTTCATATGAACCCTGGTGCAACTGGGAATTTTGGATGGCACAAGGTAAAGACGATACTTACTTTTAACATTGATGGGAAAGAAATAAAGGATTTAAAAGTAATTGAATTTCCTAGAGAGAAAAACTAACGAATCCTATCAGAAGATTTTACTAACTTCTCATCTTTTTTCACGAAATATCCAGCCAAAAAGAGGATTAAATATGGAATTAAAAGTAAAAATAAACCATAAGCCAATCTGATTTCATCACCTTCAATTTTCAGAAATATCAATACCAAACAAACGGTAATTAACAATCGTGAAAAAGAAGCCAGTAAAATTTGTCTCGGTCTGTTTTTAAACTGAAAAATGGTAAATACAGAAAGTGAAGCAGAAAACAACAATGCAAATCTGGCATATTTATAATTTTCTAATGTCATCAACTGATCTCCTACTTTCAAAACGGGAGCATAATAAACCAACACCAATGAGGAGATTGCAGAAAAAAAGAAAAATAAGGATTGTACTCTTTGTATCATAATAGTAATTTTTAGCAAAGATAGATTATTTACTGAAAAAGAGTGAATTCAAAAATTATTTGTATAATTGCAGTACAATTCAATTAAGAAACACATTACTCACATTACTTATTACCTCTACAAATTGACTTTCTAGTCAAAAAAATTTACAATAACAATAAAATATAAATATGTACAAATTAGATGATCTTCAAAAGAAGAAAGTTGCTGATTTAAAAGAAATTGCAACAAAATTGAATCTTAAAAAATTCGAAAAACTTTCAAAAACTGACTTAATATACAAAATATTAGATGAGCAAGCAGAATCTTCCAAAGAAACAAATGAAAAACCAGAAGTAAAACCTTCTCCAAAACAAAAGAGAGATAGATTTACTAAAAAAACTACTCCGGTAAAAACAGAAGAAAAGAAAACTGAAAATACTGAAAAAGTAGAAACAAAAACAAACGAAAAAAAGGAAATTGAAAATAAAGTTCCACAAAATAAAACTCAGAATCCAAATCAAGAAAAAAAGGTAAATCAGGAGCAAAAGCTGAATCAAAATCCAAACCAAAATAAAAAAACAAACCCAAATCAAGAAACAAAGGTAAATCCTAACCAAAATCCGAATCAAAATCCAAACCAAAAGAAAAAGAATCCAAACCAGGATCCGAACTACAATCCGAATCAGAAAAAGGGATTAAATTACGATTATGATTTTAACGGAATTATCCAAATTGAAGGAGTAATAGAAATTCTTCCTGATGGATACGGATTTATTCGTTCTTCCGATTATCATTACTTAACATCTCCTGACGATATTTATGTATCGCAATCTCAAATTAAATTGTTGGGATTAAAAACAGGAGATTCTGTTGAAGGAAATGTTCGTCCTCCAAAATCTGGAGAAAAATATTTCCCACTTATCAGAGTAGAAAAAATTAATGGTCGTCACCCAAATATTGTTAGGGACAGAGTTCCTTTCGAACATTTAACTCCCCTATTTCCTTATCAGAAATTTAATCTTTTAGGGGAAAAACATAACAATACTGCAATCAGATTATTGGACTTATTTACTCCTATCGGAAAAGGACAAAGAGGATTGATTGTAGCACAACCTAAAACGGGTAAAACTGTTCTATTGAAAAATATTGCGAATGCAATTGCTGATAATCATCCGGAAGTTTACATGATTATTTTACTAATTGATGAAAGACCAGAAGAAGTAACAGATATGGAGAGATCAGTAAATGCAGAAGTTATTGCTTCTACTTTTGACGAACCAGCTTCTCGTCATGTAAAGGTAGCTGATTTGGTATTGGAAAAAGCAAAAAGAATGGTAGAATGTGGTCATGATGTTGTAATTCTACTTGACTCTATTACAAGATTGGCAAGAGCATACAATACAGTTCAACCTGCATCTGGAAAAATACTTTCTGGAGGAGTAGACGCTAATGCATTACACAAACCAAAAAGATTTTTTGGAGCGGCTAGAAAAATTGAGGACGGAGGTTCACTTACTATTCTAGCAACTGCACTTACAGAAACAGGAAGTAAGATGGATGAAGTAATCTTTGAGGAATTTAAAGGAACTGGTAATATGGAACTTCAATTGGATAGAAAAATTTCGAATAGAAGGATTTACCCTGCTATCGATCTTATTTCTTCTTCCACTAGAAGAGAAGACCTGCTTATTGCAGATGGAATGGAAGCTAGAATTTGGGCTTTAAGAAATTACCTTGCAGATATGAACCCTGTAGAAGCAATGGAATTTATGAAAGATAGAATAAACAAAACCAAGAACAATGATGAATTCCTGATGACTATGAATGGATAATTGTTAATGTAAAAATGAAACAATTACTAAATCTAACAATAAATCCCTGCCAATTTGGTGGGGATTTTATTTGTTAAAAATTCCAAATAAGACACTACCACTTCCACTCATAGATGAGTAAATAGCTCCATCATCATAAAGTTCTTCTTTCCTCTTAACTAATTGAGAGTGTTTTTCAAAAGCAGAATCTTCAAAATCATTTTTAAGTTTATTTTTCCATTCTTTTATGGGTAGCTTAATAATTTCTTCAACAGATAATTCTGGAATTTGTGGCACCACTCCACTATAAGCTTCCTTTGTAGAAATGTGAATTTTAGGATTTACAAGACGTATCTCATAATACGATAAGTCCAAATCAATAGTATTCATTTTCTCCCCTATACCTTGCACATATTTTGGAATATTATCAATAAAAAAGGGACAATCAGCACCCAATTGTAAAGCATATTTTTCTAACTCTTTATTTGTAAGTTTCAAATCAAAAAGTTTGTTTAGTATTTTTAAAGTAAAAGAAGCGTCTGCTGAACCACCACCCAATCCTGCTCCAATTGCTATTTGTTTGTGCAAATGAATCTTTACATTTTCAATGTCAAAATCTGAATGTAATAATTGCCATGCTTTTTCACAAAGATTCTCTCCATTCGGAATTTCAATACCACTTTTTGTAAATTCAAACCTTTCTGATTTTACAATCTCTAGAATATCTACACACTTCTTTACAGGGTAAAAAACAGAAGATATATCATGGTAACCATCTTCCCTTTTACGGAGGATATTCAGTCCCAAATTTATTTTAGCGTTCGGATATACTATCATTAATCAATTAGTTTTCAACAACAAATATAAACACATACATTTTTATAGGCTTAAGGAAATCATTTTATTTAACTTTGTTGTCCCAAATAATTATAAAATAATGGATTATTTAGAATTTGAAAAACCAATTGAAGACCTAATTGAAAAGCTAAACCAAGCAATTCAACTAGGAAGAGAAGGTGATCTAGACGTAAGATCTACAGTAGCAGAATTAGAGAAAAAAATTAAAAAAACAAGGAAAGAAATATACGAAAATCTTACTCCTTGGCAAAAAGTACAGATGTCTCGTCATCCACAACGACCTTATACACTGGACTATATAAACGAACTTACAAAGGGTGATTTTGTAGAACTTCATGGAGATAGAGGAGTAAAAGACGACAAAGCCATGATAGGTGGTTGGGGTACTATTGATGGGCAAACCGTTATGTTTATCGGTCAGCAAAAAGGTAGAAATACCAAACAACGACAATACAGAAATTTCGGAATGGCAAATCCAGAAGGATACAGAAAAGCACTCCGTTTGATGAAAATGGCAGAAAAATTTGGAAAACCTGTTGTTTCTTTAATTGATACTCCAGGTGCATTTCCCGGATTAGAAGCTGAAGAAAGAGGACAAGGTGAAGCAATAGCTCGTAACCTTATTGAAATGACAAAATTAAAAGTGCCTATCATTTGTGTTATAATTGGTGAAGGTGCTTCTGGTGGAGCATTAGGAATAGGAATAGGAGATAGAGTTTTAATGATGGAACATTCTTGGTATTCTGTTATCTCCCCAGAAAATTGTTCTACTATTTTGTGGAAAAGTTGGGAGTTTAAAGAAAAAGCTGCAACAGCACTAAAACTTACTTCTGACGATATGATGAAAAATAAATTGATTGATGGAGTAATAAAAGAACCTCTTGGAGGAGCTCATACTTTTCCAGAAAAAGCATTTATAAATGTAAAGAAAGCAATAAAAGAAAGTATTGCTGAATGTAAAGAGTTAAAAACTGAAAAATTGGTAAAAATAAGAATGGATAAATTTTCCAACATGGGAGTATACAAAGAATAATATGGCAAAAAAATTTCCAATTAAAAATAAAACAGTAGATATTGGTGGAAGACTTCAACCCCAAGCAATCGATTTAGAAATGTCTGTTTTAGGAGCAATACTCATTGACAATGAAGCGCTTTCTGATAGTATCGATATTCTGAAAAAAGAATATTTCTACAAGCCTGAACACCAACATATTTATGAATCCATTTCTAATCTATTTCAGGATGCAAAGCCAATTGATATTCTAACTGTTACTGATGAGTTAAAAAGATTAGGAACACTAAAACAAGCTGGTTCGGCTTACTATGTTTCACAACTTACAACTCAGGTTTCTTCCTCTGCAAATACAGAATATCATGCCCGTATTATTGCAGAAAAATTTATACAACGAAAATTAATTAGTATTTCTAGTGGGATTATTGAGGAAAGTTTAGACGAAACAATTGATGTTTTCGAAACCTTAAACAAAGCTGAACAAGAACTCTTTAATGTAACAGAAGGTACACTCCGTAAGAGTTATGATAGTATGGGGGACTTAATAAATATCGCCCTTAAAAATATTGAAGAATTACAAAATCAGGAAGCAGGTTTAAGTGGAGTTCCTTCTGGTTTCTCAAAACTTGACAGAGTAACTTCAGGTTGGCAAAAATCTGACTTGGTTATTGTTGCTGCTCGTCCTGGTATGGGTAAAACCGCTTTTGCACTTTCCATGGCGCGTAATATTGCTGTAGAACACAATATGGGAGTTGCTGTTTTTTCTTTGGAAATGTCATCTGAACAATTGGTAAATCGTTTAATTTCTTCCGAATCAGAAATATCTGCAGGAAAACTCAGAAAAGGAGAACTTGTTGATCACGAATGGGTTCAACTACACTCAAAAATAAAAGGGCTTTCAAAAGCTCCAATCTTTATTGATGATACCCCAGCTATTTCTGTATTTGAATTAAGAGCAAAAGCCAGAAGGTTAGTAAAAAAACACGGAATAAAAATGATAATGATTGACTACCTACAACTAATGACAGCAGGTGGAAAAGGAGGAAATAGAGAGCAAGAAATTAGTACAATTTCCAGATCATTAAAAGGAATTGCAAAGGAATTAAATATTCCTGTAATTGCACTATCTCAAGTAAATCGTTCCTTAGAACAAAGGTCGGGTGTAGGTAGTAAACGGCCAATGCTTTCTGACCTAAGAGAATCAGGAGCTATTGAACAAGATGCAGATATTGTTACATTTATTTACCGACCAGAATACTATAAGATTAATGAATGGGAAGATGGAGAAAATTGCTTAGGACAAGCGGAAGTCATTATTGCAAAACACAGAAATGGTGGTCTTGCTGATATCAGACTTAAGTTTAAAGCAGAATATGCAAAATTCTCAGATTTAGATGATTTCTCTCATCAATTAGAAAATATTGAAAATAAATCAATGGTTTCTACTGTTTCATCCAGCATGAATGAGGAGGGGGATGAAGATGATGATTTATAATGAAAAATTTATTATTTATAATAATTTGCTTCATTAGCTTAAATTGCTACTCATCCTACATTCTTATTCCAATGGATGACTCTCAAACCAATCATTTAAAATCTTATGGAATCGCTTTTATGTCCTTGGAAAATGATGTAAAAGTAAGTTGGCTCCTAAATTATAAAGGAGGAAGTTTCCTTATTAAACATTATCCAAAACTTGAAAAAGAATGTATTATCAGAGGAGTTTCTTATCAAATAATTGCTGATGTTCAATCTACTCAAATCCTCAGAAGTATCTCCTCACCGTCTGTAAATCAGGATGTTGTAATTCTAGAAAAAGCACCAAAAATTGCTATCTACTCTCCAAAACACAATCAACCTTGGGATGATGCGGTTACACTAGCACTTGCGTATGCCGAAATTCCTTATGAAGTTGTTTATGATCAGGAGGTTCTTGCAGGTTTACTCCCAGTTTATGATTGGCTTCATTTGCATCATGAAGATTTTACTGGACAATACGGAAAATTTTATGCAACATTTAAAAATGCAACTTGGTACAAACAGCAGAAAAAATTGTTTGAACAAACTGCCTTAAAGTTAGGATTCAATAAAGTTTCTGAGGAAAAATTAGCCGTTGCAAAAAAAATTAAAGAATTTGTTTTGGGTGGAGGATTCGTTTTTGCCATGTGCTCTGCAACCGATTCATACGATATTGCTTTAGCATCTGAAGGAACAGATATTTGCATGTCAATGTTTGATGGTGATCCTGCTGATGTCCATTCTCAAGAAAAACTTGATTTTTCAAAAACATTTGCATTTAAAGATTTTACTCTAGTAAAAAATCCTAATCAGTACGAATTCTCTAATATTGATGCTACTTCAAACAGAAGGATAAAAGCAGAAATCGATTTCTTTACTCTTTTTGATTTCTCTGCAAAATGGGATCCAGTTCCAACTATGTTATGCCAAAACCACACCATGATTATTAAAGGTTTTATGGGTCAAACAACTTCTTTTAATAATCAATTTATTAAATCTGATGTTCTAATTATGGGAGAAACAAAATCAATAAACGAATCTCGTTATATTCATGGTAAACTTGGGAATGGAACTTGGACTTTTTACGGAGGACATGATCCTGAAGATTACCAACATAAAATTGGAGATCCAAAAACAGATTTGTCATTACATCCTAACTCTCCAGGTTATAGATTAATTCTTAATAATATTTTATTTCCTGCAGCTAAAAAGAGAAAACAAAAAACATAAAAGAGAAAAAAGTCGGGGTAGCAGGATTACAACCTAACACCTTTTTACATGATTACAGCAAGCTTTCAAACTAAAAATCGCTCCGCTTTTTGCACCGCTAATCAATCCAATAATTCTAATAACTCCTCTACTAATTTTGGAACAGCTTTTGTAGCCTTCTCAGAAATAACCTCAATACCATCATAATTAGATGAGTTTGGATCTATAAGAATAATTCTTTCTGATCTTGTAGCGAAATCGATAAGTGAGGCTGCTGGAAAAACATTCAATGAAG
>Ga0257121_1002393_pt1 | contig 13207 bp, 7 predicted proteins | sample SI106_100metaG_FD_190180 | JGI IMG/M metagenome (GOLD analysis project Ga0257121, IMG submission 190180) | Marine microbial communities from Saanich Inlet, British Columbia, Canada - SI106_100 | ecosystem: Environmental > Aquatic > Marine > Inlet | place: Canada: British Columbia | collected... | reverse complement strand
ACAAATAATATCAAAAATTCGGCTCTTTTAGGATCAGAATTAATTCCATGGCCTACTAAATGATCAAGATAGACTTGTTGTTCCAAAACTAACTTTGCGGATTCTTTCTCAATGTCATTGATTGAGTTCTCAAAGTCTGTGCTGTTCATTATTTGTAATGTCTTATTCCATTTATAAAAAATTTTGAAACATCTGACTGGCGAAACACAACTTTTTAGAATTAGCATACATACAATACATGTTCAAAACAAATTAGATTTTAAATGCAAGGTGCAGAAATATTCTGCAGACTATGTTCTCGTCTCTCGCTGAGTATTTGCAGCTATTACTCCATCTTGCGTAATCCTCCACGAGGGTTGGTTGATTGGTCTTTTTTCCCATTTTGGCTCATCATTTTTGTGTAAACTTACATCACGATAGACTTCGTATGCTGGAATTTTTTCAATGAAATTGCTATCTAAAAGTAATTTTAAAGGCGATTCGGATTTAGTTCCGACTTTATCTTTAAGTTCAGCATTTGTCATCTGTCCTTTAATGACTGACACTGACTCATCATACTTGCACCTTACACTACCGTCTTTGATTTTGATGTAGGTAATACCAGGAAACGGTCTATGTCTATCAGATTTAGCAGGTTGAATTATGAATTCAGAATCTTGAATAATTTTCAAAATATTTAATGCTGGTACTCCCAAATCTCTGCCTAAATTCAAATTGGTATTAATTTTTTGAATGCGTTCCCCGATTTCTTTTGTACTGTCATCATAATATGCATCAAGTCGAAATTTGTATATTGACATCATTTGTGCAGCTGCAGCTATGTTTGTACCTCCGCTGATATCTATTGCAATTTGTTCCTGTTGAGGGAATTTCTCTCTCTCAGTATTAACAATTTTTTGGATTATGTGTTGTAATTCGTGGATGTCGTGAGCATTTTCATAGACTTGAGGAATTATTTTGATGCGTGGAGAATATTGTTTTTTTAATGTTTTAATGGTTTTCTCTGCTAATTCCCCGTAATCGATTGTTTCCGTTTTTTTTGAAAGTATGCCTCGACGATTTGGAGGTGCGGCAGAGTCACAGGTATGTAACAAATATGCCTTTTTTAGATAACGTCCCTTTTCCATTATGAAATGATCAACATGATCAGGGTGTTTTCCTATTAATGAAATTAAGATTTTAATTTTTTTCTCAGCCATTGTATTGATCAAATAATCTTTCTATTTATGGATCACGTCTTTCAAAGGTGCAGAAAAAATCGGCATGTAACCGATTTGGTTTCTAAATAATCGTGGTGCAAATACTAGGTATGACAACAAAACAAATCAAAACACCAGACAAAATCATAGAGTTTCTGGGAAGAGAAAACAGGATCTATCCTGTCAGAAATACAAAGGGGTACTCTGTCAGCGCCCTTCTAGGCTGTCCAAGAAAGGCATTTTTTCAAAAAACCAGGACATCCTTTGAAAAAATAGACCTGACACAGGTTGAAAACAACGTATGGAGGACTACCAGGGGAAACTTTCTGCACCAGATAACCCAGGCATACAGCTGGAACGAGCTGGAAGGCAAGTATTTGGTCAACGTAAACGGGGAAGAAATTCCGGTCTTTGGAAGGCTTGATTGCTACGATCCTGAAGAGAAGAACATAATCGAGTTTAAGACAATGCAGAACGTTTCCAAAAGTGCAAGTGAGGGACTATTACCATTTGATTCACACATCAAGCAGCTTCAAATCTATGGGACAATATTTGAGGACATAATTCCAGTTGAGAAACTAACCATAGTCTATCTTGACATGAATGATGTCGTGTCATTTGAAATACAAAAAGAAGACATGTCAAACTGGATAATCAACAAGGTGACATCAATTGAAAATGCAATAAAGTCAAAAGAGATGCCAGACGGTCAGGTGAACTCATTTTGCAAACTGTGCAACTACCAAACTACTTGTTCCAACAACGAGAACGGAATTGAAAAGCCGCTATCTGTTTTGGAGGCAAAAAGAAGATGATGCACAAGCGACTAAATCCTTTGCAGGCAAGGTTGATGAATTTGAATCGGCCATTTGAGGGGAACATTGACTTCTTTGGAGGGCACATACAAAGGATGACGCATAAACAGTTCAATCAATATCAACCGGAAACAGATCATGACAACCAAAGTCAAATTCAGTTTAACAACATGATGGAAGGCAACGAGATTCCAAACATCGACGTGCTGGCATACTACATATCGCCGCACGTGTCTCAAGCAGACTGGGGAATTTACTTTCTTGAAACGGGAATCAATTGGCTTGCATCGTATTTTGAAAACAGAATCAGCAATGATCCAAACGGCAGTATTTTTATGAACATGCCAAACGGTCAAAAAACAGAACAGGAAATTCACAGGGATTTGAACAATGTTTCAAAAAAGATACTGTTGCGCCACGAGTTGGGACACTATGCGATTGATTACTCGCTGACTCGGTGCGATACAATTAACAGCAACGACTATCACCACTTCAGGGCAGAAAGACAAATACAGGGAATTCTGTTGGATGAGTCAATTTGCAATGCCAACGTTGGAAGGAAAAAATTAAAAATTTCAAACAGATTGCCAGGAGAACCCAAGATAGGGTTTGATCTTGACATGAATCCATTTTGCAACGAATTCATGGACAGCCAGCCTTTGGCATACAGGGGGTACAGGCAATTTATGACATTGTCATACAGTGAAACATGTGTTGACGCATTGAATTCAATTGTAGGAGTGAATTTCAACACAACTGATTTTAACGAAGCAATCAGAGATAGTTCTGCAATGAGCGTTCCCTTGTACGTGGTGAGCATATGATGGTGGAGTTAAACGAACAGCAAGCAAAGGCTGCAAGTCACTCCAAAGGGCCGTTGCTTGTGATTGCAGGTCCCGGAAGCGGAAAGACCCGCGTCATTATTGAAAAGATCCTCCATCTGGTGAAATCAAATGTCGAGCAGTCATCAATACTGTGCCTTACATTTACGGAGAAAGCCGCAGGGGAGATGAAGCAGAGACTCGAAAAGCACGGAATCATTGACGCAAAGATCAACACGTTTCATGCATTTTCAAAAGAAATTCTTGAGGAAAACTTTATGGAGTCAGGTCTTGGAAGGGACACAAAAATTTTAAAAAAATCATCACAGATGGTTTGGTGCATCAAAAACACGGACAAGTTTAATTTTAATTCAGACTATGTTGAGCTGGGACACAACCAGGTCAGAATCTATTCTGCAATGCTGGAGGGAATAAGCAATTTCAAGGAGGAAATGATCTCACCAGATGCAGTTCAGGATCACATCAATGAAAACTTGAAGGCATTGGAGTCAAGGGATCCGGATGATGACGACGTCAAAGAGCAAAGCAAGTTTTTCAACAAGCTAAAAGAGTTCAACAAGGTGTACTATGCATACCAGCAATATCTCAAAGAAAAGCATCTCATAGATTTTGACGACATGATTACAAAAACGGTAGAACTGCTGCAAAAGGATCCGGTAATTCTTTCAAACTATCAGAAAAAATTTCAGCACATACTGGTTGACGAGTTTCAGGACAACAATTTTTCGCAGCTGGAAATTGTCAAGATGCTGGCAAAGCACGGAAACATTACGGCAGTGGGGGACGACGACCAGTGCATAATGAAATTTCAGGGAGCATACTCGGGAATATTTGATGACTTCAAGTCGTCATACACATGTGAGACAGTGGAGCTGAGTCAGAACTACCGCAGCAACCAAAACATTGTCAAGCTGGCAAACCAGCTGTTGGATCCAATATCCAACAGGGTGAAAAAGTCACTGTTTTCATCACATGAAGAGGGGGAGCCAATCAGTGTTATACGTACAGCCACGGACAACGGGGAAGTGGAGTTTGCAGTAAACACAATTCAAAAGATTATCGGAAAGCCGCTAAAGAGACGCGACGGCACCACCAAGCCAATTGCCTACAGCGACATTACAATTCTGTCAAGAAGAAAGACAGAGGGACAAAAGTTTGCAAAGACCCTGAAGTCATTTGGAATACCTGCAACGTTTACCGGAGAATCAAACATATTTGCAAGTCCGGGAATTCTGGATTTGATTTCGTTTTTAAAAATTACCAGCTCTCCGCTGTCGTCAGGTGCGGAAGTTTACAGACTTCTAAAAAGCCAGGGGATTGCAGAAAAAAACATTGCAGTCATCACACATGCGGCACACAAGAAAGCCCGATACGTGTATGACGGCCAAGACGACTATGTCTTGGAGACATTGCGCAAGTTTGACGGATTTGACATTACACAAAAAGAGGAAATCAGGGAACTCATCGAGCAAATTGACAGCATAGTTTCTTTTTCCAGCACTGCCACCATCTCACAGCTTGTGTACAAGATTATGATGTCGTATTCGGACATTTACAAAAAATCAATATACTCAGAAAAAACACAGGACAAGAAAAACATTATTTTGCTAAACAAGTTTTATGAGATCACGCAGGAGTTTCAGGACATCTATCCAGAGGAGCCGCTTTCAGAATTTTTGACACATGTTTCCATCTTGGGCGAATTTGAAATCGAGATTGAGGACGTGCTTTTTGAGGACGCAGTCAACGTTCAGACACTGCACAAAAGCAAGGGAAAGGAATTTCCAATAGTGTTCATTACGGATTTGGCTGAAAACAGGTTTCCCGTATCATACAAGGAAAGGACATTTCACGTACCTCAAAAACTGATGAGGGGTGTGGACAGGACTCTGGAGACCAGCCAGCTTCACCTTGAGGAAGAGCGCAGGCTATTTTACGTAGGCATGACTCGTGCCATGAACATGCTGTTCTTGCTGTATCCAAAAAAGTATCCTGGAAACGTAAACGAAAAGGAGCCGTCACAGTTCCTCACGGAGCTTGATTATGAAAACAATCCCTTGATCAAGCTAGTTGATTTCAAGGAATCAGAGTCCATGAACATGCAAGCAGAGGAAGTCATTGACAGGGTAAAGGCAGACTTGCAAAAGGAGGCAGCAAGTGCAGTAAACCAGCTTAATCTAAAAACTGCAATACACAGAATTGTGGAGCTTGCAAGGATAAAGCATTTTGAAAAACATGGAAACTTTGATAATTTTGATTCGCAGGAAGTCCTGAAGATAAACATGGAGGATGTAAATTTGACTGAGGAACTAACTGGGGGAAAATCCCCTCTGATTGACAAAGAAAGTTTCACACTTTCCCCTAGTAGCATCACTGCATATTCGGACTGTCCGTTAAAGTTCAAGTTTCAAAAGGTGTTGCGCGTTCCAAGTCCGTCCAGTGTCGCACTGGATCTTGGAAGCGTAGTTCATGCAATTACAGAAGAGGTTGCACAGGAAAAAATGAAAGGGGAAGAGGTTGTTGAAAAGAAGGCAATTTCAAAAATCAAAGACAAATGGATTTTCAACTCCTATCAAAGTCAGTCTGAGGAAAACACCGCAATGGAAAGGGCTGAGCAGATGGTTCAAACATATGTCAAGTGGGAAAAAGAGACAAAGAACGAGCTTGTTGGCTTGGAAGTACCATTTGATGTAAAAATTGGAGACATTACATTTACTGGAAGAATAGACAGATTGGAGAAGAATCCTGACGGAAAGTACGAGGTGGTCGATTTCAAGTCGGGCAAAACCGTAAAGTCAAAAAACAAGGCCAAGATTGACCCGCAGCTTAACATCTATGCCAAGGCAGTCGAGAAGCTAAAGGGCGAACTGCCGGTAAAAGCCTCCCTGTTCTATGTAGAAAAAGACAAGATGGTAGTGTATCCAGTTACTGAAGAGTCAGTCAACGAGACAATGGATACAATCATTGGAATGACAAAGGAGATTCTGTCTGAAAACTTTGAGGCAACGCCGAGCTATAACGCATGCATGTTCTGCTCATACCAGAGCATCTGTGACGCAAAGGTGACGGAAGAATAATTAAAAAAATCACAATAATGAAAATTCATTCAGAGTTAATTCTTTGAATTCTTGTGAAATGATTGTGAATGTTGATAAAATGTATTCTAATTCCTCAGTGTTCAAATCATAAATTTTTGCAGCACAAGCATTAATTTGCGCTTCTAGAGTATTTCTCTCATTAGAATCTGTAACGAATTTTGATATACCAACATCTGCACGTAGTTTTGAATAATCATCAGTTGTACAAATTAACATTGAAGAATTTTTGAATATTTTTTGATGCAATGAATTATTTTTATCAAATTTAGGGATTGGAAGTTCTTTGATAAAACTCAAAGTTAAATTAGTTAAAATTCTATGACGTAAAATAAAATCAACTGGAAAAGAATTAAACATTCCACAAACAAAAATTGTTTCTTCATATGAAAGTGGTTTAATGTACTTTTTTCCATCAAAGATTAAAGGTTTCAGAAAATTCAAACTATGACCCAGAAATACATTAGGTGGCAAAATTGTTGAAATTAAAGTTCGCCTATTAGAAAAATTTGTAAGTGCACGCCAAACTAATCTATAATCATCGGAAGCAATCCGAGGTTCTACATTTTGTTTATATTTTTTTATTCTGCCAAACTCTTTATTTTTTAAAAAATCTGTGCCCACTTTTTCTTCGATCCAATATGCGGGTGTTGCAAATGTATGTGTGAATTGCTCCATAGTTTCACCTTTGTATAGTGGAAACCCGATTTTAGATGTATGAAATAAATTTTGGTTTTTAGTCATATGAAATTCAGAACTTTGAGTATGAAAATTCCATTGTTCTGAATCCAATAAAGGGAATTTGAAAAGTTTCAAAAGAATTTTTTGGGTAATCTCACCATCACATTCTAAAAAAGATGATAATCTGTTTAGTGATAAATCTAATAAATCAGATTTATACTCAAATGCAGTAGATCTAAAATCAGTAAGATTTTGATCATCTATTTGATGAAATTTTGCCAATAGATTGTTTGAGTACTCTGAGCTAGATGTAAAAATTAACGTACAAAATTTTTGACGAGTATCTACATCATGAAAAATAGGTTTACGGTTGATGAATCCACATAATTCATTATTTGATGTATTGTGAAAAATTAAATCACGTAATTTTCCTGCACCTTTATCCATGTAAATTGATGCAGGTAAAACCATACCAAAAATTCCATTTGGACGTAAAATTTGAAGAGATTTTATTACGAATAATTTGTATAAATTAATATCTCCTTCACCTTTGATTTTATATTGTTCAGATGATGAAAAATATTCAATCTGTTTATCGTAGTATTTTAGATATTCAAAATATTTTTGATTGACGGTTTTATCTTGTAAGCATTTTTTTATTAATTCATTTTTTACAGGTTTTGATAATAGACTAAATGGTTTTGATTCATTATATTTTAAAATGATTTGTAGTTTCATTTCTTTTAATGAAGAAAAAAATTCATCTATGTCGGATTTAATGACTTGCCATGGGGGATTTCCAACTACCACATCAAATCCACCTGATTTCATAATACCAGGAAATTCATTTTCCCAAATCATTGCATTTGGAACTATTTGTTTATCATCGATCACGGAATTTCTGTTCAAAATATTTTTTGACAAGTTTGCCAAGGTTTCGCCAGGTTTTGCCATCTTTAAAAATAAACTAAGCTTTGTTATCTCTACAGACTCTCGATTCACATCTGCACCAAAAATGTTATTTTCTATAATTTTAGATACTTCTTTTTCTTTTTGCCAATCGTCAAGAGTGCCAGAATGTACAGGATCAGTTTCATCATTTTTTATCATTTCTATTTTCTCAGCAATTTCAAGGAGAATTTCAGCAGAATTTATTAAAAAAGCACCACTGCCACAGGCAGGATCAATGATTCTAATTTTTTGGATCTTTTCTTCCAACAGTCCTATTTCATCTCGATATTCATGAATAAGTTCTTGAACGTCATTTGTGTTATTTTTTGACAAATATGGAATTATGGAATTTCTGCACATATAGTCAGTCAAATTAACTGGGGTATAGTACACGCCATCAATTTTTCGTTTCATATCACCGGTTTTTTGAAGTTGAGTAAGATCATCAAGGGATTGTTCTAAAATGTGTCCCAAAATAGTCACGTTAAATTCAGATTTAAAATCTCTTGAATCCATAATCAGGAGATTTCTAATTATGGGACTGACATTATCTCCAAACTCTTTCCAAATTTCTTTTGAATCACCATGGAATTTTAATTCCTGAGACAATTGAGAGTGCATAATTTCATTAGCAAAAAATGATTTTGATTGAAAATCAAGGAAATAAATTTTTTCAGGAATTTTACCTGAAAATAGCTCACCGCCAAATCCATCAATATGAAGAAATTTTGAACCCTTATCAAGCGCCTCAAATATTAACATAATATCATTAAAAATCTTTTTTGAGTTTTCAGTGCACTGTTTTAATTTTAATTGTCCAAAAATTCTATTTCTAAATAATTTTGAGTCTTCAATTAACTCATTGTCTAATGCAAAAAACAGAAATAAAATTCTCTGTAAAAACAGTTGAGAGTAGAAAAGTGCGTCATTTTCAGATACATCTTGTTTTCCTTTAAATGATTTAACTAACATCATTCGAGTTTCATGAAACAGCTTGTAAAATTCATTAGTCAGTTTCAAATCCGCATTGTCAGATTTAGATTTAAATTTTTTAATGTCTTTGTTGATGACCAAGGTCTTATAACCGAAGATTCCGATGAATTCCTTTAATTTTTCATCATTATTTTTTGTACTTAGAAAATCAAATTCTTGTAGTGCTGAAAATTTTAGATTCCTCTCCATTAGGATAAATTTTTGATAATTTGTGCATACGCCATACGGCATGTGTGGGAATCTCGTCAAATTATCATATGTTTGATCAATTGGCGTAGCCTGACTTGGATCTTTACGTCCTTGGTTTGCATGAAGATTCGTTGTTTTAGTTCCTTTTGCTTCAAATAATACAGCCCATCCACCTTGAGGATCTTTGAATGCATATTCGACATTTTTTTTGTCTTTTGAATTCTGGATCAATTCTTCAGGAAAATCAAGCAGATCTCGTAATATGATGTCCTCTAACTTTCGATAGTTTGTTGTTTCTGTTTCTAGTTCTTTGCTTTCAAGCTTTTCAAGCCATTTTTGCTGTGCTTTTCTTTGAGTATCAGAAATGACAACGGTAGAAAATAATTTTGAGCAAGTGCTAGAGGAAATTATTTGAGGTTTTGTCACAAACAGTTTGCGTCGTAGTCATTGAAAAACTTTATGAGCAATTAGTTATTTGTTTTGTAATTATTAGCAATGTCATAATGTATTACAGTGTAATTCAAATCATATTTTATTTTACTTTAAACAAAATAATGTTTATTAGATTGAATTATCAAAAATATTCCTATGTCGGATGAACAAGATAACACGTGGACCACAACTCAACAAAACAGATTAGAGGAAGCAAAGAGAATTCCAGAAAACACCATTAACGATTCTCACGGTAATCAAAAAGAGCACGACGTTCCAGTTTGGGAAGACCGACCAGATGAATCCTTACCGATATTTGAAATTCCAATTGAACTTGTATCATTTAACTTTCAAAATGTACGCATAGAAAAATACAAGAAAAATGCTTGTGCAGTCAACGATATTGACGAACTTGATGAGACAAATGAAAGACACCAAGACATTATACAAAATATACTTCTAAATGCTCAGGATTATAGCCAGAAGGCAAGCGGAGATTTGGCAGAAGGCAAAGGCGGTCTTATAGAAGTTGGACAAAGAGAACCAGCTTTACTTACATCGACAGGCGTATTGTGGAATGGGAATAGAAGATGTGCAATAATGGGAAACTTGTTTGACACAAGACCTACGGGCGATTTGGGCAGATTGGTAAGAGGAAAAATTAAAGTTTGTTTTTTGCCACAAATGAATGATGATGAATTAAGGAGTCTTGAAAGAAGACTCCAGCAAGATCCAGATTACAAGCAATCCTATGGAGAAATGACAGAGGCGGTCAAATGTCAAATGGAAATAAATAATTTTGAATTTCAACAGGATGAAGAGCATGCAACAAGGGACGAACAAGAAGCAATCTTGTTAGAGTGTAAGTCATCTAGTTTTCCTAATTGGGAAGGCGTAAGAAATGCAAAGAGAAGAGTTGATTTGATGGATGATTATCTTGAATCAAGAAATGAACTAAATCCAACACAGAATTTAATAGGATATTACACGCTTTTTGAATCAACAGGAAGTGCCACTTTTTTCGCATCCTTGGCAACTTTGTTGTACAATAACGTAATTCCTTGGTATACCGATAATCCTCAACACGGAAATGCAAATGAAATGTTTGACCAGTGGAGAGAAGTGATGTTTGCAGGTCTCCAAGATAGATTACAAAAATATGATGAAGCTAAAGCAGCAGGCAATAACAATGAGGCAAGAAAATACATCAAAGACCTCTATACGCCAGTTAGAGACATGTGTCATACATTTGAGACAGCTTCAGGAGATGCGACAACAACTGATCCCGGAGACACCACGCATCTAGTACTTCAAAGAATGGCGGAGTCAAAGATAATGGAAGAATGGGATGGACTTACATCCACCGAACCAGAAGAGATAGCAAAACTGATCGTACAAACAAGGGAAGTGGATGGCCAGCAAGTACCAATTGGGGAATTAGAACATGATGCTACCAAAAGAAACCAGAGAAGTTACGCAAAAGTAGGTGATGAACCAGCTCTGCAACTTAGAACACTAAGGGATGATTTGGCAAGCATTGTTCAGGATAGCCTAGAAAGAGTTGGTCCTAATGATGTTCGTATCACAGAGTTCATTGAAAATTGTAGAGAATCATTAACCACAATAGAGGACCAAAACAATCAAACAGATTCCTGATAACATGTCCGAATTATCAATCATAAATGACTCACTAAGCATAAGATTAGATGATGTTCACAACATCAGAAGCATTCAAAAATTTTTAGCAAATCGAATGGGGTTTAGATTAAGAGGGACATTATGGGTCAGCAACAATGTTGCTGCAGAGAATATTATTGCCGTAAGGGAGTATATTCAAAGTAAAGGAGGCAATGTAATTTTAGATGATATCTGCCAGCAAACTGTCCAAGAATTTCAAACAATACAGCAAGGATTTGAAAATAGACGGGAAGAAGCAAGAGAGATCAAAGACAGTCCGGACAATAGTTTTGGAGAATTGCCTATCCAGGAATTTGGCATCAATCCCAGAACAGGGCAAAGATGGGAACTAATGAATTATCAAAGAAAACCAGTATTACACGCATTAGCAGCTGTAAACTCTGCCAATTTTAGCGTTCCAGGTGCAGGAAAAACTTGGATGGCATATGCAACATATTTTCTTGCAAAAGAAAGACAAAACAACCCACAGGTAAATAGATTATTAGTTGTATGTCCGAAACCAGCATTTCAAGTTTGGGAGGGAGAATACAAAACCATAACAGAAAATAATCCGGAAGAATTCAATCCGGAGGATAACATTTATCGAATTACTGAAGATACTGAACCAGCAATCATTCCATTTTTACCCGATAATTATGAAATAATATTAATTAATTATGAAAAGGTTAGAAATCAAAGATATGAAGCAGCATTAAATGCAATGCTTGGACGTTATGATTTTTTTCTGCTATTAGATGAATCTCATAAAATTAAAGGTTATGAAACATTTACAGGTACTGCAATAAGAGAACTTGCAAATCAAGCAAGAAGAAGAATGATTTTAACAGGTACACCAATGCCAAATTTACACATAGGATTGTGGAATCAGTTTGAATTTTTATTTCCTAATGAAAATCTTCTTGGGGAATATGATATTTTTAAAAAAAGAGTAAAAAACAACGAAGGTGAGCAACGCCGTACAGAACGAACACTTTATCCATTTTTTACCAGGGTAACAGATAATCAACTTGATTTACCCGAAACTCGACCAGTCATCGTACAATGTCCAATGGAGATAACTCAACAAAAAATTTACGATACAATTGCCCATAGAATTTTGATTAATGAAGCAAATAGGAGACAAATTAATGCATTTGAACAATGGGAAAGGAACATCACATACCTAATAATGGCAGCAACAGATCCAGGACTTTTTAGTGAGAATCATCAGTATATGTCGGATTTAATAGATTTAGGAGGAGTTGAATTAGAAGAACTGATAACAAGATATTCAGAAGGAGAATTAGCTGGAAAAATACAGGATTTAAGATCATTTCTAAATTCAGATGTGAATTTGGATGAAGAGAAGATAATCATTTGGTGTAATTTTCGCGGTACATTAACAAAAGTTCAGGATATGATAGAGCAAGAGTTTGGCGTAGGAGTAAGAAAGATAGATGGAAGCCCAGAATTGAGCCTGGAAGATAAAGAAAGAAGTCTAAGAGAATTTAGAGGAGAGACAGGAGAAACAGAAGTAAATGTTTTGATAGCCAATCCGGCTTCATTAGCAGAATCAGTTTCACTTCATCAAGTTTGTCATCATGCAATTTATGTTGATAGAACATTTAATGCAACGCATTGGATTCAGAGCAAGAAAAGAATACACAGAGTTGGAATGGATGATGTTGTAACGCGATATACAATTCTAAAAAGTACGTTTGCAGACAGTGATGATCAAACAGTTGATGAAAGAATTCGAAGAAGTTTACTCGATAAAGAAAGGAGAATGAACCAATTTCTCAATGATCCGGGTATCAACGAGAATGAAATGGAATTAAATTGGAATGAAAATGGAACTGGTGGCAATGATTATGACGATTATGCAGGTCTTTTAGAATCACAAGGTCCAAGATATACAAACAATCCGGAACCGGAAGATGACGCGAATAATTAATCTTAACAAAATAATCTGCACATTAAAAAAATTTGGTAACAATAATAAGATCACGAAGGACGGATTATTTGCAGAAATTATCAAAAATCCGCAAATTGGCGAAGGAAGGTGTCAAATAATCGCATATCAAAAACATGTCAGAATTGGTCAAGATCTTGATTTACTAAGGGAAGAAAATAAAAATTATATTTTAACAGAGTTTGGTCAAAACTTTTACGATACAATTCCTACAAAAAACAACAATCAAAAGTTTATCGATGCAATAAATAATGAATTAAAACAAAAATTGAGTGAAAAAATTTCAGAGACGCCAGAATTTATCAAAACCAAATTAGGCAAAACAGTAGTAGATATTCAAATTAAAAATGGGGAATCAAAA
>Ga0257121_1002392_pt1 | contig 13212 bp, 16 predicted proteins | sample SI106_100metaG_FD_190180 | JGI IMG/M metagenome (GOLD analysis project Ga0257121, IMG submission 190180) | Marine microbial communities from Saanich Inlet, British Columbia, Canada - SI106_100 | ecosystem: Environmental > Aquatic > Marine > Inlet | place: Canada: British Columbia | collected... | reverse complement strand
GATGCCATGTTAGTCTGGGCATTTGCAGGGATACTAATTGTATTTGTATTACATATTTGGATGGATTTTGCATGGCTAGGAATTGTTGCATTTCTGGCCTCAAAAAGTGTTAAAATAATTTCAAATAGAAATTATAAAATAATAATATCAGGATTAAGTCTAATACTAATTTACTTTGGAATTACATTTTTAACAGACATATTTTAATCGCAAAATAAAATTTTAAATTCACAATTAAAAAAACCATAAAATCAATTAATCATTTAAAATATACTTTACAAAAATTAGTATCAGACATTATTCATAAATGAATATTCATTCAAAATAGACATCACCTATGCATCACAAGAAGAATATAAAAAAATAATCGTAACAATGAAAATTATAAAAATACTTAAAACAATATTTGCTAATTATTCTTTTGAAATATCAATTTCCATATTGGAAACTTTACGTTCTTTTCCATCCTGCGATGTAAGTAACTCGGAAGAGATTCTAACATCGCTAATTACAAATCCAACTGCATCCATTCTCTTAGTAATCATTTGTGAAACATCTACCGCTTGCGTAATTCGCTTACCTCTAGCTTTTATTGTAATTGTAGGTCTAGTTGAAAGTTGAGTTAATGTTGCAGAAACGTAATCCATTATGGGTTTAGTTCCAATGAAAATAACATTACGTTCTTCAGTAGTTTCAATTTTTGGTGTCGCATCGGCTACAGGCTTTGGTGTCGGCTCGGCTACAGGCTCTGGTGTCGGCTCGGCTACAGGCTCTGGTGTCGGCTCGGCTACAGGCTCTGGATTAGTTCTAGAACCAAATTCTGATAAAATATCCTCTGCATCATTTGATTTTTTATTAGCGCTCAATTTTAAATTCCTATTATATCCAGCTAATTTTATCGTTTATTTAGTTTTTCAGGTGTTTTCCTTCCAAATAGTCTTGAAATAATTTTTCAAGGGCATCATCTGAAGGGCATTTTTTAATTTGCTCAACTAGATCAGGTTGTTCAATTTCATAACAATTCATCATGTCCTGAGAATCTTTGAATACCAGCATAGCCTTATTCTTAAAAATACAATGGTAAAGTTTTTCTTTTTCCATTTTATCAGGATTAAAATTCACACCGTTTTCATCAGCAGATACAGGATAATCCATGCAGATACTAAATAATATCAATATTTAGATATTAAGTTAGGAGTTTAAATTTAATTTTAGAATCAATGCAAAATACAATAATAATCGAATTAACATGGATGGGGTATTGGAAAGAATAGTTTTCCACATAGATTTTGATTATTTTTATGCCCAATGTGAAGAAGTAAGAAAACCAGAATTAAAAACAAACCCAGTGTGTGTTTGTGTATTCTCAGATAGGGGTGGAGATAGCGGAGCAATTGCAACTGCAAACTATACTGCAAGAAAATATGGGGTAAAATCAGGCATGCCAATATCATTTGCAAAGAAAAAACTTGAAGAGAGAGATGATGCAGTATTTCTGCCAGTAGATTTTGACTACTATTCTGAAATGACTGAAAAGGCAATGAAAATAATGAAAGAAAGTGCAGATATTTTTGAATATGTTGGAAGAGACGAGGCATACCTAGATGTTACAAAAAGAGTGGAAGGAGATTTTACAAAGGCAGCACTCCTAGCCCAGCAAATTAAAAATGAAATCAAAATGAAAATTAAATTAAGTTGTTCGGTAGGGGTTTCTTCAAATAAATTAATATCCAAAATAGCTTCAGATTATCAAAAACCAGATGGCCTAACAGTTGTAGAACCAAATAGTGTGAAAAAATTTTTAGAATCATTAAAAATTAGAGTGATACCAGGTATTGGGAAAAAAACAGAGGAAAGATTTAATGAAATGTTTATGGAGACAATAAAAGATTTAAAAAAAATAGACGTGTTTACATTGAATAAAGAATTTGGAAGAAAAAATGGAACCTACATTTACAATGCCATTAGAGGCGTAGATAACGAACTAGTAAAAGAAAAAGAAGATAGTACACAGTATAGTAAGATGACAACTTTAAAAAAAGATTCAAAAAATCATGAATTTCTATTAGAAAATTTAGAAGAGTTGTGTAAACAAGTGCATCATGTAATTATCAAAAATAATAAAATGTTTAAATCAATTGGAATACATTTCATACAATCAGATCTAACGAGTAAATCAAAATCAAGAATGTTAAGAAATTCAACCAATAATTTAGAAGAACTAGAAAAAAACTCAAGGCAACTGCTGTCAGAGGCGTTAGAAAATCAGATAATTACCATTAGAAGGTTAGGGGTCAAAGTTGCAGATCTTTCAGAGATTAAAGGACAAAGTGACATTACAAATTATTTTTAAAAAAAGTTAATTTCCAATATTTTTTGATTCTAATTTTTTTAGACGCCTAGATTCTATAACAATTACAACAAGAATGAAAGCAAACAACCAAGGCAAAAACATAATCTCCCCTGCAATTTTATGATATTCTTCCCATGCAACGGGATCAGTAGTGACTTTAAGGGCATACCAAGATAATGAAAAAATACGAATTAAGTTAACAACTATAGTTCCAGCAATACCTAAAATAAAATAAACAATCTTACGGTTTCTCGGAATGTTCATTTTTAGCATAAATGCTCCAATTACTAATGAGAAAATTATAATGCTGTGAACACCAGCAGAAGGCCAAAAAACTTGTAATGCCATTGAACCGTGATCACCACGTAAGAACATTATATTATCACGAGCTACTGCAGTTCCCAAATCAAGCAAAGTGATTATCCAAACGTTAGCTTGAACAAAATATGGAACAATGTATTGTAATGGACCAAGTGTATCATAGGGAAAGAATGCATCCAATGAAAGAATTATTGCGGTTCCAGTAAGAAATATTGGACCTGCAGGAGCAATACGTATCCAACGTTTTCCAAAGAAAATAGTTAGTGCAACAACAATGAAAATCGCCATAACTACAAAATCCCACATCCAAGTCCAAGAGTAAATTAATTGTACGTCAAATTGTGTTGCAGATTCAATAAGAAATTCTCTTAAACCATATTCTAATGAAATTAAATAACTAATTGTCAATAATGCAAGAGGGATTACTGAAAGTAATCGTTTTTTAGAAATAACAATTTTCAAACCAATTAATTCAGCAACAACAAAAACTAATGCAAAAAAGTAACCACCTCTACCTTCATTCCAGCTCCAAGCAATGGAGTCAGGAAATGCGATCATTGCAAAAAGAATAGGACTAGAAATAATAAAAACAGCAGCGAAAAGATTCCAATTTTGCATACAAACAATCCAAAAATCCTAAATAAATATCTGAACGAAATAATAAATTTTAAATAATTTCAAGATAAAATAGGAATAGAAAGTCAGTCTTCAGAATCATCTATTTCATCAGAATCTGAATTTCTTCGGCTTGGACGAATGGGAATAAAAATTATTGTCACAAACTATAGTATATTGACTTGGTGATACATTCTAAGGTTACAAAAATTCACCTAAGAGGTAATTTCTAATTCATTAAAACTAAAACGTGACTTGACATTCAGATTTGAGAGATTTGATCGTTGTAAAATAAGTAATAACAAGAATCCCTATAGCAATCATTCTAATTGGAATTTCATAATTTGTTAGAAACGCAGTGGCAGTTGCACCAACAGAGCCAAAAGTAGAGATTACAGCAAATCCAATAGGGCCACAACTGCATGCACCTGCAGCAGAACCCACAATAGTACCAAATATACTTCCACTCATTTTGTGTTTTGAATTTTTAAGATTAATTATTCTAAATAGATTCATAGGAATTACCAATGCCGATAACCCAGCAAGCACTACAATTAAAATAAATCCCATTTCACTTCCAGAAGGAATGTGAGTTACAAAATAGGGTTCTAAAAAAATGAATTCAGAAATTAGTAATAAAATCGTCAACATAGATGAAAAAATTACCAATGATAAGACTAAAAATTTAAAATTATAAAAAACAGCTTTAAAAATTTCTATCATTTAGATCATGGAATCCAAAATTTTCTGGAATACAGAAAACGGTTGTGCACCACCAATTTGTGTTTGATTATAATCAGAATCCACGATAAAGAAACCAGGAGTGCCCCGTACACCGTTATCTCGTGCTTGCTGAGAATTGTACTGTACACGCTTTGAATATTTTTCAGAATCAAGACATTCATTGAATAAATCCATATCAAGATTCAAATTAAATGCAAAAGCTTTCAATCTTTCAGAGCTTGCCCATCCATTATCAATTTTAGACTCTTGTGAAGTGTATAGTGAGTTATGATATTCCCAATACATGTTTTGATCATCTGCACAATAAGTTGCCTGAGCAGCTTTTGGTGAATCTCTACCCAGAAATGCAAAATCAACAAAAACTAAATTTACTTTTCCAGTTTCAATATAGTCACGCATGATCATAGGTTTAGTATCAACAAACCAATTATGACATTGATGGCATTGATAATCACCAAATTCAACAATAGTGACAGGGGCATCAGGATCACCCAAAATAGGAGAACCCAGTGCAGTAGAAATACTTCCGTGAGTTCTAGTCATATCGACATCAAATGTTTCATCAGTTGATGAAGACATAGATGTGACAATTACAACAATTAGAGAGATTACAAGTATACCGAAAATTACTGCTTTTTTATTCATAACATAAAATAAAAAAATGAGTTAAAAAAATGTATTCAAATTGTATGAATGTTTTTTTCAAATGGATTAACAAATTTATGAATTATAGCGTCAGCAGATAACACATTACAAGAAAATTAGATTAATGCATATTGTGTAATTATTAAATTTCTCACTAGATTCTAAAATTAAACTACATGTAATGAATTCTCATATGGACATTAAGTTCAACTTGATATTTAGTCATAAATCCACAATGAGTACACGAAAACATGTCATCAGGAGTCTTCTGAGAATCCCTCTCAATTACTTTCCCAGAAATAGAAGTAATGTTAATAAAATTATTATTTGAAATCACAGCAAAATTAGAACCTTCATGGATAGAATCAAAATATTCCTTAATCGTCGATATAACTAATTCAACATCCAAAATATCGTCATCGTCAAATGTAGATAGAGTGAATTGACGGTTTTTTAAAGTAGGGATAGCTTCAACTTTATCTGCAACATAAACCAGTAATTCATTTTGAATAGATGATACTTCCTTGCAATCGATTGTAAGCATACAATTTCAGAGATTAATGAATATTTTAATTTAACAGCCATTTGAAAATGATTATTATGGATTAAAATTATAAATAAAAAGGAATGGCAAATTCAGAAACATTTGGAGTTGAAAAAGGACACGGGGAAAAAATAGTAGGATGGTTAAATGAACAGTCAAAGATACAAAATATCAAACTAGAAGCAAGATTATACAATTATGAAGTTTCTACAAAAAACTTTGGACATTTTGAAATGTTTTCATGGATGGGAGATGTTCAAATTGCAAGAAAAATGATCATTAAAGCAAGTAAGAAATTCAAAATTAAAGTAATAGAAGGAGGGTACAAGCCAAAAGAAAAATTATTTAAATTAAAGAAATTTGATTTTGCCAAAGTAAAGAAAGGAGATAAAACAATTGGGCAACTAGAATTTTCAGTGTCAAGATTAGGTAATGCTCAATGGGAAATACAAAATGAAGAACGTCATTAATTTTAAAAATAATTTAGGAGTAATTCAATGAGAGTAGGCATCATAGGAATCGGAATTTTAGGAAACGCCATAGCTTTACGTTTACTAGATTTAGGATATGATGTTACAGTATACAATAGAACTCAAGGAAAAACAAATGAAGTTGAGAAAAAAGGTGCACATGTGGCATCGTCACCAAAAGGTATGGCAGAAAAAGTAGAAATAATAATAATCGTAGTGAAAGATGCAGAAGCTGTAAAAGAAATATCATTTGGAAAAAATGGAATCATAGAAGGCAAAAACAGTAAATTGATTGTTGCAGATATGAGTACAATTGATCCAGTTGAATCAAAAAAAATTGCAAAAGAATTTGAACAGTATCAAATTAAAAAATTAGAAATTCCAGTTATGGGAGGTCCAAATGTTGCAATTACAGGAAAATTAGTGATGATGGCATCAGGATCAAAAGATAGTTTCAATCAATGTAAGGAAGTGTTTGAAAAAATTGCAAACAAAGTATTATTTCTAGGAGAACAGGGAGTAGCAAATTCAATTAAACTTGCAATGAATTTACAAATCACAATGTTAGCACTGTCGTTATCTGAAGGCATCGCATTGGTTAAAAAATCAAATGTAGATCCAAAGATCTTTTTGGAAGTGTTGAATTCAACATATTTTAAAACAGGAATGAGTGAAAATAAAGCATTTAAAATGATAGAAGGTAAGCATGATGCAACATTTACGCTAGCAAATTTAAAAAAAGATATTACAACTATGACAAGTGCGTCTATGAATTTAGGAATAGAACTACCAATGATAACTAAAGCTGAAGAGATTTATGAAAATGCGATAAAAGAAGGATTAGGAGATTTAGACTACACAGGCATTATACAATATATTAAAAAAATTAACAACATGTTGTAAAAATTATGAAAAAGGATTATTTTTCTTTAAATATCTACGATAAGAAAATCCAACAACCAACATTGTAATTCCAGTAATTACACCCCACATAAAAAAAGAAATGGTGCTAAATTCAGACATAGATTACAACCAATATTGAAACATCTAAAGTTTAGGGTTATGTCTGCATAAAAGATAGATCAGCCATAAAATAATTCTGAAACATCTAAATAGATTTGAGATAGACAAGATTTATGCCTGAATTTAGATGTGAAGATTGTGGAAAACGCCTATTTCATGAAAATGAAACAACATTAGAAGTTGAGAAAAAAATTCATTCGCAATTTTGTAGAAAAATAAAGGGCGAAACACACAGCTACATGCACAGGGATCTAGCACATATGGAAACTTTCGACGTAGAAAGAGAAAATGACACTGCAGGTGAACCAGTGTTAAAAAAATAACAGGTACAGATATTCCTCAAAATTATATCCTAGATAGTTATCATTGAATATAATTGCCTAAAGAATACAAATATGATTTAGTGGTGGTAGGAGGAGGTCCAGCAGGATCATCAGCAGCATTTGCAGCTGCAAAAAACGGAATAAAGGTAGCATTAATTGAAAAAGAGAACTCAATTGCGGAAACAGTAAGAACAAGTGGGGTCACATGGATTGAAAGTATCAAAGAATTTGGAATTCCAGATGATTGTTACAATCCAATCAAGAATTTTTCATTTGTCTCACCAAATAATGAAGTAACAATTAATGATTCAATTGCAACAGCAGCGGTATTAGACGTAAGAAAAACATATCGATGGTTGGCACATGAAGCTGAAAGAGGAGGGGCAGATATTTTTCTAAAAATTAACATTAACGAAGTTATTAAAAATGAAAATAACGACATCGTAGGTGTAAGCGGTACAGGGCCAAATGGAAAAATAATATTTCGTTCAAAAATAGTTATTGATGCCACAGGATTTACATCTACAATTTCCAAAGCAATGGGTTTTGTCACACAGTGGAAAAGGTTTGGGGCAGGAGCAGAATACGAAGCAACGGTAGAAAATGCGGATCCAGACACATGGTGGTTAATGGTAGGACAAGAATACACACCTGCAGGGTATGCATGGATATTTCCATTAGGAAATAACATCGTAAGAATTGGAGTGGGAGTAGGTAAACCAGAATCAGACGTAGACCCAACTCAAAGACTCAAAGAAATTATTGAAAAACAATTAGGTCCAATAAAAAAATTAGGAAAAATAACACCGATAGAATTCCATTACGGCTTAATTCCAAACGATGGTTTATCACGAAAAACAGTTTTCAATAATTTAATCCTAGTTGGGGATTCCGCAGGACAAGCAAACCCATTAGTTCTAGAAGGAATTAGATATGCAATAAAATTTGGCAGAGTTGCAGGTAAAGTTGCATCGGATGCAATAAAAAATAAAAAGACAGACAAAGATGCACTATATCCATATGAAGAAGAATGGAGAAATGCAATTGAATCAAAAATTAACTCTGCAGGAAAAGTTCAAGATAGATGGATTGGCTTATCAGATAAAGAGTGGGATAAAGAACTAGACATAATTAACGAATTAAAAACGGATGAGTTTTTAGATTTTATAAAAGCAGATTTTGGATTATCAAATATGCTCAAATTAGCAATGAGTCATCCAAAATTAGCAGTCAGACAACTTTTCAATTTAGTTAAAGGAAAATAATTTACAAACAAAAAAAGTTAGTAATTTTTTAAAAATCATGCCAAGGATACTGGAGCGTTGCAGAATCCAGGCATGATTTTAGGCACAGATACGGTCTGGTTGGTCGATTTTGACATGCATAACGAATGAAATTGCTCACAAGTCAATGTAGAGCATGTTTTACAAATCATGGATGTTGATTTGAAGCAGTGTAAACAATTTGCTGCATCAATAAGACATCCACCACAATTTCTACAAGATTCGTCAGGCAATTTCTCTTCAAGTTAATTTATTTAAAATTACTTATAACAAACACGTAGAATTTATTAGAATCAATCATCAGTGTCAAGAAGATTATAATTGAATGAAAAAAATCAATTAAACATGGACAATGTTAGTAAAAAATTTGATGAGTGGGCAGCGAATGGAAAAGCAGAGTCGATGGAAAAAGGACACGGAGTGAATGTTTTAAAATTTTTGAAAAAAATCTCGTTTGACAAACCTTTTTCATTTTTAGATGTAGGTTGCGGAAATGGATGGGTGATAAAATATGTATCAGACATGTCAACATGTAAAAAAGCAATAGGCATTGATAAAAGCGAAAAAATGATCATGCAAGCAAATAAGAAAATAAATAACAATAAAGAAAGTTTTGTACATACAGATGTAGAGTCATGGAAGCATACAGGAAAATTTGATTTTGTTTTTGCCATGGAGTCAATATACTATGCAGATTCAATGGAAAAAGCAATTGAGAAAATTTACAAACTACTAAAACCAGGAGGAAAATTCTTCTGCGGTACAGATTTTTACACAGACAATAAAGCCACAATAAAATGGGCAAGCATGATGAAAATTCAAATGCACCTACATTCAAAAAAAGAATGGAAAGAATTTTTTAAAAATGCTGGTTTCCTAACAGAGACAAAACAAATCAAAGATTTGAAAAGTAGCGAAAAATGGAAAAAAGAATTAGGGACGTTATTTATCATAGGCACAAAACCTACAAAGTAATATTCAAATCACATTATGAAATACCAATACCATGTGAGCTGGAGCACGATACGCTGCTACGGCAGAGGAAACTCCTCCCTCCATACAGGAAATGTGATCTGGAGATAGATAATCAGAGATGATTGGCAACGATGCAGAAAAAAATCCAATATGGCGCACAGTGATGGCAAAAACCTGAGGTTTCCATAAAAGGAATGAAACAGACGACCCACATGGAGCAAAGCCAAACAGAACCTTAGGATCCTGTACCAGGTTCAGGTAGGCTGCAAAGCGAAATATCGTGAAAACAGAAGGAGGGTTACTCCCAGCACACATATTTTTTATATTATTTTTTTATATTATTCTAAAATTAAATGACAGGATTAATGAAATCTTAACTCATTTCACGAACTTGTTCTTTACAAATATCTGCATTGCATTGACAAGTTGCATCACATAGACATGAACCATGCATCTCACAATCACATTCAGTTCCAATTTCTACAGATGCAGCACAACCGCATGCAGCGTCTTCACCAGAAGAAGGCATTGTTTGTTCAGGAACAGTTTCTTGTGGAACAGTTTCTTGTGGAACAGTTTCTTGTGGAACAGTTTCTTGTGGAACAGTTTCTTGTGGAACAGTTTCTTGCGGCGTATCCTCATAAACACTTCTTGTTTGTGCATAATCAGTGTCGTCTTTCAAATGAGCCTCACCCCTATTGGTTTGATAACCACCAGAAGATGCACTTGTTTGATATCCGACAAGATTGTTAGGATCAATTCCTTGTTGTCCTTGTGCTTGGTTTTTCATGGATCTACTACTGACAATAAAGAATCCGATACCACCAACAGCTGCTAATCCAGCCATGCCATAGATAATCATAATTGGGAAACCGCCAGTGGATGTTGTCATGTAATCATCAGGAGGAGTAGGAGTGACACCAATAATTTCAACACCATCTAAAACATCTAAAGCACCAAATCCAATTGAAGACAAGTTTGCAGTATCAGTGGATTGAACACTTCTTACGGTATAAGTTTCATCTGCCATTACTTCGGCTTCATAAATACGCTCAACTTGTCTGCCTTCCCTAATACTACTTTCACCCATGGTCCAACTAGATACAACAAATCCTGCAATTGAATCATCCAATCCAAATGTACTAGCATCAGCGTTAATTCCAGTTGGGTCAAACAAGAAATGCCAATTAGTTAATGGTTGTTCTAAAATAAAATCAGCGTTAATTAATTCTCGACTAAGAACAGATTCAGCTTCAGTTCCTACAAATGTATTATACAGAATTGGTTCTTGAGTTTCAAGAACACCAAGAGGAAGGTTAATTTCAATTCCATCAATCGTAATTGGAGATGTGGTTGTTAATCCCCTCCATCCTAAATCAACTAATTTCTTTTGTGAATCTTCTGTAATGATATAATCAGTTAAAGTTCCCTCTAAAACTACACGATAGTCAATAGATGTTTGAATACTTCGGCCTTTTAGTTGAAATTCATACGTAACATTCAAGTCAGAAATTCTTGCCTGACTTCCATCAGATTGAATTCCACTGTTTAGATTAGCCATCAATTCTTGGACTCCAGGATTTGAGGAATCAGCGATACCAGACACAACCCATTGGCTGTTACTTAATGTGTCAAACAAAACACCACCGTTTGGATATTCAATAAAGACAGTTTTGAGGTAACTCATCTTAAATGGAGATTCGTCATTATTTGGATTAATTCGAGTATCTAATTGTGCACCCCAAGCAGGAGCACTTGTACCAACAACGATAAGTCCAGCAAGCAAAATAGTTAAAATTATAGCCTTGGCCACGACTAAAATCGTCTAAATAACCATAATAAACTTATGGTAATTTCTTAGATAAACGATAATTTAACGAAATAAGGATCTTGTAAAAAGTAATATGGAGTAACGGATATAGAATGTTTGTTCTGGGGATTATGATATGATTACAGTATTAGCAGGAGGTACGGGTTCCGTCAAATTAGTACGGGGTTTGGTTGCACAACATGATAAAGTAAACGTAATTACAAATGTCGGAGACAATTATTGGTTATACGGCCTATACGTATGTCCAGATATTGATACAATAATTTACGGCCTAGCAGATCTACTTGATCAAGACAAGGGATGGGGAATTAAAAAAGACACATTCAACTTTTTGCGTCAAATGGAAGTATTTGGTGAAGAGACATGGTTTGGTGTTGGAGATAGAGATGCAGCTACACATTTGATTAGAACAAATATGTTGAAAAATGGAAAAAATCTCAGCGACATTACAAAATGGATGTGTAAAAAATTTGCAGTTACTGCAAACATAATTCCAGTTACAGATAACACTGTGGAGACAAGAATTACTACAAACAAAGGAGAATTACACTTACAAGAATATTGGGTAAAACACAGAGGAATGGATCCAGTAGAAGGAATTCAATACATCGGATCAGATAAAGCAAGACCGAATCCTGAAGCGATAAATGCAATTCATGATGCAGATATGGTAATACTAGCACCAGGAAACCCACTAACATCAATAGGCCCAATGCTACAAATTAAAGGAATTAGAAAAGAGTTATCAAAAATTAAGAAGAGGGTTGTCGCAGTAAGTCCATTAATCGGAGAGAACTCAATTAGCGGTCCTGCAGCAAAATACATGCAAGCAGCAGGAATAGAATCAAACGCATACGGATTAGCAAAAATGTATTCAGACGTATGCTCAAATGTCATTGTAGATACAAAAGATAAATCGCTAGTTAGTAAAATTCAAGACCTGGACATGAAAGCGTACGATACAAAAATTACCATGAAGAATAAATTGGCAGAAGACGCATTAGCAAATTTCATTTTAAAACAAGTGCACGTTTAATTTGAAAACAGCAGCAGTCATCCCAGTAAAAACATTCTCGAATGCAAAAACACGTTTACAGTTACCTTCAGAAAAAATAGAAGAATTGTGCAAAGTGATGTTAGAAGAAATATTACAAGTTTTGTCAATATCGCCTAAAATTGAAAAAATAATCATAGTGACAAAAGAAAAAAAAGCCATAGAAATTGCTAAAAAATTTAACGCGGTGATAATAATGGATGAAAAAGAAGAGAGCGTAAATCAAGCAGTGTCTTTGGCAGAAGAATACCTATTAGAGAATAATTTTGTCGCATCGATGGTATTTCCTCAAGACATACCAGGCATCAAAACACAGGACATTGATTTTATGTTAAATTACAAAACACATCCAAATTTTGCAATAATCGTCCCATCACGTAAATTTGATGGGACAAATGCACTTGTAAGAATGCCAGTAAATTTAATGGAGACACATTATGATAACGACAGCTATAGAAACCACATGGCCGAAGCAAAGAAGAACACACGTAATGTCGCAATGGTATTTGTTAAACGAATAATGCTGGACATAGACGATAAAGAAGATTTAGAGTTGTTTTTAAAACAAAATGAAAAACCAGATCTTATAGAAAAAATTAAAAAAATTCTAAACTAACGATTTTTTTAAATAAAATTTATTTAAAATCAAAATACAAGTTCCCAATATTCCAGAAAATAAGAATATCCACTCCAAGGATGACATTAGAGGGTTAGCAAAGGCAATTTCCAAAGGAACGTAGTTAATTTGAGAAATAAAATGAGCGTATGCAAAAATGAAATAATTTGTAGCCCAATGAATCAACAGAGAAGCAACAATGCCATACCTAAGATACACCCAGCCAAGAATTATACCGCCCGCAGTTGCCTGAGCAAACTTACCCTCACTCCAGGAATCACTAAATGCAATATGAGAAAATCCAAATAAAATGCCTACAAAAATAATCAGCAAAATTGCTTTTTTAGAATCAAACATATTCAATGAGGAAGGGGACCACAGACATTTTACAAAATAACGTATCGAAGTTCGAGCA